>SPJK01062144.1_pt1 | contig 11438 bp, 9 predicted proteins | sample 3741771 | NCBI WGS metagenome assembly SPJK01 (sample SAMN10925997, study PRJNA522277) | cold seep metagenome | isolation source: Elba SIP-enriched marine methane seep metagenome, extraction at timepoint T2 | place: Italy: coast of Elba, Mediterranean Sea
ATTTTATATTTCGTTGTTCTTTTGCTAGCTGCAATGTTGCTTCAGCAACCCGTTGTTGGGAAAGGTATTTGCTTAAATTGGGGTTACGGATTATTTGCGCTTTTAAGGTTTGAAAATCAATTACACTGGGTAGCTTTGTCAATGAGCCTGATACCGAACTAAACCGTGGTTGAGTGCTACCCCATTGTGCAGCAAGTTGTCGGTGTAATGATTTTATTTTATGTGTTAGATTTAACAGCACCAATTGTCGTTTAGCGAGCTCCGCTTCAGCTCGATACAATTCCGCTTGTAACGTTTTACCGACATTGACCCTGGTTTTTATTTCTTTGACGGTGATTTCAGCTAATGTGACTGCTCGTTTTGCAATGGCCACTTGTTCTTGAAATGAAAGGGCCTTGATAAAATAATGCGCCGTTTGTGTTGCACTATCAAGTCGTTTTATGTCTTGCTCAGTTTCAATTAATCCTTTGTCTTGAAAAGCCACTGCCGTGCGTTTTTCTCTGACAGCTTTATCTAAAACCCAGCTAATACTTAATGTTGTTTCTACCCTGTCAAATGCTTGATACTCACCTGTCCCTAAGGCATCTTCAAGCTGTAAATTAAGTGTAGGTTTAGCTGAAAGGTCAGCCTGAACTATTCTGCCTTGTTGTGCTTCAAGACGATATTGAAAAGGTTGCAATTCAGGATTGTTATTGAAGGTACGTTGTATTGCTTTAGGCAAAGTTAGGTTGCTGGGTAACTTATTCTCTTTAGCCTGAACATGAAATGGCTGCATAGTTATAATGAGAGTCATCCATAAGAGTATGCGACTGCAACAAGGGGTCGTATAAAACCGATCATAAGTCGGTATTTTAAGTAAAGGTTGTTTAAATAAAACCATAGTTTTCTCGGGGAAGAATAGATATTTAAAGCAAATGATGTAGCGGCATGGTTAACGTGAATGCGCTACCTATAATTAGGCTTAAAAGTACTGATGACAAAAACAATACACTGGCTTTCACCGGCTTAGGTTGCTCAAGCAGTTGTTGAATGCGAACATCAATATGACTGCCATCAAAAGAAGTGGTGCCTGTTTTTGAATTGGGTGTTAGCAATTGTAAATATCTGGTTACCTTGATAATGGTTTCAGTCACTATGAACTTGTTACCTACTTTTCTTACCGCAGCATTATCACAGATTTGTTCATGGGCTAATTCCAGATCATTCAATAAATGTTTGCGTGTGGCGGGTAAATGGAATAAACCTGCAAGGCTTAATAATGATCTTCTTAAAACATCACGCCGCTGGCAATGAGCTTGTTCATGGGCAAGTACCACATCTAATTCTTCAGCGGATAATTGCTCTAACAGTTGGGATGAAATAAATGCCCGTGGTGAAAATAAACCTGAAGAAAATACAAAAAAATGCTTACTAACAACGCGAAAAACATTATTCTCTTGCTGTTGACTCACCGCACGCAAGGTGCTCTGAAAATAACGATATTTAAGCATGATGTGTATGCCTTTATAGGCATTAAATACAATGACCAATGCCATAAGGCATATTCCGCCGATCCAGAAATAATCAGCAGCATGCACGACGGGATCAAACCAGCATAAATGCGCCATACTATTGTTATGACTAATGCAATGTTTAGTTGCTGTTTCATGACTGTCCATCCAGCTAAACAGCACCCCGGAAAGAGATAATGTTACACCAAAAAAAACTGGACTTAGTAGCCAGATAGTCAGTATTTTTGATCTTATTTGGCAAGGGAGTGATATAAGTTTACGACCAACTATCCTATATAACAAGGTAGAAAATAAGGCTGAAAGGCTAGCGAAAAACAATACTGCCAAAACGCCTGATTGTAAAAAATGAATAATCATGAGGAGGGTTTATTGCCGTGATTTGACCTGTATTCATTAATTAATTTTTCAAGTTTATCAAGGTGAGCATCATCAGTGCGCGCAGCAATATCAACAAAAGCCGCCAGCATACCATCCGTATCATCTTTCGAAATAGTGTTAACAACATCATTAATCATTTGCCCCATCAGTTCATCACGCGCTACAGCAGTTTGATAAACATAGGCATAGCTCACTTTTCTACGCGTTAACAGTTTTTTTTTGAATAGTCGTTCAAGTGTTGATTGGATGGTGTTGTGAGAAATGCCTCTAGCTTTACCAAGCACAGCGTGAACACCTTTTGTATCAAATTCACCTTTTGACCAGAGATGCTCAAGAACCGCCATTTCTAATTCCCCCAGATAAGGGCGTTTTAAAATTTGCATAAAAATTAGCCTCAACAAATAGATTGGCCATTATTAAAGAAGTTAAACCGATTGTCAATCGGTATTACGGGGTGAGGTTTTGAATGATTGTCATCTGATATGTCTCTAACTGTCCACTATGATGTATGACAGGGTTTCGGTTTACGGTTTGATTGCGATCAACTGGTTTTTTTAAGATTATGTGTCAATACAGCTTACTCATGTTACAACCTGATTTGTCTTGGCGTAGGGGGAAACCTTATATACTTAATTCCCAATGATGATTAGATTTTATCTAGTTATTTAAACTGGCTACCATGTTTTAGTACCAATACGATTCCGTGTATACATTACGCTCTAAGGAATAAGCAACTAGTTTCTATCGATTTCAGCTCTTCTTTGTTTCTCCTGAAACTGCAACACAAAACTATAGATCACCGGCAGTACCAGCAGGTTTAATATCAAAACAGTGAACATCCCCCCCAGCATCGGGGCGGCAATCCGGTGGGTCACATCGGAGCCCGTTCCGGTACTCCACATAATAGGTAGCAATCCTGCCATCGTGGAAACAGCGGTCATGGCCACCGGACGAACACGCATAGATGTTGCTGTATGCGTCGCTTCTATTATCTCTGCGGTAGATAAGGGAGCACTACTAGCCTTGCGGCGTTTAGTGATTTCCATATCGATGAAACTCAGAACCAATACGCCTATTTCTGCCGCCATTCCGGCTAAAGCAATAAACCCGACATAGACTGCAACCGATAAATTGTAGCCGTTTAAATAAATCAGCCAGATACCGCCTATCACGCCAAACGGTAGGGCCAGCATGACGATGACCGGCTCAATGATGTTACGAAAATTAAAATACAACAGTAAAAATATGATGAACAGTGTGGCCGGAACGACAATTTGCAACCGTTTTGCGGCACGTTCCATATATTCAAACTGGCCCGACCAGACTAGGGTATAACCTGCCGGCACGATGACTTTCCTGGCCACTACCTGCTTGGCTTTTTTCACAAACCCGCCGATATCGGAGGTGTTGATATCCACATAAACCCAGGCATTAGGCCGGGCATCTTCACTTTTAATGACCGGTGGTCCGCGTCTGAGATTTAATTCAGCCACTAAAGCCAAAGGGATTTGGCTACCGGTTGGCGTTGCAATCAAAACCCTTTTCAGGCTTTCAAGGTTATCACGCAGTTCACGCGGGTAGCGTAAATTTACCGGATAACGTTCCAGACCTTCCACGGTCTCAGTGATATTCATGCCGCCAATGGCGCTTTGTACCACGTCCTGAACATCCCCTGTCGTTAAGCCATAACGGGCTGCGGATTCACGGTTGATATCAAAATCGAGATAATATCCACCCACTGCGCGGTCGCCAAAGGCAGAGGTCGTTTCTGGCAGCGTTTTCATTGCCAATTCAATTTGTTGAGATACTTGTTGTAATACATTCAAGTCCGGACCGGAAACCTTGATGCCTACAGGCGTTTTAATTCCTGTAGACAGCATATCAATACGAGTTTTGATAGGCATGGTCCAGGCATTGGCAACGCCCGGAAACTGGATTGCTGCATCCATTTCATTCATCAGTTCTTGCGTGGTTTTATCAGGGTTTGGCCAGTGTTCTTTGGGTTTTAAACTAACCGTGGTTTCAATCATCGATAACGGCGCTGCATCAGTTGCCGATTCGGCTCTTCCCACCTTACCAAAGACATGCAGCACTTCAGGGAATGTTTTTAGTATTTTATCGGTTTGCTGTAACAATTCCCGGGCTTTGGTAATTGAAATCCCTGGAAATGTGCTCGGCATATACAAAATATCTCCCTCATCCAAAGGCGGCATAAACTCACTGCCCAGTTTGGAATACGGGTAATAAGTTGCAGCCAATAAAATCAGTGCTAAGCCCATAGTCAGCCAGCGAAAGCGCAGGGCGATATTTAATAACGGTGTATGTAATGCATGAAGTAGCCGGTTAATGGGATTTTTATGTTCGGAAATGACTGTTCCGCGGATAAAATACCCCATCATCACCGGTACCAGGGTGACGGCCAGTATAGCTGAGCCCGCCATTGCATAGGTTGCGGTAAAGGCCAGCGGGCTGAACAAACGTCCTTCCTGTGCCTGCATGGTAAAGATGGGTAAAAAAGACACGGTAATGACCAGCAGGGAAAAGAAGAGTGCCGGGCCTACTTCACGCGATGCTTCCGCTATCGCCTGCCAGCGTTCTTCGCTGGTTAATTCTGTCCCTTTGTTGTTGGCTGCCTGTTCCAGGTGCTTGTGGGCATTTTCCACCATGACTATGGCGCCATCCACCATAGTGCCGATGGTAATGGCAATTCCCCCTAGCGACATGATATTGGCATTCAGTCCCTGGAATTTCATCACAATAAACGCCATTAAAATGCCTAGCGGTAATGTTATTATCGCGACCAGAGCAGATCGGACATGTAACAGAAACAGTATAACCACCAGGCTGACAATGGCTAACTCCTGCAGCAGGGAACGGTTTAAACTCTTCACCGCCCGCTCTATCAAATGACCTCGGTCATAGACCGGGATAATCTCTACGCCTTTGGGTAATCCCTGTTTAAGTTCATCCAGTTTTTTTCTTACAGCTAGTATCGTGGCCAGTGCATTTTCACCATAGCGCATAATCACGATGCCACCGGCGACTTCGCCCTCGCCATTCAATTCAACCAGACCGCGGCGCAATTCCGGGCCTAAGTGGATATGAGCAACATCTTGCAGTCGTATCGGTGTCCCGTTGGCATCGACTCCGACAGGAATGGTGTTCAAATCATTGACTGAGCGAATATAACCCAAACCACGCACCATATATTCGGTCTCTGCCATTTCCACCAGGCGGCCACCGACATCATTATTGGAGCGTTTGATGGCTAGTTTGACTTTGGACAAGGGGATGCCATAGGCTTGCAGCGCTTTGGGGTCAACCTCAACCTGATATTGTTTGACAAATCCACCGATGGATGCGACTTCAGCGACACCATGGACTGTTTGCAAGGGATAGCGTAAATACCAGTCTTGCAGAGAGCGTAACTGTGCAAGGTCATGTTGCCCGGTTTTATCAATCAGCGCGTATTCATAAATCCAACCGACACCTGTCGCATCGGGGCCTAAAGTGGGCGTAATCCCTGGCGGTAAACCATCGCTAACATAATTCAGAGACTCCAGTACGCGTGACCGGGCCCAATACATATCGGTGCCATCTTCAAATATAATATAAACAAACGACAAGCCAAAAAAGGAGTAACCGCGTACGATTTTGGATTTAGGCACTGCCAGCATGGCAGTGGTCAACGGGTAGGTAACCTGATCTTCAACCACTTGTGGCGCCTGCCCTGGGTATTCGGTGAGTACGATTACCTGTACATCCGACAGGTCGGGGATGGCATCCAAAGACGTGTTCTGGTAACTCCATAAGCCTGCTATTGTGATGATCAGCATGGCAATCAAAACCATAAATCGTTCTTTTAAAGCGCTGTTGATAATTGCATTAATCATGCAGCATCTCCTGCTTGGCATGCCTGTCTTTGATAGGCTGAAGCATTTTAGCGGTGGCTTCACGAAGTTTTGATTCTGAATCGATTAAAAACTGACCGGAAGTGACCACTTCATCACCGGCTTTCAGGCCTTTCAATACCACTACTTTTCCATTCGAAGCCAGACCCAGCGTTACCTGACGAGGTTCAAATTTTCCAGGTGCTCTGACAACAAAAACCTGGTTACGTGACCCTGAACGAATCACCGCTTCGGAAGGAATCACCAGCGCATTGGGTTGCTTGCCGGCATGAATGGTGACTTCGGCAAACATTTCCGGCTTCAGCAGCAAATTCGGGTTTTCAAAAACCAGTCGCACTTTTATCGTACGCGTTTTGGCCTCGGCATATGGATAGATGTAAGCCAAGTGACCATTAAAGGTTTTACCGGGGATGCCGGCCAGCTGCATTTCAACCTGGTCGCCCTGTTTGACCCAAGGTAATTCATTTTCATAAATATCCGCATATACCCAGACTTTGTGTAGATCGGCAATCATGTATATTTCGGTGGCCGGTGTTACGTATTGGCCTTCACGGGCGCCAATTTTCATCACGATGCCAGCAGCAGGTGTATGAATATGCAGACTTTTTTTGATGGTATGCCTGTGCTCCAAATCGTGTAATTGATGCGCCGGCATGTCCAGCAGTTTTAATCGTTCCCTAGAGCTTTTAACCAGTTCCTCCGCACCTTGGCGTATATCTATAATGGGACTGTTTTCCAGTGCTTTCAGGTTATTTAACGCTAATAGATACTCTTGCTGACTGGCCACTAATTGCGGTGAGTAAATGCTTAATAAATCGGTATTCTTTTCTACCCACTGCCCGGTTTTATCAACATTCAGTTTTTCAATCCAGCCTTCGGTTTTGGGATGCAAATGCACCAGTCTTTCTTCATCATATGCAATCCTGCCTACGGCTCTTACTATATGAGACAGTGTGGAGTGCTTGGCTTTAGCGGTACGCACACCAATATTTTGCAGAGTCACTCCGTCAATTTTAACGCTTCCAGTCGGTGATTTTTCATCTTCGGCATCCTCCGCATAAACGGGGACATAATCCATGCCCATGCCATCTTTGGCTGGAACGGGGGAAGTGACAGCAGGGTTCATCGGGTTGCGGTAGAATAGTATTTTTCGAGGTTTTGGTGTTTCCTGTTCTGCATAAACCGGAACATAATCCATCCCCATTGAATCCTTTGCAGGTACCGGGGAGGTAACCGACGGGTTCATCGGGTTGCGATAAAATAATATTTTTTTATCGGAAGAAGATTGAGTCTGTTGTTCGGCTATCTGCCCAGAATCTCCTATCCAGTAGCCGATAGCCAACCCTAAGGCAAGCGTCAGCAGTATGATGACAGGTAGGTACTTATTCATAGATTTCTTCCTTGCCGACCACGGCGATCAATTCAGCCAATGCCTGATTGGCTTTAGTTAAAGCATTCCAGTACTGGATTTCATAGTTATATAAAGTAATTTGGCTGCGTACCAGGTTTAAAAAGTCGACCTTGTTGACTTGATAACCAGCCAGCATAGAAGCGACTGTTTGGCTTGCCTGCGGAATAATACCGCTTTTAAATAACACCACCTGATTTTTAGTTTGATGAAAAGTACTGATAGCTGTTGATATTTCAGCACGCACATTATTCCATTGATCCTGCAAGGCATAGCGTTGTTGCATGAGTTCACTACTGCGTTGATCAACTGCTTTTCGTTGCTTGCTGGCAGCAAAAACCGGTACATTCATGCTGAGTTTCAAGCTGAGAAAATCTGCCCGTTCCCGGCCGGACAGCATATCGTCACGTCCGCCGTAAAAAGCACCGACTTTAAAATCAGGAAAAATATCCTTTTTGGCCAAATCGAGTCGTGTTTTAGCGGCATGGATAGATTCGCGCCTGGATGCCAGTATAGCCCGATATTGTTCGGCCTGTTCAAACAAGACGGATTTTGCTTGCAACGTCGGCAGCGTCTCCGATATTTTTTCAGATATTTTTATCGCGAGGTCAGCGGGTTGATCAAGCAACGCGTTTAATTGTGCTTTTGCTTTTTCCTGACCGCTGATCAGCCTGGTTTCGGTATCTAACAACTTGGATAATTCCAGTTGTGCCAGTAACACATCCTGCTGTAAACCTTCACCCACTTCATATTTGGTTTGCGCAATTTGAACAAATTGACGTAGCAGGTTCTGGTTAACAATAATAATGTCGAATGCCCTGTTCAGATAAAACAGTGTCCACCAGGTTTTTTTAACATCGCGTAATAGCCGGGAACGGGCTTCAGCAACATCATGTGTGGCTGCTTCTGCTTGATAAGTGGCAGCCTGTTCACGCAAGGCCAATTTTCCGAAAAAAGGAATAGACTGAGAAATACCCCCCTGCATTTGCGTCATATTTTCCTGTGCGGTGTCAAAGCTATCGACGGGCAGATTAAGCGCATTAAAGCTGATAACGGGGTCGGGTAAGCTGCCGACCTGAGACGGTATGGCAGCCATCGCTTCAGAGCGGGCCTGCATTTGAGCCAGGCTGGGATTGTTTTTCACCGCAATATCAATTGCTGATTGCAGTGTTAATATATTAGCTTGTTCCGCATTAACGAAGCTGGATAAAACCATCAACATACAGAATGCGTTGGTTTTGTTGAGTGAAATCATAAGATCCTCTTAAACAAGGGAAGTAAAAACTGGCATAGATAGAACGTGTATGTGAGGAGTGTATTGTGCATGCAGGGTGTGCCAGGACAAAAGCGCATCATTGATGCTGAGTAATGTCAGTCCTGTCGTCAGCGCATCCTAATTGCTCATGACGATACAAATCCTCTTAGAGGATGTCTATGGGAGGTCTTAGGTCAGCAGATAAAGTCGTGCTGTATTGCGGATTCGATTCAAAATTAGAATGATAAAAAGCGATATTTATAATGACAGGCGGTGCAGAAGAACTATAAGCACCACAGGCACTAGATAAACAGTTGCCATTGATTTGACAATTCAAATCGGTGTGGTTGTTCTGTTGTTCGTTAACTTTTTCTTGATGATATAAAAGGCTTGAATCATCAGTTGACGACATAACCATATTTAGACTGATAGAAAAATCACCAGACATATCCATACTTGCGCAATGGTCAAACGCCGATGCAATCGGTGAGATCAACATCATCAGGATGAGCAAAAACGGAAGTCTATGTTTTTTCATTCTATGCCGGGTTGTAAAATATAATTTTAGACTAGGTCAGTTGAGAGTTAATGTCAATGGTCTTGTTTGTAGCGTCTAATCTGAAGTTCATGGGTAATTTATAAAGTTCAGTTGCTTGCATTGAGTTTAACCCAAGGCTAGTATCAGACGAATTGTACCTCAAATAGAATAGATTTTCCCGCATTAGCTGCACTAGTTTTCAGCCTGATAGCAGATTGATGAATTTTCATACAGCGATACGGAAATGCCCACTAGGTTTTTTTATTGGGGCTATTCCTGTCCAGTACAGATCACTAATAGCTTATCTGCAATACCTCTACGTCATCCCATATTTTTTTTGTAAAATCTAAATTCATTTCAGGCATGCCTTGCTTAATCCAGTCTACTATGATGCCTGCAACATTCGGGTAGGTAATTCTAATCGAGGTGTCATTATTCAGCCACTCTTCTATGACCGACGTTTCCATTTCATTCATGGTCTGACCGTAGCCCAGTTGCTTTAAAGCTGCCGCATTTGAAATTTGTTCCATTTGAGCATGTAATGGCTTTGCCAGAATTTTTTTACCCAGTTGTAATGACTCGCTGGCTAATTCAAAGCCGGCATTGCTGAATATGCCCGCGCAATCATACAAATCACTTTGAAACCCGGCTCTGGACAAAGGGTTACAAATGATGTGCCGGTGTTTGCTGATGACTGGCTGTGGTGAATAAATGTGAAATTCAAAGTCCTTATAAGGAGATAACAAATTGATCACTTCATTTTGATCTTCAAAGGGTAAATACACCACGACCTTGTTTTTTTGGATATGTTTAGGTATTTCCGGCGTATCGATAATCGGTGGAAGTATAGGTTGGTCAAAATGGTGCCAGTGCAGGCCTATGCCTCTATTGGCAGGGGCAAAATATTTCATGACCAAGTCTGCCAGTGGATCTGATCCGGTTCTGGGTATGGCATGATCAAATGCATATTGATGGCCTATGCCTAGCATGGCTTTTTTCTGCATTTTTGCAGCCCAGGCGGTGACCGGTTCAAAATCGCTGATAACTAAATCATAAGCGGACAAATCCAGTGTTTTGACATCCCGTACAAAGCGTATCGGGCTGGATTGCAGGGCTGTTTTGATATAATTGACCTGACCGTTATCGGTATTGAATGTCAAGCCTTCCCTGTGCTGATAACCATTGAAGACATCCATGTCGAAGAATTTATCTTTAGGCCGGCCGGTAAATTGAAATGTAACATCAAAACCAGCGGCAAACAGTTCCTTTGCCATTACCCGAGCACGGGTAATATGACCATTTCCGGTTCCTTGTACTCCATAAAATATTTTCATATAACGATTTGACTCAAACTATAAAAAGCAACAGAAACACCGAGCACCATGCCGACCAGTATATCGGTAGGAAAATGCACGCCCAGTACGACACGGGAAAACCCTACTAGAGCAGCCCATAAAACCATGGGTATGCATGCAGCGGGTATGAAAAACGATGTTATAGTCGCCACCATAAACGAGGCTGATGTATGGCCTGATGGAAAGCTGAATTGATCGGAAGGCTTGATCAGGCTGTGAAAGCCTTTAATTGCTATTTGTGGACGGTCTCTTTTAAAACCATTTTTCAATAAAAAATAAATTGGCCTCTCAATCAAAAAAGCCAGGAGTGTTACGTTTAAAAACGGGCTTTGCATACCTTCTGTTGCGTACAGAAAAATACCTAGCAACAGATATAAATGACCATCTCCAGTCCTGGAAATATATCGGGAAATTAATGCCAGGTAGCGATAAATACCGGCATTAATCAGGCGGGTGAACATATATACATCGAATTTGTGTACAGAATAGATTAATCTCATTTTTCTTACCTCTCTAACAACTGAATACATATTCAGTATTATTGGATACGACTGAAGTAAGAATAGTGATTGTCTATGACAAACAGATGAACATTATTTTAAACTTTTATGACATTTCTGTTCAGTGAGGCTGTTTTTTTTTGCGTCGCCGGTAATTTCTTATTTTTTGCCAGGCCTTTTGAGTCTGTGGATGTTTTCCTGACAGCCTGATGACTTTCCGTTTGACTTTGTTGGAAGCTTTAAACATGATGGCTAAACCGATGATCATGATAGGCAGACCAAAAGGCACGGGTAATGGAAATAACACCATGCCGATCAGAAAAATTATGCTGCCTGACATCATCAACAACGTTTTTTTAAGCATGGTCAGGCTGCTTTAGCTAGTTTTACAGTTTTTTGTTGTCTTGCCTCATCCAGTAACTGACAGCTATCTTCCAGCCAGTTAATGATAGATAACTGCCCCTGTTTATCCTCGACCAGGGCGGTACAGCTTTCTACCCAGTCGCCGGTATTGCAATAGGTCTTGCCAAACTCCATGTCGACTATCTCGGCATGATGGATATGACCACAAATAATCCCGTC
>SPJK01002364.1_pt1 | contig 11436 bp, 11 predicted proteins | sample 3741771 | NCBI WGS metagenome assembly SPJK01 (sample SAMN10925997, study PRJNA522277) | cold seep metagenome | isolation source: Elba SIP-enriched marine methane seep metagenome, extraction at timepoint T2 | place: Italy: coast of Elba, Mediterranean Sea
CAAATTCGACAACTTTTCCGATTTTACAGCCTTAAGTAGAGCGGATGCGGAAACTAATGGCATTGATCGTCCGCAAGGGCGCGCATCCCGACGCACCAGATTTGCAATTTTCAGGTTCAACGAATGCGAAATGAAAAAAAGCCGCGCCTAAAGGCGCGGCCAGTCTGACAGGGAGGAAGTATGTCCAAGACCAGAGGACAGTCGGTCTCGAACAATTGCCACTATGACCCCTAATGGTTAACTTGCCGTTGAATGCGCGCGCTTTCTTCCAAGATCGCGCAACAGGCGCGATATTTTGGGGGAACGGGCATGGATCATCACGTCTTCGTCGGCGGCGGCGGGCCGGATTATGGCGAAAAGCAGTGGCTCAATTTGAAATATGCCAACCGTCACGGATTGGTCGCCGGAGCCACCGGTACCGGCAAGACCGTGACGTTGCAGATCCTCGCAGAAGGGTTCTCCGAAGCCGGCGTGCCGGTGTTCATGTCAGACGTGAAAGGCGACTTGTCAGGGCTGGCGCATGCAGGCAGCGAGAGCTTTAAGCTGCATGACGCGTTCATGAGCCGCGCGCAGAAGATCGGCTTTGAGGATTACAGCTATGCCGCGTCTCCCGTGACCTTCTGGGACCTGTTTGGCGAGCAAGGCCACCCTGTGCGCACCACTGTTGCCGAGATGGGACCGCTTTTAATCAGTCGTCTGTTGGAACTTAGCGAGCCTCAGGAAGGCATCGTCAATATTGCGTTCCGCGTCGCGGATGAGCAAGGCTTGCCGCTGCTAGATCTCAAGGATCTGCAAGCGCTACTGGTTTGGGTCGGGGAGAACCGCGAAGATCTGACATTGCGCTACGGTAATGTGTCGACTGGTTCTATTGGTGCCATCCAGCGCCGTTTGCTGGTGCTGGAAAACCAAGGCGGCGCGCAGCTCTTTGGCGAACCGGCGTTGGACCTCAGTGATATGATGTCCACGGATGCCAAGGGCAGAGGCCGCGTCAATATTCTAGCCTCCGATAAGCTTATGGGCAGTCCCAAGCTCTATGCGACTTTCCTGCTTTGGCTCTTGAGTGAGCTGTTTGAGGAACTGCCCGAGGTCGGTGACCCCGACAAACCCAAACTGGTTTTCTTCTTCGACGAGGCCCATCTGCTCTTTGACGGCGCCCCAAAGCCACTCCTTGATAAAGTCGAACAGGTCGCACGGCTTATCCGCTCCAAGGGCGTCGGCATTTACTTCATCACCCAGAATCCCGGTGACATCCCCGAGGATGTGCTCAGCCAGTTGGGCAATCGCATTCAACATGCGTTGCGTGCCTTCACTGCGCGGGATCGCCGCCGCCTTGTGATGGCCGCTGAGACCTATCGCGAGAATCCCCGGTTCAACACGGAAGAAGCGATCCGCGAAGTTGGTGTCGGCGAAGCGGTGACCTCAATGCTGCAAAAGAAGGGGATTCCGGGGATCGTTGAACGCACGCTTATTCGACCGCCTAGCTCTCAATTGGGGCCGATCTCTAAATCCGAACGCGCTCAGGTCGTTGCCACATCGCATATTGCCGGCAAATACGAGGCCAAGGTCGACCGCAACTCTGCCTATGAAATTTTGAAAGCACGCGCCGACAAAGCTGCGCAAGAGGCCGAAGCAGTGGAAGCTCGAGAAGAAGATATGAGCCTCGCGGAACGCGAGTTCTCAGCTGCACGCCGCTATTCGGGCACGCGCGTGAGCCGCTCAACCTCGCGGCAACGATATCGCAAGCCGGAAACAATTGGATCGGCGCTGCAATATGCGGTGATCAAGGAGCTGAAAGGCACCACGGGGCGCCGAATCGTACGCGGTATTCTGGGCGGTCTCTTCAAGGGGCGGTGAGACACGCATTTCCCTCGTGACAGCCGCGCGCGCGACGCTACACCCTAACGTCTAGGCAGGAACGAGGGCATCATGAGCAAACGACGCATCAATCTCGCGCTGCAAGGCGGCGGGGCACATGGGGCTTTCACTTGGGGTGTGCTCGACCGTTTGCTTGAAGAGCCGGATCTTGAGATTGCCGGTGTCTCAGGCACCTCGGCAGGTGCGCTTAATGCGGCTGCGTTGAAATCAGGATTGGCGCAAGATGGGGCCGATGGCGGCCGCGCCGCTCTACGCGCGCTTTGGGAAGGCGTGATGCGCAATTCCAGCGCAGGCTTGCCCGAATGGTTTGGGGCAGAGTGGCTGTCTCCCAACGCCGTAAGCCGCGGTGTGGAAATGAGCTGGCCCTATCTTGCCAGCGACGCGCTCAGCCGGACCATGACGCCCTATCATTGGGGCCCGTTCTATTCAAACCCGTTGAAACCGGTCGTGGAGAGTTTCGATTTCTCATCTGTCTGCGCCTCAAAGGGGCCAGAGCTTCACATCGGCGCGACGAATGTGCGTACCGGTAAAGTGAAGGTCTTTGCAGGAGACGAGGTGACACCCGACGCCATCTTGGCCTCCGCTTGTTTGCCGACGATGTTTAAGGCGGTCGAGATTGACGGCGAGGCCTATTGGGACGGGGGATATACCGGAAATCCACCGCTCTTTCCCTTGTTCCATCCGGATTTGCCGCAGGACATTGTCGTAATCAATATCAATCCTTTGGAGCGGAATGAGGTGCCGCACACCGCTCAGGATATTCAGAACCGGGTCAACGAAATCAGCTTCAACTCATCGCTCTTGCGCGAATTGCGTGCGATTTCCTTTGTGCAACGCCTGTTGCGCGACGGGGCGATTGCCGAGGGCGCAATGAAAGATGTGCGTATACATATCATCGCCGATGATGACCTGATGAACGATCTTTCCGTCGCGACGAAACTCGTGCCGATTAAATCTGTTCTGGACAAACTATTCGATGCAGGGCGTACAGCGTGCGACACGTTTTTGAGTGCGCATAACAAGGACTTGGGAACACGTCAGAGCGCCGATTTACAAGCGATGTTCCAGTAACGCCTAGGATCTGAGACCCAAGACGTTTTTCTCAATACAGGAAAAGAGGCGAAAAAGGAGGACACCCGCGCTAGCGGGCAAGCTCCTCGACATGGGCCTTGGCGTCTTTGCCATTTGGGTAGACCAGACCTGCAGAGATCACGAGCTTGGCCGCGTCTTCGACGGACATGTCGAGCTCGATGACATCCTCTTTCGGGAAGAACAGCAAAAACCCAGAGGTCGGATTGGGGGTCGTCGGAACAAAGACGCTGATCAAGGCTCCAGAGGTTTCCGCGCGCTCGGCCACTTCGCCTTTCGCCGTTGTCGAGACAAACCCGACCGCCCAAATGCCTCTGCGGGGGTATTGGATCAGGCAGGCCTTTTCAAAGCTGCGCTCGGACTGTTGAAACACCGTCTCAGCGATCTGTTTGATCCCCGAATAGATCGAGCGAACAACAGGTGTCCGATCAACCAGACCTTCTGCAAAGCGAATGAGGCTGCGGCCCAGAAAGCCTTTGGCGATCCAACCCATGATCATCGTGAAGAGGAAGAAGAAGATGACGCCGACACCGCGTAAATTGATGCCGATATATTTCTCTGGAAGCAGACGTTCGGGCACAAACGGCAACACGAAACCATCAATCCAACCGATAACGGACCAAATCAGCCAGATGGTTAGGCCAACCGGTGCGATCACGATGAGCCCCGTCAGGAAATTCGTGCGGAACCGAGCAACGAGTCCGGGACGGCGCGGGGTATCTTCAAAAGGGCTATTCATGGGGTGATGTCGTCTTTCGTCGCTGCGCGCAACCTATGCACTGCACCGCTTGGCTGCAATGCGGCATTTAAAATTGGCGATAGGAAGGTGCGCGAGGCTAGCCTTTTGTTTGCAAAGCGATGGCTATTTCAGCGGCAAGTCGCGCATTGTTGAGCACCAACGCAATATTTGCGGTGAGCGACGCGCCGTCTGTCAGCTCATAGATGCGCTGCAGCAAATAGGGGGTGACTGATTTCCCGGTGATTCCATGATCCTGTGCATCCTGAAGAGCCTGTTCGATGATGGGATGCATGCGCTCTTGAGAAATTTCTGCATCTGCGGGAATGGGGTTTGTCACCAATTGCCCGCCGGGCAGGCCCAAAGCCGCGCGCATTCTATGAGCCTTTGCGATGGCGCTTGCGCTGTCCATACGCAATGGCGCTGCGTGCTCAGACGTAGCGGACCAAAAGGCGGGGAGGGTGTCCCGACCGTAGGCGATGACCGGCACGCCAAGAGTTTCCAGAACTTCCCAGGTTTTTGGCAGATCCAAAATGGCCTTCGCGCCAGCGGCGACCACAGTGACGGGCGTCATGGCCAGTTCTTGGAGATCTGCGGATATGTCGAAACTCAACTCCGCGCCGCGATGTACGCCGCCAATGCCGCCCGTGGCAAAGACTTCAATTCCAGCGAGCCGTGCGCCGATCATGGTTGCGGCAACAGTCGTGGCTCCGGTCCCACCCGAGGCGATACAGGCGGCCATATCGGCCCGGCTCAGCTTGGCCGCGCCTTTGGTCTGGGCCAGTTGCTCCAGCGCGTCTCGCTCCAATCCGATGTGAAGCACCCCGTCCAGAACTGCGATGGTAGCGGGTTCCGCACCGGCTGCGCGTACGGTCTCCTCGACTTTCAGCGCCATTTCAAGGTTCTGCGGCCAAGGCATACCGTGGGTGATGATCGTGCTCTCCAACGCCACGATGGGCCGGCCTGCGACCTGCGCGGCTGTGACGGCGGCAGATTTTTGGAGGGGCAGGGCAAGGTCAGTCATAATGGGCTTTCTCCGGAAACGTAGCGCGCGGCGGCGGCGAGGGCTTGCTCTAGCGCCTCTGCGCGATTTGCCCCGCGGGATTCCGCGCTGATATGGGCTGCCATAAATGTATCTCCCGCGCCGGTGACACGAGCGACCAAGACTTGCGGAGGCACGGCGCTGTGCAGCCCGTTGGCGTCAGCTTCAGCGGCCAGTTGGCCACCGTCGGTGACAAGAACGCGCATCGCGCCACGCTCAACGAGCGCGCGGGCGGCGCTGTCTGCGGTGTCAAATTCGGTCTGACATAGCAGTCCAGCTTCTTCGAGATTGACGTAGAGCGTGGCGCGGCCTTCGCTCAGAAAGGGGCGTAGACGTTCGGCTTTGCCCGGGGAGGCTGGCGCCACGCGCAGATCCGCCCTGGAAAATTCCGGGGCTTTGGCGATCTGGGTCAACAGGGCGAGCGTAAGATTGCCATCAAGTGCAATGGGGCCTGCATAGGGATGCGCGGCGCTGCCGAGCGTACCGTCGGTCAGCACGCGCAGGATTTTGTCGCCTGCGGCTTCAAGGGAATGGGCGTCGGCGATTGCGGCGATCAGCCCATTCGCACCTTCGACAGCCATGTACCGGTCCGTGGGCAGGTCATCAGAGACATACAAATGGCGCGTGTCGATACCCATGGCGTCCAGCTCTTGCACCAGATGTGTTCCGGCAGGATCTTGGCCGACGACGCTCAACACGGCTGGGGTCAGCCCGAAGCGGACCAGCGTCATTGCTATATTGAGCGCGACACCGCCGGGAATTTGGGTGATCCGTCCTGGCACATCACTGCCCTGCCGCATGGCGCGGCTGGAGCGTCCAATTACGTCCCAAAGGACGGAACCAATGCATAGGATATCGGGCGTTTTATCAAGATGTGTGGTCATGCGTGGCTTGTGACGTCAATGCGACTGCGCATCAAGGGCCTTACGCTTTATTCAGGCACGGCGAAGGTTAGCGAGGCCCAAAGGGTTTCCCAGACAGCATCAAATTTCGCAGCGCGCTCCTCGGAGGGCACGCGTAGCACCACATTGTCGAGCATATATTCATAGCCCGGTTTTACAGGCACCTGCGCGATGCCGCTTGCGTCGGTGAGCACCGTGGTCACTTGAACGTTGTCCTCAGCGTCTTTCTCAAAGATTTCAACCTGCACCATGGCGCGCGGTGTGCCTTGGTAGAAGACTTGGACCGGCAAACCTTCAGGAAGCGCATCGGTATAAGGATTGGCCAAAGCGACGATCTCTATCTCCATGCCCTGCGCGAGGTCATGACCAGCGCCGTCCTTGATGGCGACAAGAGATTTGGCAAAGCGGGAATACACTTCGCGAAACCGCTCATCGGGCAGGCCGCGCTCGACATGCCTGCTGCGGACATCCCCGAAAGCCTTATGCTCTACAAACCCCTGAAACTTCTCCCAGTTCGGGTATTGAACGGTTGAGTTGCTGGACTGGTAGAGAAGCGTGAGCAAGCCTTCCTCATCCGGTGCAGGGACAATTACCGGCGCATCGCCTGCGCGCGCTTTGATTTCGGACCGCTCGCCTTCAATGACCTGATCAAAGAGCACCACACGGCGCGGAAAATAGGACAGGCTCACGCCGGAAAATTTCTGACCATTCGACAAGGCGACGGAGATCTCCCCGTCGATTGGCACTTGATACTCCTCTAGATCCAACCAAAACTCATGGGCAGATAAGGGGACCGCCGAAAGTGACACACAGGCGGCAGTGACGAGGGAGATCGCGCAGGTGCGAATAGCGGAGAAACGGGACATGACACGATCCTATGTAACGGGGTTTGCGCGGATGCTGGCATGCGTGGCGCTCGTGTCAAGCGCACTTCTTTGGGCAGCGGTTCCTGCGCAGGCTCATGAGGTGGATCCCACGGTCGCGGATTTGAGCGTTTCAGACGGAGAGGTGACATTTTCGCTTCGGATCATGCTGGAAAGCTATCTGGCGGGGATCGACCTGGATTTGGTGACGGATACCAATGAAGCCACGGAAGCGGAGGATCACGACGCGCTACGGGCGATGGATCCCGATGCGCTGCGCACTCGGTTTGACGCCTTTGCGCCGCGCATGCTCTCTGCGATGCGGCTGATGGCGGATGGCGCGCCTTTGGATCTCAGCGTTGCGACGTTGGACATTCCGCCTGTCGGGGATGTGGGGGTGGCGCGGCTAACGCGGCTCACCTTCACGGCGCAGACGCCAGATGGAACACGCGCGTTGAAGCTCGATTGGCCGAAAGGCTATGGCACGTTGATCCTCCGTCAGATTGATGTGGCGGACGGCTATACGGGGTATCTCTCTGGGGGACAAAGCAGCCCCGATATTCCGCTCGAAGGCACAGAGCCCCAAAGTTTTGGGGCGGTGCTGTGGTCCTATGTGCCGGTCGGGTTTGATCACATTTTGCCGAAAGGTCTGGACCATATCCTGTTCGTGCTGGGGCTGTTTTTCTTCTCGATCCAGCTGCGTCCGCTGGTCACCCAAGTCAGCGCCTTCACATTGGCCCATACGGTGACGTTGGCCTTGGGCGCGTTGGGATTGGTCACGGTGCCGGCGAGCATTGTTGAACCGCTCATCGCCTTGTCGATTGTCTATGTCGCTGTGGAAAATGTCTTCGCGCGCAAGTTAAACCCCTGGCGACCGGCGGTTATCTTTTGCTTTGGCCTGTTGCATGGTTTGGGCTTCGCCTCTGTGCTGGGCGAATTCGGGTTGCCGACAGATCAATATTTCTCAGCGTTGATCGGCTTTACTATCGGCGTGGAACTGGGGCAACTCACAGTCATCGCGGTGGCCTATTTGCTGGTGGGGCACTGGTTCGGATCGAAACCCTATTTCCACAAAGTTATTGCAGTGCCAGCCTCTCTCGTGATCGCGGCCATCGGCGCGTATTGGGTGCTGGAGCGCACAGTGCTGTAAGGCCCGCCCAAAGTGCGTGATCTTTTGGGCACTCAGGCGCGGGCGAGGGCGGTTTGCAGATCGCCATAGCCGGTAAAACGACGCTCAAACGCAAGACCGAGCCGTTCAGCACAGAGCTTGGCTTTTTCTGTCAGCGCCGGGTCGTCGATCTGCGCCTGATAGACCAGCTTGGTGTAATTGCCGAAATACATGTCACGAAGCTCCGGATGCCGGTCGAGCCCCATCGGTTTGATGATAAACGCGTCAAATTGGCGAACCAGAAAATCGGTCAGATAGAAGGTCGTGATCTCGTCTTCTGAGATCTTCGCGAAGGTTTCATTGCCTTCAAAGAACGCATAGCAATGCGGCCCTGCGATCATCTCGATACCGAGTTCTGCGCACAAGGTCTCCAGCTGTCCACCTGTGCCGCAATCGGCATAGGCCAAGAAGATTCTGTTATAGCGCGCCACATGCTTGGCATAGGCCTCGCGCACCGCGTCGCAGATTTTCTCAGGATAGAGGTGCAGCTTGGCGGGCAAACAGGTGAGGTCCATATGGGACCAATTGTTGAGCTTTTGCAGCGCCAGAATTTCACGCGCAAGCGCACCACAAGCGATGATAAGCACAGAGCCTGCCCCTTGTGAGGACAGGCCCTGTTCCGTCAGTATTGTGTCGTCGAGAGTGGCCACCGGCCTTAACTCGCCGCCATTTGGTTGTGCTTGCGACCAACCCATTCTTTAGCGGTTTCCACAGCAACAGCGGCATCGCGGCAATAGGCGTCAGCGCCAATGGCCTTGCTGAACTCTTCGTTGAGAGGCGCGCCACCGACGAGAACAATGTAATCTTCGCGCTGGCCTTGCTCGATCAGCGTGTCAATCACGACTTTCATGTAAGGCATTGTTGTTGTCAGCAGGGCGGACATGCCAAGAATATCTGGTGCCTCGGCTTCAAGCGCTTCTAAATAGCTTTCGACAGAGTTGTTGATGCCCAGATCTACAACTTCAAAACCTGCGCCTTCCATCATCATTGTCACGAGGTTCTTGCCGATATCGTGGATATCGCCCTTCACTGTGCCGATCACCATCTTGCCCACACGCGGCGCGCCGGTTTCAGCAAGCAATGGCTTCAGGATGGCCATGCCGCCCTTCATTGCGTTCGCGGCGAGCAACACTTCCGGCACGAACAAGATGCCGTCCCGGAAGTCATGACCCACAATGGTCATGCCGCCGACTAGCGCTTTGGTCAGAACGTCATAGGGGATCCAACCCCGGCCAAGAAGAATGTTGACCCCTTCTTCGATCTCTTCTTTGAGACCGTCATACAGGTCATCGAACATCTGTTGGACAAGCTCTTCGTCATCCAGTTCCGACAGGATGATATCGTCTTCTTCGTCAGACATAGGGGGATTCCTTCAAATTAGCCCGGCGGCTGTCTTCTGTTCACATCATCTGGGCAAAACGTCACGAATTCACTGCACTAATTGCGACACGTACCCAGCCGCTTCCGACGAATAACACGAAAGCTATCCGAAGACGTGCTCATTTTCTGCAGGTGCAATATGAATTTGATTGCAATTGTTCTTGTTACGTTCCAGTTTTTGGCATGTCTCAATATAAGTCCTCCCGCAGCGCGTATCGTCCGACCCCACTTCCGAATGCGGTGCGCTTTCGCGCGGGGCGGGCCAGTCAGAGCAACAGCGCAGGCCGGTATGAGACGTTGCAGCGCGAGGCGACCTCGGAAGAGTGCGAAATGCTCGCAGAGGCGGCACCTGTCAAAACCGAGGTGCGCTATGAAACAATTGACCGCGTGCTGACGTATAATCGCTCGCCCGATTTGCCTTTTGATCGCTCAGTGAACCCTTACCGCGGATGTGAGCATGGTTGCATCTATTGCTTCGCGCGCCCCACACATACCTATCTCGGCATGTCCGCCGGTCTGGACTTTGAAACCAAACTCATCGCCCGGCCCGGCGCACCGGAAGCGCTCGAACGCGCGTTGCGCAAACGCGGCTATCAGCCTGCGCCAATTGCGATTGGAACCAATACCGATCCTTATCAACCGATTGAGGCTGAGCTGAGGATCATGCGCGGCTGTCTGAAAGTCTTGGCACAGGCCAAACACCCGGTGGCCATCGTCACCAAAGGGACGCTCATTGAGCGAGATATTGATATTCTCACGCCTATGGCTCGAGACGGCTTGGTGCGCGTTGGCGTCTCAGTGACGTCGATGGACCCACATATTGCGCGCGCCATGGAGCCACGGGTGCCGGGACCTGCTCGGAAATTTGAAATGATCAGCAGGCTGACAGATGCCGGTGTTCCGGTGCGCCTCATGGTGTCGCCCGTGATTCCCGGTCTCACCGATCCTGACTTGGAAGCAATCTTGGAGGCCGGGCGACAGGCTGGCGCGGATTTGGCCAGCTGGATCTTGCTGCGCTTGCCTCTGGAAGTTGGGCCGCTGTTTCGTGAATGGCTTGAAGAACGGTTCCCGGACATGGCCGCGCGGGTCTTGAAGCTCGTTCGCGAGACGCAAGATGGAGAGCTTTATCAATCGCATTGGCATCGCCGTATGCGCGGAAGCGGGGCCTATGCAGACTTGATTGCGCAGCGTTTCAAGCTCGCCAGCAAGCGGCTAGGCTACAAGGCGGAGGCCGCATCATTGCGATGCGACCTGTTTGTGCCCCCCAGCAAGGCGGGCGATCAGTTGTCCCTGTTTTAGAGCAAGATATAGTGCAAATTATGCACGGCGTCGGCGACGGTTCCGGGGGCGGACGTCTCCAGATTGTGCTTCGGTGCCGTCAGCCTCAGAGGAGAAGGGGCCTAATGCGCCAACAATAGCATCAAGTGTCGGTCTCGGCCCGGCAGCACGGGTCTCGAGAGCCCCGCGCATTTTTTCCAGATGTTCCGGCATCGTGCCACAGCATCCGCCGATAATCTTGGCTCCACTGTCCCGCGCGAGTACAGCGTAATCTGCCATGAGCTCAGGTGTGCCATCATAATGAATGTGGCCATCATGGTACTTGGGAATGCCAGCATTGCCTTTGGCGATGATTGGACGAGCGGTCCCGGCGGCGACAAAGCCTTGCACAGTGCGCAGCAGATCAGACGCGCCAGTGCCGCAATTTGCGCCGAAGGCCAGAGGCGGCGTTTCGAATTCTTCGACGAGTTGGGCCATCGCGGTGCTGGTCACGCCCATCATGGTGCGACCCGCGGTGTCGAAACTCATGGTTCCACACCATGGCATGTCCGCGCGGGCAAATGCCTCCGCAGCTGCACGATATTCTTCGGGTGCGGAAATGGTTTCGAGCCAAAGCACATCAGCACCGCCTGCCTTGAGACCCTCGGCCTGCTCATGGAAAATTTCAACGGCGTCAGTGTGGCTGAGTGATCCAACGGGCTGCATAATGTCCCCAGTTGGGCCAACAGAGCCAGCAACGATGACGGTTCGGCCAGAGGCATCGGCGACGTCTCGGCCAAGTTCGGCTGCGATTTTGGACAGCTCGAACGCACGATCCTGCGCATCGTGCAGTTTGAGACGCGATGCGTTGCCGCCGAAGGAATTGGTCAGAAAGAGGTCGCTTCCGGCGTCCACAGAGCCTTTGTAAAGCGCGCGAATTTTGTCTGGTTCGCTTTCGTTCCACAGTTCCGGCGCATCGCCGGACATAAGGCCCATATTAAATAGATTTGTGCCCGTGGCCCCATCTGCGAGGATCCAATCGCGGGTTGCCAGCATTGCCTCGAATTTGCCCATTGCGTGGCTCCTTTTTTCTTGGGCCGCAGTGGCACGGGCCTTACGACAAG
>SPJK01074495.1_pt1 | contig 11430 bp, 7 predicted proteins | sample 3741771 | NCBI WGS metagenome assembly SPJK01 (sample SAMN10925997, study PRJNA522277) | cold seep metagenome | isolation source: Elba SIP-enriched marine methane seep metagenome, extraction at timepoint T2 | place: Italy: coast of Elba, Mediterranean Sea
AAGCATGGCCCGGTCGATCAAGATTGGCTCACGCTGGAAAACATCTCAGAAGAAGAACGGGAGCTTTGGAAGAATACGCTCCGACGATTCGTCTCAGCAGTAAGTCTCAAGCGACAAGGACGCGTCATCTTGAAATCACCACCCCACACCGCTCGTATTAAAACCTTGCTTGAAATCTACCCCGACGCTCGATTTATCCACATTACGCGCGATCCGTTGGTTCTTTTTCCATCGACCGTTAGGCTATGGAAATCGCTTAGTGATGTTCAAGGAATGCAAGGTGCCGTTCCGCGTCATGACTGGATTGAAGAAGAAGTGCTTCGCAATTTAGAACTAATGTACGAAGCCTTCATTCGTGACCAGCCTCTTATTCCCGAAGCCAATTACACGGAGCTCAGCTACGAAGATCTCGTCAAGGACACCAAGGGTGAGATGCAAAAGATCTATGAGAAGCTTGATCTCGGAGGGTTTGAAGAAGCCGAACCGGCAATGGACGGCTATCTCGCTGAGCAACGCGATTACAAAACGAATAAGTATGAAATTCCCGATGAGCTACGCGAGCAGGTAGCCGAACGTTGGAAACTTTATGCCGATAGATTCGGCTACTCACTTTAGAGATAGAGCACGACCACTAAGCAGCTTTAAGCTGATACTTTTTTTCGGTCTCTTCTGTCCTCACTTCGTAAGGGACATAATCGGAAACGGCATCGACAAGGTCGGCCGTCCGATAGGTCGCACCGAGTTGAGATTCAACTAGGGCCTGAGCACGCATCCCGAGCTGCTTTGCTTCGTTTGGCATTTTCAGACACGCTGTTACAAAAGCTTGTAGATCGCCGGGTGTTTGCACGACACGTGCCGCATCTGCTTCAAGCAAGGTTGAGACAATGTCACGGAAGTTTTTGGTATTCGGACCGAACGAAGTTGCCACCCCATAGGCTGCAGGTTCGATCATGTTCTGACCACCACGGTCACCAAAGCTGCCACCTACGAAACCAATATCCGCCAAGCCCCACCATGCCCCTAATTCGCCAACTGAATCAACGAGTAATATTCTCGTATCCTCATCAGAGACACCGTTAGTTTCAATTTGGCTACGTCGTTTCCAAGTCATACCGCTGCTTTCGACCAGCTTAGCCACATCATCAAAACGTTCAGGATGACGTGGTACTAAGATTAGCCTTAGCTCAGGATGGTCCTCAGCAAGTTCCTCGAAGATTTGCAAGGCGATCGCTTCTTCAGGATCTTGGGTACTTCCTGCAAGGAAAATTGTTTTGTCTTCACCCCAACCACATAGCTCTCGGAAATGGTTGGTCATTGGATTGCTTCTAGCAGTTGATGCACCGTCGTACTTGAGTGAGCCACTGACTTGAATCCGGTCTGACTGAGCACCGATCGCTTCGAATCGTTTAGCCGTAGCAGCATCTTGTGCGGCTATGAGATCGACGCTGGCTATCGTTTTACGAACAAGGGGACCTAATCGACGGTAGCCATTGAAACTGCTTTCGCTCAGTCGGCCATTGATGACGGCAACTTTGCCACCCTGTTTTTTGACTTCGGCAATCAAGTTGGGCCAAAGCTCCAACTCGGCTAACAGAAGCATGTCGGGTCGAACACGGCGAACAGCTCTTTTAACAGCCCAGGTGAAATCAAGCGGACAATAGAAAACGGCATAGTCGCGACGGTATTTTTGTCGTGCTAAATCGTAACCAGCTTTGGTGGAAGTAGTAACGCAAAATTCCCACTTGGGATGTCGGCGACGCAGTTCTTCGATCAAGACTTCAATCAGATTAACTTCACCTACGCTCACAGCATGCAGCCAAACGCAATGGCGAGTCCCCTTTCGGGTACGAAGTCGGCCCATCAACTTTTGGCCATATCCTTCGCGATACTTTCCAGTACGCCATGATTTGATGGCAAGAAATGGTGATGCAAAAGCCAAGCCAGCGAGATAAACCAGATTCAACGACCAACGTGTCAGCGCGCCAATTGGTGCCTGCGCAGCAGTTGTCGAAGATCTGATTTCTGACATGGGGAATCCTTTCCCAATCGTCGCTTTGCCTGACTGGCGGCGACGGTGCCCTAAGAAACTAACTAAGCCCTAGTATCAATTGTTCGGAGCTCGGTCCAGACGAACTTGCAAAGATTCTTTATTCCATCGAATTTCTATGCGACTTGGCCGGATTTAAGACAGCACTGCTTGTACTTCTTACCACTACCGCATGGACAAGGGTCATTACGACCTACTTTCGCCTCGCTATTGCGGATTGGCTCAGGCTTTCGATCGGTTGGCTGATTGCTAGCATCGATTCCTTGCTCCTGCTGGGAGTCAGGCACCGAGGTCGGTGACTGAGCCTCATCGTGGCGAGCCTCGCTTTCAACCCAGGTGCTCCCGATGAATTCCTCGTTGAGATTCTCCATTTTGAAGACCAAGTCGGTAACGTAGGATCCAATGGAATCCCACATTCCCTCGAACATCCTCATCCCCTCACGCTTGTACTCCACTTTGGGATCGACTTGTGCATAGCCGCGAAGTCCTACACTCGATCGTAAGTGGTCCATGGCAAGGAGATGTTCTTTCCAACCTTGGTCAAGGATCTGTAGCAAGAGTTGACGCTCCATGCGCCGCATCTCGGGACGGCAGCGATCTTCAATCGCTTGTGAAACCCTTTGGTAAGCTTCTTTACGTGGCAGACGTTTGAGATCATCAATCTCTAACTCTGATTCAGCCTCAGTATTGAGCCAATCAATAAATGTCTGAATCTGTTCATCCGAAACGCCTGACGATCGGAGGGATGCTTTCTGGCTTGGGTTACCTGAAAATAGATCATCAAGTTTCTTATTCGCCTCATCGGTCAATTCATTCGCACGCACAACTGTCTTGCGACTATGCTCGATCGAGAGCTTGCGAATTTCTTCCCGTTGCTTACTCTTCAAATCCTCTAACGAAAGTTCAACACCGAAACGTTTGGCAGCCCAATCGACGAGACCTTCGCGATCGAGACCTGACTGATTAGCGTATCGGAAGATGCCAGCGATAACCGGGTACTCGGCTTCACGGCCATCATAGGACTCATAAGCTTTTTCAATCGCCAAGCTTTGAATTTCATTCGGCTCGCTATCCAGTAATGACTCGGCATCGAGTTCAATGCCAAACTTATCTTTGAGCCATGAGCAAGCTGTCCGGATTCCGAAACCTTGATCGAGGAATTTCTCGGCATCCGATAGATCGATTTTGGCAAGCGCCGCGCGAGCTTTCTCAATCAGATGTTCGGCAAGGTCAACGCGTCCAATCTTCTTTAGATCGCGGTCACGAAGCTGAACGCCGTAACGAAGACCCATCCACTTTGCGAGAGCCGACCAATTCCAATCAGCCTCATTCTCTTCATGAAGATTCTCTTCAATCGCATCAAAGATCTGTGACTCAGCAACGCGGTCGACTTCATCATGGGCAAGCTTATCAGCCTCCCTATAATCAAGGTTGCGGAAATCACGCGAGTCAAGATCAGCGCCAAGCAACTTGCTTGCCACGGCTGCGAAAGACTCAACACCGTAGCGTGGATCAAGCAATACTGACATACGATCATTGATTTGATTTTCGATCATCTCGGTAAGCAGATCACGGCAATTCACACCGTCGAGAATCTGCTGACGATAGCCGTAGACGCGTTTGCGTTGTTCGTCCATCACCTCGTCATATTCGAGTAGATTCTTACGAACTTCAAAGTTGCGTTCTTCGACCTTCTTCTGTGCTCCTTCAATACGTCGACTGACAAGTTTCGACTCGATCGCCTCGCCTTCTTGCATACCTAGACGCGTAAGCATCCCTTTGACCCAGTCGCCGGCAAAGATACGCATCAAGTCGTCTTCGAGTGACAAATAGAATCGGCTCGAACCTGGGTCACCCTGCCGGCCACTTCGACCACGGAGCTGTAAGTCAATACGACGAGCTTCGTGACGTTCGGTGCCTATGATGCAAAGACCGCCGATCTCTTTGACTTCTTCCCCCTGCTTCTTCATGCCGAACTCTTTGTCGATTTTTTCGACAAGTTCATCCCACTCATCATTGGGAACATCAAGGCGTGATTCGTATTTGTCTTGTAACTGAGCCCATGCCATCGTTTCGGGGTTACCACCTAACACGATGTCGGTACCCCGGCCAGCCATATTGGTTGCGATCGTTACCGAGCCCATTCGGCCCGCCTGTGCGACGATCTCAGCTTCACGTTGATGTTGCTTAGCGTTGAGAAGCTCGTGCTTGATGCCACGACCGTTGAGCAAATTCGAAAGCCGTTCTGACTTCTCAATTGAAACGGTACCAACCAATATCGGTCGGCCAGGCTTTTGAATTTCTTTGACCTTTGATTTCTCGATCCTACGACGCTCTTTCGTTCCCTCGATTTCGATCTCATACTCGGAGGAAGTCTCTTCCGTCAGCTTTCCAACAACAAAATTACCACCACCTAGATCAATCGTGGTATGTTTGTGCAGTCGTTCAATATCGTCTGCGAGAGCGACATACTTTTCTTTCTCTGAGCAGTAGATCACGTCCGGAAATTCAATCCGCTGCATTGGTCGGTTGGTTGGAACACCAATGACGTCAAGTTTATAGATGCTCCAAAACTCACCCGCTTCGGTCAAAGCGGTACCAGTCATGCCGCTGATTTTGTCGTAGAGTTTGAAGAAGTTCTGAAGAGTTATCGTCGCAAGCGTTTGGTTCTCTTGCTTAATCTGGACCCCTTCTTTTGCCTCGACAGCTTGATGCAAACCGTCGGACCATTGTCGGCCTTCCATAAGACGGCCCGTATGATCGTCTACAATGACAATCTTGCCTTCTTGAATAACGTAGTTCACGTCACGTTTGTAAAGGTAATGCGCCTTAAGAGAGTTATCAATCAGGTGAGGCCATTGCATATTGCCCGCTGTGTAGAAACTTTCAACGCCAGCTAATCGTTCTGCCTCTCGCACGCCATCGTCCGTCAAGTTGGCCGAGTGCTCCTTCTCTTTGACTTCAAAGTGAATGTTTCTCTTAAGGCCACGCGCAATCTTATCTGCCGCTTTGTATTTATTGATATCGTCTTGGGCAGGACCTGAGATGATGAGTGGCGTACGTGCTTCGTCAATTAGAATGTTATCGACTTCGTCAATGATGGCATATACGAGTTTGCCTTGTGCCTGTTGAGATCGCTTGGGGTAACGATCATCATTACACGCCGCGTTACGCATGTTGTCGCGTAAGTAATCGAAGCCGAATTCGTTATTGGTACCGTAGGTACTGTCACAAGCGTATGCTTCTTGGCGCTCATCGGCTTCCATTCCGGAGTAAATCGCGCCGACGGTAAGACCAAGGTTCGTAAAGAGCGGACCCATCCACTCCATGTCACGACGGGCTAGGTAGTCGTTCACGGTTACAACATGGACACTTCCAGCCAGGGCATTCAGATAGGCGGGCAGCGTCGCGGTAAGCGTCTTTCCCTCACCGGTAACCATTTCAGCAATGTTGCCGTCGTGAAGGATCATGCCTCCCATCAATTGCACGTCGTAATGACGCATTGTCATGAAGCGACGTCCCGCTTCTCGACAAACAGCAAATGCTTCGACTAGCAAGTCACCAAGCGTTTCCCCTTGGTCGAGTCGGTTGCGAAAGAGCGTTGTCTGTTCGCAAAGCTCTTCGTCACTCATCGACTCGTATTTGGACTCAAGCGAGTTTATCGCATCAACACGAGGAGTGAGCTTCTTTAAATAACGGGCATTGGCTGAGCCAAAAACTCCGGTAATTGCCCGCTCAAAGCGACCGAGAATGCCATTGATGATTGATCCGAGTACTTCCCAGATCCGTTCTAATATTTCCATGATCCACACTAAGAGGATGTTTTTAATTGTCGAATTCGCTATCGAGAACCCAATTTAGCCCTGCCAATCTGGCCGATTACGTCAGGCAAAATTAAGGCCTCTGCCGTTCTCTACGGTGTACCCACCACGGGGCAATCTATTCATAAGCTTCAGGCGATGCTAAAAAACAATTAGCAAAACGCCGTAAGCCTTTTAATCCCAATAGTTTATTGCCGCATTCAGGCTCGGTCAATGCCGCCACCTATGTCTTAAAGTGGTCAGCATAACCTGTGCAAACGGATTACCTAACCACGTATTGCTAAGAACCACTATGCAACCGGTGTTCCAGAGCCCACCAATTCATTCCTATCCGTTATGCTAGTTCCATAGAGCATAGGGTTGCTCATGCCTTCAGGAACTTTCACAAGTGTTGGCTCGACCAAGGTTTAGAACCGCTAGCTTGGTCTCCCAGGCATCCCTTAGAGCACCGGGGCAAGTCATTTGATTGATTTTCCTTTAGAATCAATCGCCTTATCGATACTTGATACTTCGAAAGCAGCAGCTTTCTTTGCAGCAGGGTCTTTGATCCGATCCCTTAACTGACACAAAAGCATATTCATTAGAGAATTCTCATGATCCAAACGGACACATCGCGGCTAATTCATCGCTTTCGAAATAGAGTGATTGGCTCATTGACTTTGCTGATTTGCCTTACGATTCTAACTCACGAATCTGCCGCCCAGACTGGCAAAAGAACTATCACACCCCAAGCCTTGATCGGCAACAGCGTCTCGGATCCTGATTCGATTCGTTACAACGATGTTGCAGAAGCGATAAAGCGATTTGAGAATCGCGATCAGTTGAGTGCTCGTACCTTCCTGGAACGAGCAATTCAGAAAGACGATGCTCTTCCGCCAGTTGGCGTTATGATGGCGAAGCTTCATCTGCTTGCTGGTAATTCTCAAGGGGTTCGGCCTGCTCTAGAAGCTGCCGTTCTTGATGACTCGAAGGACGATCCGGAACCTTACCTATTACTAGCTGAACAAGCTTTGGTAGGTAATCGCTCGATTGAGGCAGAAGCACTTTTTGAAAAAGCAGACAAACTGATCGAAGGATTTAACAAAAACCCAAAACGTAAGCGTCGATTTGAAATTCGAATCAACAACGGCATGGCAATTATCGCTGAGCGACGCGAGCAATGGGAAACAGCGATGAGCTACATTGAAAGCTGGCTCGAAGCTGATCCTGAAGATACCAGCGCCCTAACTCGAAAAGGTCAGCTTCTTTTCATGCTTGATAAAGAGAAGGAAGGATTTGCTTCCTTCCAAGCGGCTCAAAAGATCAACAGTGAATTACCAAGCCCTTATATCACCGCGGCCATGATGTATGGTCGAAAGGGTGAATCATCCAAAGCAAAAGAAGCTTTCAAGAAGGCTTACAGCGAGGCAAGTGATGATGAGCGTACAATTGTTGCTTACGCTCAAGCTTTGATGAAAGATAGCGATTTCGATGCCGCGGAAGACATCTTTGCAAAAGCATCAAAAGATCTTCCCAAAGCAGCAAATCTTTGGTTGCTTCGTGGTGTTAATGAGCGAATGCGTGGCAACCTTGATGTTGCTGAATCGCACTTGATGAAAGCCCAAGGAATTGCTCCTTCGAATCGAGATGTTCTCAACCAACTAGCTTTACTTTTGGTTGATTCAGAAGAAAGCGAGTCACTGAAGCGAGCTCTTTCTTTTGCCGGCATGAATGGGCAAATGAATCCAGACAACCCTGACGTGAACATCACGCTTGCTTGGGCGCTCTACAAAAATGGCCAACCTCAACAGGCTAACGCAGCGGTACAAAAAGCCATTCGAGGTGCCATGAGCGCTGATGGGCAATTCTTGCTAGCCAAAATGCTGGTTCTCAACGACAAAAAATCAGATGCCAAGCGATTGCTGGAAGCAGCCCTCGAAAGCAAAGCAGGAATCTTCGTTCAGCGAAAAGAAGCTGAGGAATTATTGAGCACGCTCTAATATCTCTTAAGAAGATTCTCAAAGTGCAAATAAAAAGGTCATAGCAGGTCGATCCGTCGTCCTGCTATGACCTTTGTCCTGAAGCAAAACACGAGCCGTGCTTCGCCCTCCCAATTTTAGGATTCGGCATACTAGTCTCCTGCCACCCAAAGCAAATAAGCCAAACATCAGGAAGCACGGCCTGGTTTTGGTAAACCCTAACGCCTTTTCCGATCAGCAAATCGTCATGTGCGGAGTTCCCTATGACGATGCTAGCACTTTTGCCGGACTAGCGTCCCAAAGTGACTGCGGGAGTTGTCTGCAGGGTGTCGTTTGGAATAGCTCCGAGCCGTTCAAAGCCTTCTGCTTCTACCGTATGGATTGCTCCGCCTGAATAATATCCACCAGGATGATCACTCACGGCACCTGGATAAGGGGCATAGGGAAGACGGTAACCGCGACCCAGTCGAGTTCCAATCGACTTGAAGTCATCACGCATAGATCCCCAGATACGGCCATTGCAATAGCCGTGGTGATAAGGGTCGCACTGCCAATAGACATTGTGGCTTCGCTGCGGGGTTGTAGAAGCTAGCCGCATTCCGTTCGTATGCGTTACGACGGGGTCTTGCCAACATTTGATCGAATTAGCTTTGCAATCGGCAGCCAAAGCAACTGCACAAGCGAAGCCAAAAATAGCAACAGCATACGTTAGGCTCAGTTTTAATAGGCACATGCCAACCACCTCCGTGTGGGACAAATATAAATAGGGAACTCCTACTAAGAGTGTTCCCGACAGGAAGCAATCTGCAAACGATTTCTTGAAAGAAAAGAGAAGTCCTCTCTCCGAATATAAAGCAGGACATCTAGAAAAGGCTTTGTTTACCTGAGCCGCAGATTTTAACAATCGATGAATGCCAAGCTGCAGGTACGGATAAATTGTTAGAGTTTACGCAGCCCGATCTTTTTCACTTGGAAGTTCAAGCTCAAAAAGTGAGAAGAGTTCATCGCGAGATAAACCAGCGGAGCGATTTCCATCAACTTGAATATCCGAGTCAAAGACCTTTGCAAACAGTTCTCTTTTCTGTTGCAAAATAGCATCGATTCGTTCTTCAATCGTATTCGAACACAAGAATCGGCTAACCGTCACAGGACCAGCGGCACCAATACGGTGTGCTCGATTGATTGCCTGATCTTCAACAGCCGGGTTCCACCATCGATCGAAAAGAAATACATAACCAGCGAATTGTAAGTTTAATCCAACACTCCCTGCCCCGTAGCTCATGCAAAGAACATGGCAGTTCGGATCGTCTCGAAATTGATTAAGTACCATGTCGCGCTGACGATGTGGTATTTTGCCATGGAACTGTCGAACTCCGAATCGTTCGAGTCGCTCCGCGAGTTGTTCGATACTGTCGACCCATTGGCTAAAAACAATCGCCTTTCGGCCACTAGCAACACACTCTTCGAGGTCCGCCTCTAAACGATCAGCCTTACTGCTTGCTCCCGTGAGTGGATCGAAGTTGCAAACTTGTTTAAGACGTAATACCAATTCAAAAACGTGGTGAATTGTTAGTTCGTGCCGCTTATCTTTGAGCTGAATTACCCCTTCTTCCTCGGCACGGGTATATGCTTCCAATTGTTCTGGAGTCAGATCGACGTTTGCATCACGAATAATTTTTGGGGGTAATTCGGTCAGCACTTTTTCTTTGGTTCGCCGGATGACCGAATCCTGAACCGCGCTGCCAATTGCATGGGCTGACATACCTTCGCGAAGCAGACCAGGTGACACAAAATCAAAGATGCCTACCAGGTCGTCAATCGAGTTTTCGATGGGCGTTCCCGTAAGAGCCCAACTTCGATCCCGTGATATCGTTCGTACCACCTGATTCGTCGTGCTATTTCGATTTTTGATTCGCTGCGATTCATCGAGCAAAACTAAATCAAAATGTTGTTCATCTTCCTCTAACATCGTCTGATCACGAACCAGCGTTTCATAGCCAATGATCATGACTACCGCGCCGGAGGCCTTCCAGACCCAACTTCGTTGCGATGGAGAACCATCGATCGTTGCAACGGACAACTCAGGTGCCCAAAGTGATAGCTCGCGCTGCCAGTTCGAGATGAGAGGCTTTGGACAAACAAGCAAGACACGCCTAATTTGACCGCTATGGGCCAAAAGTCGAATCGAGGTGATCGATTGCATCGTCTTACCAAGCCCCATTTCGTCGGCAACTACGGCATGCTTCCGTGGAAACAAGAAGGCGACACCATCCATCTGATAAGGAAATGGCTTGAAGGGAAAGCGAAGCGAATCCGCCTCAATGAGGGATTCTAAAGGTGGTTGAAGCAGATACTGCAATCGGTCCTTCAGCTTGACGACATCGCGTGGGGGTCGAACTCTCGTAAGCTTTGATTTACTTTCACGTTTTTCGCTTGGCTTCCGGGTAGATTTTTTGATAACCGGATTAGAAGCCTCACCTTGCCTTCGCCCTTCCGGCAAAACCGTTCCGTGAGTTTTTACCTTAGAGCAACCAATAGGAAGACTGACTACCTCCAGCGTAGGTGATTCAATCGTTTTTTGATCGATCGAAGGTTTATCAATATGGAAGTCTTCTTCTGAATGAAGGAACGAGATTTTTACCTTGGTAACATTGAAATCAACCAAGGGCTTACAGATTGCGGCTTTAGACGTTCGTTCTTGATCCGGTTCAGGCAGCGTCATGAGAAGCGTCACCCCCGTGGTAACGACACGCTTCTAGCACTGCTTCACGAACTCGCCCGAACGGCTCGCTGATGTCGATCGCTTCTGCGAGGCGCTCCAAGCGCGTATCCAATTCATCATGGGAACTGTTTAGACAAACCGTTGGAATCTCCAGTCGAGTACCAGCCTCAACAGCGTCCTGATCATTCACGACAAGAACATCGACCGATAACTCCGAAGCATCGATCAGCGCTGCTCCAAGGTGCTCTGAAAAGAGAAACTCTTTTAAGGTTGAACCAAAAAGAATTTCTTGAGCTCGACTTGGGCGCACCGTCTCGGTGCAATGAAACTCAAGCGGACGACCTTGTTCAGAAATAACAAGGTAACCGCCCGTATAGCCATTGTTTTCATCTTCAACAATCAGCAGGTAGCCATAACGGCAACTATCACTATTCGAATCAGCCAAGATTTACCGCCTCGTAAATATCGTCGGAGAAGTGCTAATCAGGGTGCGAAGAGTGTCGAACCATGCTTGGGTATTTACTCCCCATTCTCGAGAGGGGCTCAAAATCGCCAAAAACTGCTCGACACCACAGAAGATCGGCCTCAGCGTCTCGAATACTTGAAGAGTCAAAAGAAACTGCCCAATCGGCAGAATTCTCAGCAATCGTCGCTAGCTAAACCAAAATTGGACCAAAAATTATGTGCCCATGATGCCAGAAGCTGGAACTTCAGGTGACATCGCGATACACTGGAGTTAGCAAGAAGAAAGAAAATCCCAATCAAGGCCATTCGTTGCAGGTTGCTTTGACTATTGCATTGAATAACTTCCCGGGGCTAACTTTCTTACCTAAGGTGACGTTATCTGGCCATTTTGATTTCGAATTATTGATTCGTAGTCAT
>SPJK01106013.1_pt1 | contig 11425 bp, 4 predicted proteins | sample 3741771 | NCBI WGS metagenome assembly SPJK01 (sample SAMN10925997, study PRJNA522277) | cold seep metagenome | isolation source: Elba SIP-enriched marine methane seep metagenome, extraction at timepoint T2 | place: Italy: coast of Elba, Mediterranean Sea
AGAAAGACTTCTGAGCTTCTACTCACTGGCCTTAGCTGTTCTTACATTGTTGCAAGTGGGTTTGTTAAAGATGTTGGGCGCAGCGTATTGGCAGGTGGTGATTTCAGTTGGCATCTCCCATTGGGGGCACACATTTCGATTCCTAACCCACTACCAGAAGTATCTGACTATTGGATGCCTGCAATCACCGGCGCTATTTTTATGCCGTTGTTTTTATTATCAGCATGGCTACTCGATCAAATTCCCGATCCTGATAAGGAGGACGTTCAGACGCGTACTGAACGCCTTCCCATGAAGCATATCGATCGTTCTAAATTCATACGAAAGTATGCTATTGGGATCGTTGCAGCGCTGTTTGCCTATTTGTTTCTCACTGCATTTCGAGATTACCGAGATAATTACATGGTCGAGGTACTATCTCAGCTGGGTTATGAGTATGAATCAAATAGAAGCACTATCACCAATGCCGAACTTCTTGTAGCTATTGGAGTTATGGCGATTCTTTCTCAGCTATATCGAATTCAGGATAACCGACTCGGACTAATCCTGATCCACCTAATTATGGGCTTAGGGCTTGCGGTAATTGGCTTAGCCACCTGGTTACTGAGCAACAACTTTATCGACGGCTTTTGGTGGATAACTCTCATAGGATTTGGAGCTTATTTAGCTTACGTTCCCTATGGTTCTGTGCTTTTTGATCGAGTAATAGCAAGTACAGGTTTTGTAGGTACTGCTGTATTCGGTGTTTATCTGGCAGATGCCGTCGGTTACACAGGTAGTGTAGCGATGCAGATAGGCAAAGATATTGTTATGGAAGGGACATCACAACTAGAGTTTTTAAAGACTCTCTCTTATCTTCTCTCAATCTTAGGAACTCTCGCTCTAGCTCTGAGTTGCTATGCCTTCTTAGCAAAAGCATCATCGCAATCAAGTCATAATTGATGCCGAAAGCCTTTCTAACAGTTCTGTTGAGATTAATCACTCATATCGATTATCCGTTAAGAGATGTTCTTCTGAGAATCAGTTACTTTACTTTCTTGCAGTGATTCGATCGTTAAGAATCTTCGCTCTTTGCGCATGGGATCAAATAGCTCGTTTTTTTTGCTAACGAATTATCACCGAATGGGAAACTGCACAGTTCCCTAACAGGATCTTTATATTTCGCTCTTAGTCTCTTCCTCGTGGTCATAAGTTTCACCCAAGAGCGAACAAGTTACAACTTTTCTAGTTCGCTGTTGGTACAGCTCTGATTAACTCACTATTGACTGCATTAACTAACAGATTGCTCGTATTTTTTTTGCATCCCGGGAGTGTTCCGATGAAGCGACAAATTCTGTGGACTTTAGCTGTTGCACTTGGCATGAGTGCCTCTGCTGTTCCAACTCAAGCTGCTGGTACTGTTTTCTTTACTGAAAACTTTGACAGCCTTACCCTAGGTGGCAGCGTTAATGAACGATTAGGTACTGACCTTTTTACTCTTGAAGCTACTGCACCTGGTTCGTTGCCAGTTCCTGGTGTTTATAGTGCTGCAGGCCCAGCTGGCTGGGGCGTAGATAACAGCCTTAGCACCTATGACTCTGCTCCAACGCTTACTCCTGGAGTTCCAGGTACTGGTGTTGCTGATTATGGTGTTGATGAATGGGAAGGCTGGAGTTTTGTTAACAAAGACTTCTGGGTCTTAGCGGATGATCAAGACCGCTCACTATTTGGATCGACAACTGCAGCATCAGGAACGGTAGCAGTTGCTGACCCAGACGAGTATTTCGACTTAGAAGATGGTGGCACCGACAATCCTGTACACGGTGGTTACTACAGTAGCTCTCTTAACTCACCAACCTTCAATGTCACCGCTGGTGGTTTTTATAGCGTTGGTTTTGATTCCAGTTGGAGAGCTGAAGCATTCGATGACGAAACCCCAACTCTGATTGACCTTAACAATCAGGCTATTGAGGTTATTGCCACGTTTGATGCTGGTAGTGACGTCCAAGTAGTTAAGTGGAACTCGGATGACCTCGATGCATTCTACAAGCCTGACAATACCGATGAAAATTTTGCGTCGGATGGATCAAACTTGTTCTTTGAAGCACCAGCAGGTGCTACGGAAGCAAGTCTTGAGTTCCGCATCGCTAACGCTGGTAACGACTGGTGGTGGGCTGTTGACAACATTGACGTCAACGACCTAATTGGTGGTGGAAACGTTCTGTTCGAAGACTTTGAAGGTGTTACCCTTGGTGACAGCGTAAACGAGCGTCTTGCTGATGGTAAAGTTACCACTGAAAAGACGGGTACTACCGAAATTCTAGGAACCGTTTACCCAACGACATCGCGTCCAGATTCCTTCACCCACACAGCACCAGCTGGCTGGGTTGTCGATAGCACCGGCACACCTGCTCTTGGTGATGATGATGTTGGTGTTTTTGAATTTGAGCAATGGTCCTTCATGGATTCTGATTTCTGGACTTTTGCTGACGATCAAGACCGTGAGCTATTCACAAAAGCCTCTGGCGTCTTTGCGGTTGCCGATAGTGATGAATGGGACGACCTTAATGATCCAGGTGATTTTGGTGACATGACTACGCTTATGCAAACTCCAGTCATTGACATCACTGGTCTTGCATCTGATGAGGAACTCACCCTTGAATTTGATTCGAGCTGGAGAGCTGAAGGTGGCCAGATTGCATCTATCACCGCATTGCTAGACGGTGTTCCTGTAGAGATTCTTCTATGGGATGGTGATTCAGCTTCGTCCGACTTCCATGCATCTGACACAAACGAGTCGGTTTCAGTTACTTTCGACTCGGCGGGAGCTTCAACGCTTGTTCTTGAGTTCAACTATGTTGGTAACAACAACTGGTGGTGGGCTGTTGATAATATTCAGGTATCGGCTACTGCGATTCCTGAACCATCTTCAATTGCTATTGTTGGTGTGGCTGTCTTCGGCGCCTTGGTGGGACGTCGTCGTAGCTAAGTGATCTTGGCTTGGGAGGCTCCTTAGTAACTTTCTATTAAGGAGCCTCCCACTCTTTTTGTAATGCTTGTTTAAGTCTATGCCCCTTTTGAATTAAACACTATTAACATCTCCCCGGAGTTGCTCCAAATGCTTCGCACACTTTGCAGGAATCGCGTACTTAAGACGCTTGCTGCTGGATTTATTGGTGCCTTTAGCATCAGTACCCAGGCAGCAGATCTTCTTACTGAAGATTTTGAAGGATTAGTTCTAAACCCTGTTGTTACGTTCGAGTCTGAACTGCGAGAACGTGAAGCTTGGCAGACGGTTGGACCGCAAGGACCCGCTGGTTGGACCGAAGTAAACCTTACAACTTCGGTAGGTGACACCGAAAGTGGTGTTCTAGAATTTGAAGGTTGGCGGTTTGTTGATAAGGAGTGGTGGAACAATACGGCTGGTGATCAACGTCGGTCTGAATTCTTCAACGGAATTGGAATCATTGCGGTAGCCGATCCCGATGAATGGGATGACTTCGGTGACCCAGCGAATCTTGGTGATCCCGACAATGATTCAGAAGATGACTTACTACCTGCGACTGGTGTCTTTGATTCTACGCTAATTACACCATCAATCGACATATCGGCTCTTGCACCATCTGAAACCGTAAAGCTAAAGTTCTCGTCTTCTTGGAGAGATGAGGATCAGCAGACTGCAACATTAACAGCCAAATACAACCTGGGTGATGATGAAGCACTCCACCGCTGGGCGTCCGATGAAACGGATCTTGACTTTAAAGACGATTCAACAAACGAAACCCTTACTTACGAACTTCAAAGCATCCCTGTAGGTGCTACCAGTGTTCAGTTTGAATTCCGTCTTCAAGGAAACAACGACTGGTGGTGGGCAATTGATAACCTACAGGTCTTTACTGGTACCGCACCAGGAACCGATGGAGTTCTCAGAGTTACAATCGATCGCGTCACGGGTGAGACCAAAATCGTAAATCAAACAGGTGATACGGTTGACTTGCGTGGTTACTCAATCCGTTCAACCGACGGGGTTTTTGACGAGGCTAACGCAATATTCCAAGCAGATACCGATAGCAACTGGATTCAAGCTACTACGGCCGGTGGAGATATTAATGACCTGAGTGAAGTCCACGTTACAAGCGATCCACTTGCTGATACTGCCGAAATCAATTTTGGCAACGTTTGGCAGCAATACATCGAAGAAGTGGAAGACCTACAGTTTGAATATTTGATTGCTGGAAGTGACGATCCCATCCAAGGAATCATTGAGTTTGTTGGCAATTCGGATCTTGCTTACGAGTTGCTTGACCTTAACTTCGATAACGTAATTGACGAGCTTGATTGGCAGACTTTCAAAGCTGGTTATGGTACTGATCTTACTGGCCTTACCAAGGCTGTGCGTTATTCACTCAGTGATTTAAATGATGATTCACTGCACACCCTTGAAGACTTTACTCAATTCCAACGCCTCTATGATGTCGCAAATGGTTCAGGAGCATTCATCGCCATGCTTAGTGCAACACCCGTTCCAGAGCCTTCGACGGCCCTGACTCTTGTAGCTGCAATTACGGGCTTTAGCTTTATCCGTCGCAACCGCTCAAGAGTAGCCACACTCGCAGTGCTATTCGTATGCCTCGGTTTGTTTTCATCAAATTCAGCTGAAGCTCAACTGATCCTTCTTCAAGAAGATTTCGAAGGTGTAACTCTCCAACCCTTCCAGGAAGAAGAGGACGGTCAATCAGGTGATGTCTGGACAAACGTTCCTCCAACCGGATGGACGACGGACAATAGTGGTGTTCCTGGAATTGGAGATCCGACAACTGACGGTGTAATTGATTGGGCTAATTGGGCATTTGTAAATAAAGATGCATGGGTAGACGCTGCAGGAGGCCAAGATCGTGAACTATTCGATTTTGGTACTGGTAACGTCATGGTCGCTGACGCTGATGAATGGGACGACTTGGATGGAACCCTTCGCGATCCTATTGCTCAAACACCAACACCTGACAATCTTTATGATGTCTTTGCGACTACGCCAGTTCTAAACATACCGGCAGGATTACCTGCAGGAAGAATCAAACTCTCTTTCGATTCTTCTTGGCGACCTGAAGCTTTTGATGATCTCGATGAGGAAAACAATCAGACAGCCACGCTAAAAGCCATCTACGATGGTGGCACTCCAATCGAAATCGTGAATTGGGATTCTGACGAAGAATCAGACAACTTTCGTGCTGATGCTCCTAATGAGAGATTTACCCAGATCGACCTACAGTACGATGGATCTGCTACTACGCTCCAATTGGAATTTGCATTAACTGATGCTTGGAATGACTGGTGGTGGGCAATTGACAACGTCCTTGTTGAAGTCCCAACAGATCCAGCAAAATTGCGAATTGACGTGCTATCAGGTAAGGCAACCATCGCTGGTGATGACGTTATTTCTAGCAGTTTGACCGGTATCGATATCAAGAGTGCTAGTGGATCTCTTGAGAATATCACCAACGGCGGCTTTGCAAATTCAATTACCGAATCTGCTGATGGTCCAGATGCCGGAACTACCGCAGGTGACGGTTTTGGAGAACAGTGGGAACTGCTTACCTCATCTAGTTCGCAGTTTGCCGAGGCATTCTTACTTGGCAGCTCATCATTTGATGACACTCGTGAAGAGCTAATCGGTCAATTGATTGATCCTTCCATGCTTGATAGTGATCCAGCTGTTGCACTAGCAAATAGTGACTTGGAGTTCACCTATTCGCTCGCCACAGGCACTGTGGTTACTGGGGTTATCGAGTATTACGTCGGCACTGTTCTGCCTGGCGACTTTAATGCCGATGGGTCCGTCGATGCGGCAGACTACACCATATGGCGTGACAATCTTGGTGCCATAGACGAAACAGCACTCAATGGAGCTGGAAACGGCTCGGGAGGAGTTGATGCTGCTGATTACGATCTGTGGGCGCAGTTCTTCGGCACGACAATACCAGCCTCATCTAGTTCTGCAGTTTCTGTACCCGAACCTTCAGGATTCGCCATGCTGATTCTTATGACATCCATGATACTTTTAATAAGCAACAGAAAATTAGCTCCTGCTGGACTGCTAATGATGGTAATCGCACTTGTTCCTCAAGATGCTTCGGCAACGATACCATCACCTTTTGTTGATCGTGACTATCGCTTTGGCGACGGAGACAATTCAGTCGTTATTGGCTCAAACATTGCTCAGCAGGATGGAAGTGGTGACTATGTTACCTTCGATGATGCAGGACAAACGGGTCAAAATCAACTAATTGACTTGATCGCGGTTAGTCCAACATCACGTCGAGCTACTTACGTTGATACAACTGACCGTCCTGATGGAAATGGCGGCGTTGGTCTACAACTCAATTCATTAGCGTTTGACCGGCAATATCTGAGAACCGGATTTGGCGAAGCTCTTAACAATCCAGAGCAATCTCCCTCTTCCGCGGCTTCGCAGATAAACCCAGGCGGTACACTAAATTACTTCCGTATAAATGACCGCGGTTTTGAGATTTGGGTTAAACCAACGGCTATCACAGGTGAGCACCATATTGTTATGGATAGCCAACAGCATGGTGTCTTGATTGATGCCAACGGCAACTTTGCTATGCGATATGGCAGTACTTTTGAAGTAGAGACAACACAAGAACCAGGTCCAGATGAAGTGCTCGGTACGCCTGACGATGTTCTGGTCGTTGGTGATCCAGTAGTTACTCCAAACGACTACGCAAGTGATGTCGTTGCTCAAACTAATCAATGGTACCATCTGTCCGTAATACGTCCTTTTGGACCAGGCAATGGTTCTATTCTCTATGTGAATGGAGTTGCCGAAGCTGTTGGCTTTGGTGAATACTCGATTGAAACTGTAGTCAACATTGGCGAAGGAGATGTTTTTACTAATATCGACTCGTTGGATGTCAGCCCTCTGACAGTTGGCCGGGCAACGGATGAAGCATCATTTGATATTCCCCTTTCGGAAAGCTACTTCTTCCGAGGAGTAGTTGATGATCTCTCGATGTTTGTCATGGGTCTAAATGACAATGACAACCTAGTTGGTGGTGGCACCAACGTAATCAATGATTACGGTGAGTACTTCTTTGAAAGGGACAATGGTTACGCTCAAGCGTTTGCTCCAACCGTTGATGGAGATTTGAATAACGACGATTTAGTAACGCTCGCAGACGCTTCTATCTTTGCAAGCAATTGGCTTTCAGAGAATTTCTTGTCGAGTGTTGATCCAAGTAATCCTGAAGTTACTAACACAAGATTGGTTGGTGATCTATCAACTCGTGCTTTGGGTGACTTCAACTACGACGGAATTGTCGATCTAGGCGACTGGGCAATACTTAATAATCAGAATCCAGGGGTTGCTGCAGCAGCAATGCAATTGATTACAGCAGCAGCTGTTCCAGAACCTAACTCGGTCTGTTTAGTTGCCCTATCTCTCCTAGGCGTTACAGGCTTAGGTAGACGGGCCAAATCTTAATCATTTCTTCATCACACTGGGCGCTTGCGAACAAAATCCTTGCGCCCAGTGTCGCGTGGAGATTGAACAAAAAGAATAAATTCTTGTCAGACAAATTGTCTTCACGAGGAAGCGTAATCTGGCATCTAAACCAACAATCCTTTCGCTCTTTAAGTTGAGGATCAATCATGAGGAATGGAACGAAGAAGCAATCAATCAACCAAGGCTTTACTTTAGTAGAACTGCTAGTCGTCATTGCAATTATCGGAATTCTTGTTGCCCTTTTACTGCCTGCTGTTCAGGCAGCTCGAGAAGCTGCACGGAGAAGTCAATGCACTAATAATCTTAAGCAGATTGGCTTGGCTATCATGAATTACGAAAGCACATTTGGCGAACTTCCGCCAGGTGCTTTCCTTGGGGAAGGAAGCTCTTGGTCCGCTTTCATTCTTCCGTACCTGGAAGAGGGGAATGTTTTTTCCAATCTAACCATCGGAGAAGACCAGAATGGAAACTTTCAATGGGGTAGCCCAGGCGGTGCTGAGTACGATAGTGCTCAAGGATTACCTGAGAGTTTAAGAAATATTACTCTCGTAGAAACCGTTATCTCAACCTACCGTTGCCCTTCAATGGCTTTGCCAGAGTCGGTATATGATCTTTCTGCCGATGGCTATTTAGTTATGAACCGAGTGCCCGCCTCGTATATCGGGGTAGCGAGTGGTATTGCTGAGTTTCAGTATCCTGCTTACTGGCTTCGTGCCCAGAAACGACCAGCTGCTCAACCACTATGGGAAGGAGCAGATGGAGTCCTTGTTGGCATTCACCACACGGAAGATCCTAACGGCCAAATTCCTCTTAGAAAAATTACCGACGGTACTTCCAAGACATTGATGGTCGGTGAAGCTCTTTCAGACGTTGAACTTTTACTCTCGGGTGAGACTAGAATCAAAGAAGATATTGAGGGCAATCGTGTTGATCACTGGCATGGCGGTAGTGACGATATTGATACAGCTATCTCTTCGGCTAGTTTCAGCGACATATCCGAGTTTTTGGGATCGACCGCGGTGGGATTAAATCTTGTCGGCACTCAAGCTGAAAACAAACAACTTTGCCGAACTGCATCGTCCCCCGCTTGCCAGGCTATTCAACTAAGTTTTGGCAGTACACATCCAGGTGTGATCCTATTCACGTATGTTGACGGTCATGTTGGAACAATGCAAGAAAGTGTTGAACAAGAAGTGCTAAGCGATCTTGGCACTCGTGCTAGTCAAGTATTTGACAACGGCGGGGCAGATCGTAGGTAAACAAAACAGAGTCTTTATATCTTAAAAACACCGGTGTTGAGAACACACATGAAAAGAATACGGAAGTTTACAATTGTCCTTTCTTGGATATTAATAACCGGAACTATTACTAACGCTCATGAAGGTCCCGATCCTATCGCCCACTGGGTTTTCAATAGCCGCACGGTTGTAGGTGACCAGTGTCTTGCCAGACTTGGCCCGGACTTAAGCCTTGACAAGAATGTCAGACTTGCAACAACAGAATCAATGCAATCACTAGATTTGATACACGAACATTATGTTCCTGCTATGACAGATTGGTTGCGTTCCGATAATACATCCCTTCCATCGAAACAGTTCACTGTCTCTACATGCTTTTCTATTGACGAAGCGGAAGAAGATGGCGGAATTGTATCGGTTGTTGGCGATGATGATGCCGAGATTGCTTGGCGAATCGGTTATAATGAGAAAACCTTTAGCTTCTCATTGAATTCTGCTGATGGGGGTCTTGTTGAACTTGTAGGGAAAACGCCTTACAGCAAGGGCAAACTCTGCCACGTCGTAGCTATCTATGACGGAAAAAAAATGGAACTGTATGTTAATGGAAAGCTAGATGCTTCAACAGAACAGGCAATCGGCAGCCTGATTTATCCTAAAAAGGTAAGGATTGCATTAGGTGGCGGTGCAAAGTCTGGCTCACGTTCGCTACGTGGCAAATTAATGGAGGTTTGTGTATATGGCTTAGCTGCTAAAGCCGCATGGGTTCAGCATGCCTACTCGCATATCTCAGCATTAGTTAATGAGCAGCCAGATGCTCGCCCCGACGCTCTTGTCATGATGGTTCAGCCGTATTTGCAGTATGGAACCCAGGATGGCATGACCATTATGTGGCAAACAAATCTAACGGGATCTTCAATCGTCCATTATGGAGAAACCTCTGAATGCTCACTACAGTTTGGAACAGTTGATGACGTATCGATCCACGAAGTCCGAATAGAGGATTTAGAACCCGAAACACAATATTTCTATCGCACTGAAACCAAGGCATTGGATGGTCAGACAGTCACTAGCCGAGTTTCAACATTCACGACAGCTGTTAACAAAGAGACTCCATTCGCATTTGCCGTGATAAGCGATACACAATCTAACCCTGATGTGGTTCGCCAAGTTTCTAAACTTAGCTGGGCACAAAGGCCTAGCTTTCTCCTGCACCCAGGAGATCTTGTTTCAACTGGCACCGATGATTCGCATTGGACACAACATTTCTTTCCAGGAATGCAAGAATTAATTTCACGTGTTCCTTTCTATCCAGTGCTTGGTAACCATGAGCAAAACGCACAGAATTACTACGATTACATGTCACTTCCTGATCCTGAATACTATTATGAATTCAAATATGGTAATGCTCATTTTTTCATGATTGATTCAAACCGTGATGTCAGTCCTTCTTCTGAGCAGTATCAATGGTTAAACAAAAAGCTGAGCGGCTCTGATTCAATATGGAAGTTTGTTTCCCATCATCATCCTCCGTATTCATCAGACGAAAATGACTATGGAGATCTTTGGCAAACCAATAAGAGCCATCGGGGAGATTTGCGTGCTCGTGAACTTTCTGAGCTATACGAAAAGCATAACGTTGATATTGTCTGGAACGGCCATATTCATTCCTATGAACGAACGTGGCCAATTAAGAATGGCAAGGCTGTAGCAGATAGCGAAGGCCCAATCTATATGATTGTTGGCGGCGGCGGAGGTGGTTTAGAGACGCCTGGTCCGACACGTCCATTCTTCCAGAATCACGTACGGAGGAATCACCACTATGTGATGGTCCACATCAATGGTGAAAAACTAGAAGTAAGAAGTTACGATATCGAGGACCGTCTCTTCGATACTTTTGTAATTAATAAATAAAGACAATTGTCTTTACTTAATCAAGAAACGTTTTAGTTGCACATCGTTTAATCTAAATTGATTTCAAACGTATCTAAGCAATCAATCGGAATCTGACTCGAATATTTTTAGTTCTATCCACGTAATGTACCTGCATGGCGTTGACCTTCCCCCTTCAACCGTGTCCAGATTGCATTTGCTATATTAGCATTCTGACCTTCACCCCAACTTGAGTCCAGTTGCAGTGCGAGGGTTTGGCTTCAATTCTTTCCGCTAGCGGAAAGAATTGAAGCCGCGAACTCCTTGGGTGTCCGGCCACCTATGCTGCTGTGAGGACGGACCTGATTGTAGTCGATTCTCCAATCTTCTACTTTCTCAGCTGCATCAGCTAAGTTCAAGAACCAATGCTGGTTCAAGCACTCTTGTCGAACGCGACCGTTGAACGATTCAATAAACGCGTTGTCTGTAGGCTTTCCTGGGCGGCTGAAGTCCAGAGTCACCTTGTTGAAGTACGCCCACCAGTCGAGTGACTTCGAGATGAATTCGGTCCATTGTCGACGCGAATCGACTCGGGAACAGCACCTCGTCGTTTCCGAACGGCTTCGAGTACGGCGACGACATCGTCACCTGTCAGCCTCTGTCCGATACGAATTGCCAGACTCTCACGAGTAAAGTTATCGCCGTATTTATTATGAGCAGGGCGTCAACAAGCGGAATCTCCGGCCATCGAAGAGCTGATCCGACATAAAATCCATGCTCCAACTCTCATTGGCCTTATCCGCTTTTGGGCGTTCGA
>SPJK01013358.1_pt1 | contig 11418 bp, 7 predicted proteins | sample 3741771 | NCBI WGS metagenome assembly SPJK01 (sample SAMN10925997, study PRJNA522277) | cold seep metagenome | isolation source: Elba SIP-enriched marine methane seep metagenome, extraction at timepoint T2 | place: Italy: coast of Elba, Mediterranean Sea
TCGGTGATATTGCAACCATTTCGACGGTATTGAAAAAACACCAGTTCGAATGGCATACCGCAATAGGACGAAGTTTGCTGGATAAGCTGATTTCTCTGAGTGTGATGTTGGTTCTGGCAATCGCGGGGCTTTATTTGACTGGTAAACATGTCTATCCTGCATTGGAAGTAGAGCCGGTTTACGGGTTGTTAGTTTTAGGTTTGTTATTGCTGTTATTACTATTGATTGTTTTCAGTGGTTTCTTTTCCCCTCATCGTTCAGGCATACGAGGTTTGATTGGAAAAGTCATAGCCGAATCATGGACGATGCTATGGAAACAGCCTTGGCGAATTCTGTTTAACGCGCTGTTAACTGTGGTTAAGGTCGGATTAATCGGAAGTTCTTATTGGTGTGTATTCAATGCTGCCGATCAAATAGAGTTGGATCTAATGAAAACCGTGATGTTGTCTTCTGCCAGTTCTTTAGTTGCTTATGTTCCAATTTCTCTGAATGGTATGGGGACGGTAGAGGTTTCCGGTCTGGTGCTTTTTTCTGAATTTGGGCTTAGCCAAAGCGTGATTCTGGCAGGTTATTTATGTTTGCGTGCCATCGTATTTCTGTTAGCCTGGTTACCCGCATCACTGATATTGTTAGTCTGGCGATTAAAGGCGGCAGGCTAACTTTTCAATACGGGCTTTGGGCAGGGCATGAAAATTATCTGGTTTTTTTTCTTTCCACAATACACCGTAAATATCATTGCAGAGCAGCAGTTTGAGTGGTGTGAGGCTGAGCATTTCCAGAACTTTACCTGGCCACCTGGCTAACAAAGGGTAGACGTTGTCCCGGGTATCGTGATATTGATCTTTACCTGCATTCCATCTAGCCTGTGCTGGGATATGCTGTTCCAGCCAGATATGAAAATTTAAACCTGAGTGGGATAAGGTTTTGCTGAGTGCGGGCAGATCCTGTTCATTAATATGGATCTTTTTTTCAAACGGTCCTCTTGGGTCTAATGGGATTCGGCTGTATAGTTTATGTAAGAGAGGATAAGTGACGTCATAGAGCCAACGGTTGGGCAGAGTATGGATGACTGCATAGCCATTGGGTTTTAAAACCCGGTTGACTTCTTTGAACATATCATTCAGTTGCTCAGGATATAGATGTTCTATGATGTCCAGCATGGTGACACGGTCAAATACGCCATCGGCAAATGGCAGGCGAGTGGCATCACCGCGTGTAAGTTCAATTCGACCTTGGTCAATTTGATCATGAACAGCCTTGACCTGGCTGGCAAATTTAATCGATGATTCTGAATAGTCTAACCCTATTGCATAGCCTTTATTTTGACAGATGATGGCGGGAACTTCCCCTCGTCCGCAGGCGATATCTAACACTTTGAGTTCTGCTGATAACTGAGTCAGATCGATCGCTCTTTTAACCCGGGGTCTGGGTTTAATCGTACCTTTATTCAGCAGAGACTGGTTGCCGGCTTCCCCCCAGGCAGAAGCAATCCAGTCATCATCGTATTCTGCCTGGTCTACAGGCTTGGGTGAACTTTTCATAGTGATACCTTAAATGTTCAAACCTGAATTTAGCCGGCAAGTTGTTGCGCAATGTCTAATGTAAGTCGGGATGAATCGAAATAACTTTGAACAGGAAATTGATGATCGTTATGTTTAATGGCATTTAAGAATGCCTTTATCTGGTCAGCATGACCTTTATCACTCTGTAGCCATAAGCGTTGTGTGTTTAGAAACAGACCTCTGGTTACTTCCAGTTTTTTGAAATCACTCAGGGTTGCAACCCGGTTATCACAAAATACCTCTGCACGTTCGCTGTGATAAGCTTTGCTACCATTAGATAAATAGGCAATGTGAGCCAGAGAACCATCCGCATATTCAATTTGTATGTGAACATTGTCATTATCAATAAAATCAGAAGCATTACTTTTTAATTGATTGACATGAAAATTGGTGGCTGCATGTCCTATAAACCAGTTACAGAAATCAATATGATGGCAGGCTTCACCCAATATGACTCCGCCGCCTTGTTTTTTGTCATGCAACCAATGGTTAACAGGTCTATAGCCTACATTGGCGACATAGTGTAAAGATGCAGGTTGGGCACGTTGGCCAAAATGCTGTTTCATTCTGACGGCCAGCGGGGCGTAGCGGCGATTGAAACCGACCATTAGAAAGCAGCCGGATGCTTGCTGGGCTTCAATAATATCATCCAGTTCAGCATGGCTCATGGCTAAGGGTTTTTCGACAAAGACATGTTTACCGGCTCTTAAGGCGGCACTGGCTAGACTGGCATGGCTGTCATGGCGGGTCAGTATGAAAATGCAATCAGTATCTGGGTCATTGATGACCGATTCATTGTGGGAAGCGCAGGCTTGAAAGCCATATTTTTCAGCCAACACTTTGGCTTTGACACCGGTAGCTGAAACAATTTGTCTAAAATCCAGTCCTTCCTGTTTTGCCAATAAGGGTAAAAATTCATTGATGGCAAAACTCCCTGCACCTATTACGCTGCAACGGAGTGTGTCAGCAGGCAGGTTCGAGTGAGGGGGTTTAAGTGTGATGCTTTCTCCGTGACTGGGCGCTGGGGATTTGAATGGATAGTTGATTAAGACCGCATTCGGTTTTTCTTCACTTTTGCCGGTGATTAAATTAAAAGCCTGTCCCGCTTCATCAATGTTAAATTCATGGCTGATCATTGATTCCAGATCAAGTGACCCTGTGTTGATCAGATCGAGGACTGCCTGCATATTTCGGCCTTCGCTCCAGCGGACATAACCATAGGGATAATCCTGACCTTTTAATTCATAATTCGGGTCGCCTGTGCCTGGCCCATACGCCATAGAAGTGCATAACTCCAGTTCTTTGAATAAATAGGTTTCGCGTGGTGCTTCCATACGGGTTCTGCCTACCGCGACCACCCGTCCTTTGATTCTTGCCAGTTCACCTGCCAGTTTGACCGGGCCGTTATCTTCGGTCGCTGCGGTGATGATGACGGCATCAGCTCCTGGGCCAGAGGTAAATTGATTAACCCGCTCTTTGATATTGTCAGCATTAGCTAAGGCGGCATCGCCATAGCCGTGTTTTTTGATATAGTCTATTTTGTCGGGGTCAATATCGATGCCAAAAATGCGGCAGCCGGCAGATTTAAGCAACTGAACAGCCAGCATACCTACAAGGCCTAAACCGATTACCACCACATTCTCCCCTAATTTGAGGTTGGCAACACGGATGCTTTGCAGTGCGATTGAGCCTAGTGTGGTAAATGCGGCATGTCTTAATTCTACCTTTTCCGGGACGGGAATACAGAGATGCTTTGGTACACAGACTACTTCAGCATGATTGGCGAATCCAGCGCCGCCACAGGCTACTCGATCCCCAGGTTTAACGTGTTCTACACCCTGACCAACTGCAATGACTTCTCCAGCTGTACAATAACCTAATACAATGGGCATTTCCAGACTACGCATAGCTGCATTGTAGGCAACCATTAAACCTTGAGTTTTAGCGACTTGTATCACTTTCATGGCTTGCTCAGGTCTGGCCAGTGCTTTACCCACCAGATTTTTTTTACCTAAATCGACCGTACCACCTTCTGTGCCTGTGCTGATTAAAGAATAATGATTGCGCACCAGCACAAATTCATCTCTGACCGCAGGAGCGGGCACTTCTTCGACCTGACATTCTCCGGTATTGAAATTTTCTAAAACCTGTTTCATGAATTAATTCTCTTTTATGCGTGAAGAGTAGGGTTGATTGAGTTTTTGTAATCTCTAAAAATAGTGAGTTCCTTGTAAAAATGTAATTTAAAACAAGGTTACCCGTCTATTTTGAATTCGGTCTCTGTTTTAATGGTTTGGCTACGACGATAAAGCCTTTGGTTAACAGTTCTTCTCTGGAATATTGATTTAATTCCTGGCTAATTTCTTGTGTTAATAGGCGTTCACCTTCTGTTTCAGTCAATATCCAGTCAATAATTTCAAAGTGCTGTTCAAATGCCTGCCTGTATTCATGCATTCTCAACTGGTTAAGCCAGGAAGGAATGTCAGGAAATTTTCGATCTCTGATGTGATCCCAGGCTGGAACTCGGGCTGATGGTTCGCTATCAGGATATTTCCAGGCAATATGGTGACCACCAGACAGACTGGTGTAGTTATGGATGTAGATATAGGTCTTGCCATTCACTTTTAAAATTCTGTGCAGTTCTTTGACCGTGGCTGGAATGTCGGCAATATGCTCAAACACTTCATGCGATACGATTAAGTCAAAATGCTGGTCTGGAAAATCAAGCTTTGCGCTGTTTCCGGGTTTGAGATCAAAGCAATCAAATTTTAACGGAGCCTTATGTAACTTTTCCAGTTCTTGATAATAGGGCCGGGCAAATAGTTGCTCCCAGATCAGGGTGCGAATACAACGTTCCAGTCCGTTGGTTTCTAATAGCGCTTTGTATTTTTTTAGACTGAATCCGGGTTGAACCACTTCAGTGTCCAAACCTGTCATGTTTGCGCCTTGATTGGCCAGTAACAAGGTCAACCAGAATGATTTACCACAGCCTATTTCAAGTATACGTTTATTTTTGACTGAACCCAGGTATTCTGTAAGTGTTTGAAAAAAAGTATAATTTTCTTTAGCGAAGTCTTTATTATGCTTGAGTCCATAATGCATCATAGATAGATAAAGACCGGCTTTTCCAGGTAATATAGGATCAGGCATAAAAATTTCTCAGTCTGGCGGCTGCTGTTATTTTTTGTTTTTTATTGGTGGGGCTTTCAGGCTTTTTCATGATTTATGGTCTCGTCGTCTTTATAGAGCAAATGATTAGCCAGTGCTCGACACATCCAGGCATTACACCATCTCAGCAGTGTGAAACGAATCGTAAAGTATTTACGTTTTTGATAATAAAATCGGCCCGAAGGGTGATACATGTGATCAATACTCCACTTTACGATTTTGTCTGCCAGACCGGGGTATTCTTTAAAATGCCTTGAAAAGGTTAATATACCTTGGGCTGCTCCATGTATATCAAATGGATAATCAGTATCATGCATCCACTTGGGAGCGCCATTTTCTTTAAAATGATGTTTTGCGTAGAATTCCAGGCCATCATAGTAGTTAGTCAGCCATTGTTGATCGTTACTGGTTTGAATATATCGCCATAAAGCATCCAGAATGAAGCCGGTATGGTAATTATCATGGGTGATCAATGAATCTGAGGGGGGATCGGTATAGTACCAGGCATGGTAGTCGGTTTGTTGGTTGATCACATATTGAATCAGCTTTTTTGCAGTTGCAGTCAGTTCAGGTTTATCTGCTAATATTGCATATTGACTGATGACTGTTCCAACCAGTATGCTGACATCCATGACTCGCATAGTCATAGGAACCGGCATATAGCCTAGACAAAGCTCTGTTTCTGTATTTTTTAATTGGGTCAGGTCGTTCAGAAAAAAATCAATAGCACTGGCTACCAGTGATAAATAATGCTGATTTTGAGTGACTCTGTAAGCATCAAGTAAAGCTTCACAGACAAATGAAGTGACAACTGCATTTGGCATGCCGGCCGGGGCAAAAAACCCCGGGTCTTGCCAGGAATACTGGTAACCCCAGGCTTTGCCACGCCAAGGACCTTGGGAGGCACAGTCTTCAAGCAGCTCTATCAATTGCAGGGCTTCGTCCAGATATTTCTGTTCCTTGTTGAGTTGATATAAATCCAGAAATGACTGAATAAACAAGGCCAGGCCTTTTGGGTTATAGACTTTTTGGGTCATCAACAAAGGGCGTAGATTAACTGGAAAGCGCATAACACCTTGTATTGCAATGATTCTGGGCCATTTAGCCCAACCCAGACAAGTATTCAGTATCGGGCTGTTCAGTCCATCGTGTTTATTATAGCCTCGATAGGCGGATTGCCGGCTCCAGGCAAGAACCGATTCTAAAACGTGACTGATTTTTTGAGGATTCATGGATGATTGCCCTGTTCGAACTGATCCAGCCAGATATGCGTTAGCAGCATTAAATATAGCATGAAATAGTGCCAGCGTAGCTGACGATTTTGTGGGTATGAGCGTACTGTTTTAACAAACTCAGGGTTAAATAGTTGAAAATGAGTGACTTTGTCAGGACTTAGCCACTCGTCAGCAAGCGTATTGAGGTATTGGTTGAAAAACACAGGCGCATTAACCTGGAAACCACTTTTAGGCCGATGCATTATTTCATCTGTGAGCAGTGGTTTTATCAATTGTTTAAAATAACCTTTAGGCTGTTTTGCCGGCATTAATTGATTGATGCTTAGTTTTTTTACCTGGGTGGCCAAAGCAGGATCAAGAAACGGTACTCTGACTTCAAGGCCAACAGCCATGCTACATCGGTCTTCCTGCCAGAGGAGATCATTCACCATCTTGTTATTCCATTCAAATTCTGCCATGGCCTGAAGAGGATGAGCCGCTTTATGATTCCACTGATCTCTGATCAATTCATAAGAATTTTGTGGATGGTTGTCCAGTATTCTTTCGCCATATATCTTTTGTCTTAAATCCGGCCGGTCCCAGATATTGCGTAACAGGCCGTAGACATGAGGCCAGTCACCTAAAGCCGATAACATCAAATTTGCCCGTTCGAGTTCTGACCAGAGGGGCTGATGTGTGAAATTAAGCAGGGGGTTGAAGCTTTGAGCGAGCAGTCGATTTAACTGAAATGGTAAAACATGGCTGGCAGTTTGTGCCTGTTGCATGATTTTATGGGCATTATAGCCGAGGAATAATTCATCTCCTCCCAGACCTGAAAGCACCACTTTGACTTTGCTGGCAGCAAATTGGGCGATTTGGCTGATTTGAATTGAATTTATTTTTGGAACTTCTAAATGCCAAAGCAGGGTTGGTAATTGTTCGGCAATATTTGATTGAAAATCGGTCTGATAATTTTCTACTTGCAGCTGTTCAGCTGTTCGCGCTGCATAACGGGCTTCATTGGGGTCGTCACCAGCATTTAAGGTAAATGTTTTTAAATTGTTTCCCAAATGCTTTGCTGCGCAGGCAGTAATACTGGCTGAATCAATACCGCCCGATAAATAACAGGCCACTTCAACATCGGCTGTGAGATGCATTTGACAGCTCAGTTCAAATTCATGATAAATGTCATTTGAAGTGTCTGTTTGGTAGTGAAATGAATTGAACTGTACCTTGCCTTGCTGATTCCAGCTAAGTATCGTCCCTGGTTTGAGTTGCTTTATCTGTTTAAATAAACTGAGGTCATCCGGCAAATAGCGGAAATTCATTAATTGGTGCAGGGCGTTTTCGTCCAGGCCGGTTTCTAACTGATTTTCCTTGACCAGGATTGATTTTGCTTCTGAAGCGAAAATCAGTTCGCCGTTAGGCTTTTGGTGGTAAAACAGGGGTTTAATCCCTGCAGAGTCTCTGACCAGACGAGCTGAACCTGTCTGGTTATCCCATATAGCTAGAGCAAACATGCCTCGTAGTTTAGAAAATGCCTGATCGCCATAATGGATATATAAAACCAGTATGACTTCGGTATCTGTGTGGGTTTTGAAACGGTAGCCTAGTTGAATTAAGTCATTTCTGAGTGACTGGTAGTTGTAGATTTCACCGTTGAAAATGATTTGATAACGTTGACTTCGGCTGATTGGCTGCTGGCCCGCATCAATATCAATAATAGATAGTCTGACATGACCCAGAGCGGCATGGGGCGATAAATAACTGCCTTGTCCATCCGGGCCTCTATGGGCGATTGCTGCCATCATCTTTTTCAGTCTGGATTGCTGATTTTTTAATTCAGATGTTGAGAACCAGCCGGTAATACCACACATGATCAGGTTTCCCGGCTGTTTTGGTAGTGTTCCAGTTTTTCAGTTGCGTGCAGTATGCAATCGACTACAAATTCTGAAACATTGGTTTTGGTTGTGAGTAGTTCTTGCCGGGCTGACTTAAAAGTTTTTATCTCGGTTTGAGTCAGCCATTGCAGGGCATTTTCCAGGCTGGGCCAATCCAGTTGACTGCAATTAGAAACCAGGCCATAGCGGCTTTCCAGTTCATCTGTATAGCCACGCCCGGTTTCAGCTGCATAGATTGCAGGCACACCTAATACGGCACATTCAGATGCCATAGTCGCGCTTTCACCTACGAAACCACGGCAAAAAGCCATGAGATGATGGATTTCTGATGCTTTACCACGGTATGCATGTTTTTTTAAATGATCGGGTAATTCTGTTTCGGATGAAATGATTACTTTTCCATGCTCGAGCAGGAAGTTAATTACTTTTTCCAGTAATTGCAGACTCCAGCCATTTTCACCTACGTCATGGTTGGCTTGCCAGGATACGGTCCGGATCAAAAAACTATTACCGCTTTCTGCCAGCCCATTTTTCAGCGCCACTGCATGATCAGCCTGAAAAATATCGGGATGCAAATAAGCCAGTTCATGATAACCAGGATATTTAATAAATCGATTTTTGGGTAACCAGGCTTGATAACAATCTGGAACGATAACGCAGCTGGCAAACGGATACGTTAATGCATTTTGCAGTCTGGCATTTTCAGTGTCGTAAAAGACCAGAGATGGGATGGATGTCAGCAGGCTGACATGCGCAATAAATATGCCGCCAATACTGGCCATAACATCGGGTTTATATTTACGAACTATCTGCCAGAGCTTGAAATCTCTGGTTACCAGTTCTTTCAATAACGATAATGTGCCTTTCTTACCAATTGCAGAAAGTTCGATATGTTTAATGGCCAGTTGGTCCAGTAATTCCGTTGCAATTTCTTTATTCCGGCTGGTAATCAATACATCATGACCCTGTTCTATTAAAGATACGATTGGAACATGAAAAAAATGTACGTGAGCAGGATGATTGATATCGAATAAAATTTTCAAAACGATTTGCCGGTCCAGTTATTCTTCGGAGTTTCTGTAGTGCAGTGTTGATATTTGCTCAGAGATTAATCCCATTAAAAAGGTCATCAATGAAGCAGTGAACAGCAATGCACTCATGTTGGTGAAGAGATCATACATAAGAAAAGTATAGCTGTAATATAAAAGGCCTGTTGTGAATAGCATGAAACTGACCGGCAAAAAAAGTCGCATGGGGGAAAACAGAGCACCTATTTTAAGGATGATGATAAAAAAACGGATGCCATCCTTCAAAATGTTTATATGACTTTTGCCTTCTCTTTTGCCGGCTTTGATTGGATGATAACCTACAGGAAAACCGGAACGAAAAAAAGCCATGGTGCTGGTTGTAGGGTAAGAAAACCCATTAGGGAGTAAATAAAGAAATTTACGGAATTTTTTAGCTCTGACTGCGCGAAAGCCTGAGGTCAAATCCTCAATTTTTTTGCCTGTCATAATAGAAGCAAACCGGTTGTAGAAGGAATTTCCAAAAAGGCGTAATAATGAGGCTTGAGACTCGGATGTTCGTGCGCCCACCACCATATCGTAGCCTTGTTTAAGCATTTCGATCAGGTGAGGTATTTCTTTGGGATCATGTTGTCCATCAGCATCCAGAAAAACCAAGATTTCTCCCTTGGCAGAGCGGGCGCCTGTTTTAACTGCAGAACCATTGCCCTGACTATAGGGATGACTGATGACTGTTGCGCCTGCTTTGATCGCTACCTCTTTGGTATCATCGTCGGAGCCATCATTGATTACCAATAATTCGGCTTCTGGCATGATAGATTGGATTTCTGCCAGCACGGCGGGCAGATTTTTAGCTTCATTTTTCGCTGGCAGAATTATGCTGATGTCCATAGTTTTATGATTGATTATTTTTCAGTTTACGCTGCTGCTCGATCAGCCGTTGAAACTTCTCAATTTCCCGGTTCAACATGCGTTTGTGAAATGGATTAAAAGGTAGATGTTTGCGGGCTTTATTCAGGTATGTTTGTGCATTCTGGTATAAGCCGGCGCTTTGTAAATTATTTACCGCAAAAAGGTAGGTTTTGGTATGCGGATAAAAGCTATTTGCCAGATCAAGATGAGTCATACTGCCATTCAGATTCAGGTCTTCTCGAAACATTTCAGCCATAAAAATGTGCAGATTAGCCATGCGAATGCTATTTTTCGAGACGGTTTCATGATTTAAAAGATAGTTAACCAATGCATAGAGGCTTTTTCGTTCCAGTCCGGCACATTCATTATTGCGTTGCAGTCTGTTCATTTCCTTTAAAGAAGTAATAATGTGTACCGTCCAGTTTAATTCGGGTCGATTGTTTATTAAATTGTCAATTTCATCCGTGGAGTATTGGCCCAGCAGGCAGTTAATATAAATGGATTGTAATGCCAGCGGGCCGGACTCAGGAATTCGCTGCATTGCGTTTTTTACCGTCAAATCCGCATTTTTCAGATCTTTTACATTAGTATAGAGCATTAACAAATATTGGTGAGCGCGCTCTGAATCAGGAAAATTTTTGACCCATATTTGGGCTGCAACCAGTGGATTACTCCATAATTTGGAGATTTCTGACAGGTTAAATGCAAGTAAAATCAAGTAGCTGAGATAGCTGGCAAATATGAATTTTTTAAGTTGACCCTGGTATTGAAAGATCAAATAACTTAAACAGAAAAAAATAGAAATGGATGGTAGATAGTTTCGATGTTCAAAATATAATTCAAGTGGATAAACTGAGGATTCCAGCAAATGTCCGCCTACATACCAACTGAAACAGAACAGTAGGACAGGTTGCTTTTTTCTCAGTATCAATGCGATAGAAAACACAAATAGCCAGAATAGCAGAGAAATAAGGGTTTCAATCGGTTCAAATAAAGATTTTGAAACCGGATAATGGTCGTGAAATGGCCCTAACGATGAAACTTTCGGTAATAGTAGCTGTTTGATATAGTCAATCAGAACGATATTTTCAGTTAACAGGCGCTCACCAAGGCTGAATGTTCTGTGTTCATACAATTTCAGAATATCTGGCCAGCTACGGGCTATATATAACAAGATGATGATATTCGGCAGGATCAGAAATATTTTTTTCCAGTTACAAAACAGTTTATTCTCAATACTTGCATAGTTCTTTAATAATGTCTGTTCATATATCAGCAAATACAGCGGCAATAAAACGCCGTTTTCTTTAGTCAGCAGCGCTAAAGTGGTACTGAGGCCTACAGCGAGACTCATAAGAACCAGGGAACGTTTTGGCTGATATTCGAAATGATTGCGAGCCAGGCTGTATGCAATGAAACCCATCAACATAAAGCTGGCTGAGAGCGATGTCATGCGCTGGATTATGCTTAATTGGGGTGTGGCTAAAAATGGATGCAGTAACCAGATGGCACTGCAAAAAATCACAATGGCAGTTTTTTGGTTGTCTTGCAGAGATAACTTGTTACAAACCAGTTTTAACCAGATGCATAATAATGCGCCGTTTAATAAATGAATCCAGAGATTTATCAGTTTAAA
>SPJK01017302.1_pt1 | contig 11416 bp, 11 predicted proteins | sample 3741771 | NCBI WGS metagenome assembly SPJK01 (sample SAMN10925997, study PRJNA522277) | cold seep metagenome | isolation source: Elba SIP-enriched marine methane seep metagenome, extraction at timepoint T2 | place: Italy: coast of Elba, Mediterranean Sea
CACAACACAGCTGGAAGCGGTTATTTTAATAAATAACCAGAGAATTACATGTGACACTCTGGTTTTTGCTATCGGCATACGCGCCAATATTGAAATTGCCAAACAAGCAGGTATTCATTGCATTCAGGGCATTGTAGTGGATAACCGGATGAGAACATCAAAAAAAGACATCTATGCGGTCGGTGAATGTATTGAATACAACCATCAAACCTATGGCATTGTTAACCCGGGTTTTGAACAGGCCCGAATAGCTGCAATGAATATTTGTGGCGGCCAAAAGACTTACAACGGCTCCATTCTTTCTACACGACTGAAAGTTCTAAATTATCCTGTATTCAGCATGGGGCGTGTTGGTGAAAATGAATCAGCACTCCCGGATGATCGTTATAATTTTCATGATCCCGAAAATAAAATTTATAGACATCTGGTCGTTTATAGGGGCCGGTTGATTGGCTGTATTGCACTTGGAGACTGGAAAGAACTGAGCCGGATAAGAACAGCCATCGAACAGAATAAACGCATTTGGGGCTGGCAAATCATGCGTTTCAAGGAAACCGGTTCAATCTGGCGTCCTGAAACTGAGAATTCGGTAAATTTCTGGCCAAATAATGAAATCGTCTGCCATTGCGCACAGGTTAACCGAGGTCAGCTCGGAGAATATATAAAAAATGGCTGCCAACATATCAATCAGTTAACCGAAAAATCCAATGCGGGCCTGACCTGCGGTTCCTGTCTGCCCTTATTGAACGAATTAATTGGTTCTAAACCTCAAGCCATTAAAGCTTTTCGCAGTCTGGCCATAATGTCTGTCATTTCATTCATCGCCGTATTCATCAGCCTGACTTTAGAAAGCATACCCTATCAATTGGATATCAAATTTGATTTTCAATATGACCAGCTATGGCGAGACCCGTTTTACAAACAGTTCAGTGGCTACTCATTACTGGCCTGTTCTATTCTGGTGCTCAGTCTTTCATTACGTAAACGTGTTCAGCGTTTTAATCGGGGTGATTATGTCTGGTGGCGTTTAATACATGTAGCGGTCGGCCTGACAGCCATCTTGATATTAGCACTTCATACTGGATTTCGTTTTGGCCATGCATTGAATTTTTATTTGATGAGCAGCTTCTCAGCACTATTAGCTGTCGGTGGTCTAGCCGGACTGATCATTGCTTTCGAACATAAATTAAACCCGGGGTTTGCCCGAACCCTGCGTAGCCAGATGGTCTGGTTACACCTGCTATTATTTTGGCCCATACCGGTTTTATTAGGCTTTCATATTTTGAAAACCTACTATTTTTAACCGGAGATTAATATGAAACAAAAAAATCGCCTGTTTTGGATCATCTGGTTTATCACATCCGGCTTATTAAGCTTCAGTTTTATTCAAACCTTAAACAGTGAAGATAAAACCCTGTTTTTACCGGGTGAAACCAGTAATGGCCATCATCAGATAGAACAACGTTGTGACCTCTGTCATGGTGAATCATTCAGTGATGCCGAGGTCATGCAAAAAAAATGCTTGTCCTGCCATAAACAAGAACTGAAACTGGCGGACGATTCACACCCCAAAGCAAAATTTACTGATCCACGCAATGCCAACCTGATTGAAATTCTGGATGCTCGTTACTGTGTCAGTTGTCATCTGGAACATAAAACGGAATTAACGCTGGAAATGGGGGTAACCCAACCCGATGGCTTTTGTATCAACTGCCACGCTGAAATTGGTGAAGACCGAGCCAGTCATCAGGGTATGAATTTTAAAACCTGTGCTTCAGCAGGTTGCCATAATTACCATGACAACCGGGCATTATATGAAGATTTCCTGCTTAAACATGCCCATGAAGATGATTTAAAAAGCGAATTTTCATTACCTGCCATCGATAAGACAGCGTTATATCAAGATGTGATTCAACACAAAACGGCACTGACACTGGAAGATCAGGATGCAGATAGCGAAGAGCTTCAAATAGATGATCGCATTTTACATGATTGGGCTGGCAGCCAACATGCCAAAGCTGGCGTTAATTGCAGCCAGTGTCACCTGGATAAAACTACGGAACAATGGCTGGCCAAACCCGGTTACACTGCCTGTCAGAGCTGCCACAAACTGGAAACAAACGGTTTTCTGAATGGCAAACACGGTATGCGTTTAAAGGCTGAGTTACCGGCCATGAAACCAGTACAGGCCAAAGCCCAACTTAACAGCAATAAAAACATGCATGACCTGGGCTGTGCCAGTTGCCATCAGGATCATGAGTTTGATCGTGAATATGCCGCGATTGAGGCCTGCAGCCAATGTCACGATGATGATCACAGCAGGAATTATAAAAAATCCATGCATTTTAAAGTCTGGCTGGCTGCTGAGAATCGCAATGAACGCCAAAGCACCGGCGTCACCTGTGCCAGCTGTCATATGCCGATTGAAGAGCAGAAAAGTAATTTTTTTCAGGCCATTACGGTGCAACATAATCAGAATGCCAATCTAAGGCCCAATGAAAAAATGCTACGCAGTGTTTGCCTGAATTGTCATAGTCTGGAATTTTCCATTGATGCGCTGGCTGATCCCGAATTAATCCGTAATAACTTTAGCAGTCAACCAGGCTTGCACATTGAAAGTATTGGTATGGCATTAGCCAGAGATAAAAAATAATTTAATATCAGTTATTTAAATAAGAGTCCTTTATATTTAAATGACTATGAACAAGCTACAGGTATCAAATGAATGAAGTTTTTTCGATTCAGTTTCTCAAGACTTTTGACGGCAAGAATGCTGTCAACAAGGCTACAGGGAGTATTTACGCCATGTTTTGTGAAACTGAATGGAAACAACCAGTGGTTTGTATAGAGTCATGTATATTTATGGCCTCTTCTGAAGTCAGTAACTGTTTTAAAAAATCAAAAAAAATAATAACAACCATTTAACGAAGTGTACTCACAAGAGTTTTACAAAATTTTTAACCACTCCCAAGGGGAACAAAAATGAAAAAGACTTTTAAAATTCTTGCTGTTACCGGCATTGCTTGTAGTAGTTTGTTTACCACAGGCTTTTTTTCCAGTAATGAAGCCAAAGGCAACATTTCACCGCAAAAAATGGCCGATGCTCTCCACAGCGTAATGGAGGCTGATCGTACCGTTTATACAAAATATATTATTCAGCGTCTGGCCAAGAAGGAAAAAGTTATCAAGGCCAGTGAACACTGGGAAGATGAAAAAGCACTGGTTTTACCTGCCCAGATGTTCAGATATGGATCTGAACTGGTAGCTGAAAAAGAGCCGGGCTTTAGTTATTCATTGTTATCAAAATGGCCAATCAATAAACAGAATAAACCCAAAACCGATATGGAGAAAAAAGGTTTGGAATATATTGCTGCCAATCCTGGCCTGAATTTTTACGGCGAAGAAGAGCTAGGCAGTCAAAAATATTTTACCGCCGTTTACCCTGATATGGCAGTTGCTGAAGCCTGTACTTCCTGCCATAACAACCACAAAGACAGTCCACGCACAGATTTTAAACTGGGCGAAGTCATGGGTGGCGTTGTTATCAGAATTCCACTTAACTAAACATTTATTCAGGAAAAAACATGTCATTAACCGAAAAAGAAATTGATCTCGTCCAGGCATCCTGGGAAAAAGTACTACCCATTCAAGAAACAGCTGCAGAATTATTCTATGGCCAATTGTTTGCGATTGCGCCGGAAGTTGAGCCTTTATTTAAAGGCGATATGAAAAGTCAGGGAAAAAAACTGATGCAAATGCTAAATACAGCCGTCAGGTCCCTCAATGATTTAGCGGCAATCGTTCCCGCAGTTCAGGCCAGTGGTCGCAGACATAAAGACTATGGTGTGAGTGATGAACATTACGACAAAGTTGCCGAAGCCTTTCTCTGGACACTGGAAAAAGGATTAGGAGATGACTTTACTGAAGACGTTAAACAAGCCTGGATTAGTGTCTACACCCTATTAGCAACCACCATGAAAGAAGCTGCAGCTGACGTGGCTTAAACTCAATTCACCGCCAATCAAGGACGATTGGCATGATTAAATTACCACCAGCTAAGCTATACTGACTCAGACTTGATCTGACAGTTCTCCATTTTTTAAAAGTGTTTGTCAGGTTAGATTTAAGTCAGAACACATATCAATAGTGTTTGTGACTTTTTCCTTTCCCTATACAATAGACATCTGGCTCATGCAATGAATACATTTTGTTTTTGTCTTTTGGTTATTGTACCTGCACTCTTTCATAAAAAATAAATTCTTTTTGGTGGATTTCAAATAAACTTTATTTAGGTAAAGTTCTGCGCAGTTCTCGAATAAAAATACCTGCAATTTTCGAAGTAGGTTGAGTGCTTTTTTAGCTTTTGTTCGGCGCTTTTCATGTCTAAAGTGACATATGGAAAACAGGAGGTTTTTAACTTCTTTAGTAAATGTTCTGGGTTGCACAATATTATAATGTTTAGCCAGTTTGTTAAGGCAGTTAATAGAGGTATGATCATTTCTGGTGTATGAGATGAGAAAGAAGCGGTGCAACCTCTATTTGAAAAGATCTCCGCAGATCAATCACCCAAGTTATCAATGTTCTTTAATAGCTGTAACCAAACCATTAAACGAATAGGCTTAGCTGAACGACCTAAACCGGGCCTTTAATATTCTGCAAATTCATCTTCAAATACTGACCAAGGAGTGACAGCAGCAAGTTGATACAAAGGATCAAACTTTAATTAATAAAGAGCGTTCATAATATAGTTCCAAACCTATCTTAATCACCGATAAATGCAATGGCTTGGTTCCCTTTTGGAAAATAAATCGCCTGGCTCATTCATAGGCTTTTGTTTGACTGGTATGATCAGTTGCATTTTTCTGAACTATCAATACAGCACATATAGTAGGTACTGCAATGGTGTAAAATGATCTTAGCATTAAAAGTTTCATCTGTTTTTTCTACCCATGGGGATTAACTGCTTGATTTTTTTCATTCGATCTTCGGTTAAAAAAATCAGGAAGAAAAGTTGTATAAAATTATCCGCTTCAATTAAATCCAGACCAATTTTTTTCGGAACACATTCCTTACGAGTTCGAAAAATTTTATCCCAGATAGAAAAAACTATCCCATAATTACTATCATGTTCACTTCTGATCGTTGAATGATGGGTTCGATGTAATGCTGGAGTAATAATAAACTGTGATATCGTTTCTTCATTTTTGAACTTCAAATTAGAATGATGAAAAAAAATAAAAAATAATTCTAATGATTCGACAGCAAGAATAGTGTAGGCATCAATACCTAAAAAAATGACCAACAAACATTTATAGAACAACTCAATTGTTAAATCAAGCACATGAAAACGCAAGCCAGTGCTTACATTAAAGCTTTTATCGCTGTGATGAATTTTGTGAAAACGCCATAAAAACTCGAATTTATGACTTATAAAATGCCAGCCATATATTGCCAGATCAAATAATAGGAACGATAAAGCCCATTTAACAGGTCCATTTCCCAACCCGCTCAATAATCCATAATGAGGTAATTGCTGAGCGATAAAAAATAATGAGGAGGCTCTTAACACTCCCATAATTATATTATTAAAAAAAAATGTTTCGGTATTCGTAACCAGCGAATTTTTATTATCTTTACCTTCAAAACTTCTATACGGCTTAACCCCTTCCAGCAGCAACAGAAAAATAAATGCAGCAATTGCCAAAAGTAAAACAATCTCGTTAAATAATAAATTATTATCGGTGTTCATTTTTTGTCATAAAGAGTAATACGAGTTTAATGAATAAACCCAGCTATGTTAAAAAAATATAAAGTATATTTAACTTTAGAGTAAAGTCTTGTCAGCCTATCTATTCAATATTAACGCTAATTTTGATTTTTTAGTTGTTGATTAAGCGATTTAATTTCTTCATTTGATTCAACTTGATCAGTAATATCGTGTTGAACTCCTAGAAAATATATAACCTTTCCTTTACTGTCTAATAATGGTGTCACTTTAAGCTTGTTATAAAACAGCGCACCATTTTTTTTATAATTTCTTAGCGTAATTTCTATCGGCCTGACTTCATCAATTGCTTTTGCCAAATCCGATATTGCCTGTTGTTCCCGGTCCTTTCCCTGAAGAAACCGACAATTACGCCCAATAATTTCTTCCTGTGAATATCCCGTCACCTTTTCAAAAGCCTTATTAGCATAAACAATTGGCATATCTTCAAGGTCAGGATCTGCCAAGGTAACACCATTTATACATTCATCGAGTATAACCGATAAAATTTTTGGAATGATTCCTGGATCTTTTTCAACGATAAAAGCCATATTGAACTACCCTACGCATAAAAAAGTTATAAATTTTAGCCCGTAAAACTTTCACTACTTGCCCCATTTTCTTTATACATAATTAAGTTGTTGATATTTTCTAATGAGTTGTCTATACCTTCTTCAATAGCTGTCCTGATCAGTTTTATAAAAGGAATCATAGATACATCCAGATGAAACATTTCGAAACAAAAAGTAATTCGGGTTGCGTCTATATCGTTACAGCTTTCAAAATTATAACTATCGCGAAATTCCCCCGTTACCGCTTCCAATATAAATTGTTCATTGGCAACAAAATCTGTAACGCACAAAACAATTTCTGCTTTTTGAGCCTGATCGTAACGCAGTTGTCTAAATTGGGAACCTATTTTTACATTAGTACCACTCAGAGACTCAAATTCGACAACCTCAGGAGCCCATTTAGGGTAGTTTTTAAAAAAATCCACTGCTACAAAGTCAAATACATCACTGATAGGTCTATTGATGACAATAGACCCAGATCCAGTTACAGATCTGATTAAATTCATATCAAACAATCTGGTATCCTCTTAACTCTAATAGTCGTATTTGCAAAATACCTCTTTACAAACAACTATTTTGACCTTTAAATTTGTAGCTATGTTTCAAATATTTACTCAAATCATCGGCATTAATTCTTTTTCCAGAGCTGATTCAATCTTTTATCACGACCACATGTATAACGATAAAACTTATATTTCCAGGGATTCGTCTTATAATAGTCATGATGAATATCTTCTGCCGGATAAAAAGTTTTAAAAGCTAAAATCGGTGTTCTCACTGGCAGACTTAATTGCCCGCTTTGCTCTAAATCTAGTTTGGATTGTTCAGCAAGTTCTCTTTGATATTGATCAGAAAAGAAAATTGCGGAACGATATTGATTCCCTTCATCACAAAATTGTCCTTTATTATTAGTAGGGTCAATATTTCGCCAAAATTCTTCTAGTAATTTTTTGTAACTGACTATTAGCGGGTCATAAATAACCTTAATAACCTCATAATGCCCTGTTCTACCTGAAGAAACTTCCTTATAAGTTGGTTCATGCTTGTGGCCGCCACTATAACCAGGAATGGTTTTAACCACTCCCTGCATAATATCAAACGGTTGTTCCATACACCAAAAACAACCACCCGCAAATATTGCAGACGAGAGATGAGATGTTGAGCTGACATCCTTATCTTCGCTTAACCCAAGACCTGGAATAAGTAACATCATTAAAAAAATATGATGCATAGTAACTTTCCTCGTTTATTTAAAGTCTTACATCACAATAAAAACTAGCTTTAAATAAGGATATAGTACATATCAGATTTGCCGAATGAAAATTAGTTCCAACTAGATCACGCAGTTCGTGTTGAAAGAAAATAGTTAACTGTTTTGATTAAATGAATCAACATCTTTAAGGAAACTCATTCATCATTCACATTAACAATTTAGTCACTAATCATCGCAATTATTCTCTTTTTTTTGACCCTATTTTGACTCATGCACTTGATCTCATTGGTCTTGTTTTATAATTACTGCATAATTGGTCGACATGTTTTCTCTCGTTGTTTTCAACCGAGTGATTCCTGCGAATTAATATAGTCTTTATCAGGTACAGGTCAAAATCCATTTGGTCATTCATCGTTTCTTCATTTTGGTGAAACAAAGCTTTTTAATAATGAAGATTATATGGTATTTTAATTTTAGAAATGAAAAGTTTACATATTCATCTTTCTGTAGATAAGACCGGTTCGGATATTTGTATCTTGTTCGACCAAACCGTTTTATTAATATTATTCTGCCCACTATTATTAAGGAGATGTCTCAGTGGCTATTATTGATACTGGTATTGATTTAACAGATCATCCCGATCCTGCTGGTATCATCGCAGCAAGCAGTAATAACCCAGAGGTAATCAAAGGGATTTCCTAAAGTTGCCAAGTTTATTTTCTGTATCTTTTTTAGTTTAGAGGTTGATAAACACGTTTAAACCCTAAGGCATTTTCTTCTGTGGATTGCTGATGGAATAATTGATACAGCAAGTCTGCCCCCTTCACTAGCCTGGGCGAAGGACGACTACAATAGCTATTGGCATCAATCGCCCAAATCTGCTGGTTTTGAATCGCTGAAAGCTGATTCCAGCTTTTATTCTGATAAAATTTTCGGGCAAATGCTTCATTCTGTTCTAATCCATAGCCGCAGGCTGCAGATATAATAATTTCAGGATTTGCTGCGATCAATTCTTCATTGGTGCAGCGCCCGGAGTCAACGCCAATCTGACCAAACACATCTACACCTCCGGCAACAGAAATCATTTCAGGAAGCCAATGACCTGCATAAAACATAGGGTCTGGCCATTCTAATACCGCGACTCGGCTGCCGGTTTTGGGTTTTGAATCTATCGTCAGCCAACGCTGTTTCAATTCATATTTGAGTTGTTCAGCCTGATCTGTCATTCCTATTACATTGGCAACCTTATCAATATCCTGTTGAATACCCGCAAAATCCCGGCCTGTTAATGATACGATGGTGGCATTTTTTTGCACTACATCGGACAAGAGTCGCAAACTCTGCTGGACTGTCCCGCTGTTTACTGCACAGACATCACAAACCCCTTGTGTGATAATCAAATCAGGTTGCAACGACTCCAGCATATTGGCATCAACCTGATATAAAACCTGACCGGATTTTAATGCGGAAACGACCGCCTCATCTATCTGTAATGGCGTCAAATCTTTCGCAATGATACTGGAGGTAATCGTAGGGATTTGTTTGACTTTTACCGGATAGTCACAGCAATGGCTGACCGCCACAATCGCATCCAGACAACCTAATGCTGCAACTATTTCCGTTGCGCTGGGCAATAGAGTAACAATCTTCATTGTTGTTTTAGGCAGGGGAATACTTGATCATTGAAATGCAAAAATAATATTTGTGTCAGTTGTTTTTATCCATCAGATTTTTCAAATCGGCAAACGGGTTAAAGGTTGCTTCGCTACCCTGATCTTCGGTACTGGAAGATTGTCCACCATATCGCACCTGCTCTTCATATCGCTGATGTTCATTATCATGACAATATAAGCACAATAACTCCCAGTTACTGCCATCTTCAGGGTTATCGTCGTGATTATGATTCTTATGGTGTACAGTCAGTTCGCGCAGGTTACTGTGAGTAAATTCCCGTGCACAGCGCCCACACACCCAAGGGTAAAGTTTTAAGGCTTTTTCCCGATAGGTTTGTTCACGCTCATCTTTATATTTTCTTGCCTGGGAAATAATTTCATCAGTGCTTAACGATTTATTCATGCTCTAATCCAATGTCTTCTCTATTCAATCAGCCTGCCCGTATTTTATACATTTTCTGCAAAAAATCACACGGTTCAGCTTTCACAGGTTTCAATATAATTTTGATAGTCTGCCATTGATCGTCTGATAACTTCATGGGCCTCTTCTCTGCCGTATACATGTGTTATTTCGCAGGTATTTTGTTCATTTGGCAAATTCTTATAGGTTAAAAAATAATGTTTCAATCGGTTAATATAAGACTCCGGGCAATCGGTGACATCATTCCACTGCATATAAAACTCGTCACCTTTCATCACAGCGATAATTTTATCATCCGCTTCAGCATGATCAATCATGCGAAACCCGCCTATTGGAATAGCCGGCAAAATGATATTACCATGTGTGACTGTTCGTTCACTTAAAACACAGATATCCAGAGGATCACCATCGCCTCGGTTAACCCTTGCCCCTCCTGAATTCTCCCTGGCATATTCTGCCACGCTTTCATCACAATAGGTTTGTGGAATAAATCCATATAAGGTAGGAATGGTATTTGAGAACTTTTGGGGCCTGTCAATTTTTAGATACCCCGTTTCCTTATCGATTTCATATTTAACCGTATCTGCGGGTACGATTTCAATAAATGCAGTTACAACTTCAGGGGCTTTTTGCCCTGGGCTAATGCCATGCCAGGGATGTGCTTTATGTTGCAAGTTCATGGAATTTGTCAGTTTGATTAGATTAATTTCAGATGAAGATTTTACGCCAATAAATAGTCGGGCAATTAACATGTCTGAACATTATCAGGGCGGCTGCTATTTTGAACTAAGTTTAATTTTCAAAACTTATACGATATATCGCTGCTTTTTCGATTTAACAGTGTGCACCTGAATGGTTTTTGAAATATACCGGTTTTTTTTAAAGTAGAGCCGTGTGAAAAATGTGTAAAACCCAGCACGGATATCATTTAATTTTATAGCAATCAACCGCCAGTTACATTCATATGGCGGAGGATAACCGGTTGTTCGGTTAAATCAAATTCATGTTTTTCCGGTTTAAGCTGCATTGCCTGAATAATAGATTGTTTCAGTTTTTGGCTATCGCCCGGATGGGCGCGAATAATACGTTTTAAATCGACTGAATGTTCATTCCCCAGGCACAGAAGGAGTCTACCTTCCACTGTCAGCCTGACACGATTACAGCTGGCGCAAAAATTTTCTGAATGGGGTGAAATAAATCCTACGCGGCTTTTACTACCTGGAATACGATAATAAACGGAAGGACCACCGGTCTGCTCATTAACAGGTTCTAACTGAAAATGAGGAGCCAGATCGCTTCGAATGGCACTGCTTGAATAAAACTCTTCTGCGCGATTATGGCTGTCTATATAACCTAAAGGCATTTCCTCTATGAAACTGATATCCAGCTCGTTTTCAACTGCAAAATGGACAAGATTAACCACTTCCTGATGGTTTCGGTTTTTTAAAATCACAGCATTTAACTTGATGGTTTGAAAACCTATCGCTTTTGCAGCCTGTATCCCTTTTAATACTTTATCCAGTTCACCCACACGGGTCATTTGTCTGAACTTTTCTGCATTCAAAGTATCCAGACTGATGTTTAATCGTTTTACACCACATTTTTGTATGGGTTCAGCCAGCGATTCCAGATGTGAGCCATTGGTTGTCATGACTAACTCATTTAAATTGTCCAGTTGCCCCAACTTTTTCAACAAGTGCACGGCATCTTTTCTGACCAGAGGTTCGCCACCGGTAATACGAATTTTATTAATCCCTAATTCAGTGAATGCAG
>SPJK01089873.1_pt1 | contig 11408 bp, 13 predicted proteins | sample 3741771 | NCBI WGS metagenome assembly SPJK01 (sample SAMN10925997, study PRJNA522277) | cold seep metagenome | isolation source: Elba SIP-enriched marine methane seep metagenome, extraction at timepoint T2 | place: Italy: coast of Elba, Mediterranean Sea
AATAGCTATTTTGCCTGATCTGGCTGCAGGCTGCTCTATGGCTGATATGGCGAATGCAACAAATGTGCAAAAATGCTGGGATGAATTGTCACAGGTTATTGATGCCGATAACACTGTTACCCCCGTGACCTATATTAATTCTGCTGCTGACTTAAAGGCATTTTGCGGTCAACATGATGGTATCGTCTGTACCTCTTCAAATGCACGAAAGATATTGGAATGGAGTTTTGACAAGCGAGAAAAGATACTGTTTTTCCCTGACCAGCATTTAGGCAGGACAACCGGTCATATGATGGGTATTCCATTGGAGCAAATGGTAGTCTGGGAATTTGGCAAGCCTATGGGCGGGTTGACAGAACAACAGATTAAAGATGCCAAAATTATACTGTGGTATGGCTTTTGCTCAGTGCATCAAGTGTTTAAGCCGGAGCACATAGACGAATTTAAAGAGCAATATCCGGAAACACAGGTTGTTGCACACCCTGAAGCGTGCTTCGAGGTCTGTCAAAAAGCAGATTTTGTTGGCTCGACCGAAGCGATATTAAAGCATGTCAGAGAAGCAGAGTCTGATACCCGGTGGCTGGTTGCAACCGAGCTTAATCTGGTTAATCGACTGCATGAGGAATGCAAAGATCAGGGTAAAAATGTTCATTTCATGTCTTCTACCTTGAGTATGTGTTCAACCATGTTTAGAACCGACCCCCAGCACCTGGCCTGGGTATTGGAAAATCTGGTTGCAGGTCATGTGGTAAATCAAATTTCGGTTGCGCCTGATGAAGCGCGATTGGCTAAACATGCACTGGATAATATGTTGTCTATAAGCTGAGCTTTTTCTGTCTAGGCGGTTTTGAGTTGTTGGGTGTAGAATGCACTTAATAATAACGGTCTTATTCGGTCATAAGCTATGCGAAAAAATCTCATTGTTTTCCTGCTAGTCTACCTGTTCGGGTTGATTAATGTTGCTGTAGCCGGTGATGTAAGCATACTTGCTGCTGAATTTCGAAGTAATGGTGGTGATCAATGGTCGGTTAAAGTCACGTTGAAACATGCTGATACAGGCTGGGATCATTATGCAGATAATTGGCGCGTTGTGGACGAGCAAGGAAAGGTGTTGGGTGACAGGGTGCTACAACATCCTCATGTTGAAGAACAGCCGTTTACGCGGGGGCTGGGAGGTATCATCATACCTGTAGAGATGAATACCGTATATATTGAAGCGCATGATAAAGTTCATGGCTGGACCAGGAACAGGCTGAAAGTAGATTTGAGTAAAGCGGTAGACGGGCGTTTGATTGTTGAGGCTGAATAACCCTTGTTGAATGAATGAGTATGCTGTGTCATCAGATAATGGAAAAACCATAATCACGACGTCCTTGTATCTGCCTATAGCCATTATTGGTTTTTTGGCATTGTCCGGTCGGGCTGTCATATTACTGCTGTTTCCCCTAAAATAATCGCTTGATTCAAATAATTAGCAGGGTCCAGAATACTGTCATCAGATATTTATGTTGTTTATTAGTCATGGTAATGGCTTGTGTATTCTGGGCTGGCCTTGTTTGAAAACGAGTTCTCCGATAGATTGCTGTTGACGAAAATAACTTCTACCTTTAAAATTGTCCAGTTATGTTAGATAGATTACCTGTTCTTATCGATCCAGTAAGCTTTTCTGAAAGAGGAAAAAGGCTATCTGGAAAAATAGAAATTAATAAATTAGTTCGTTTATCTGGCCTGTTGCTTGAAAACGCAGGTGTAGTTGATATTGATATTGCTTTTGAGAAGGAAGGGCGATTATCGACGATACAAGGTGGGCTTAAAGCTAATTTAAAACTTGAATGTCAAAGTTGCTTGAAAGAAGTGACTTTTTCAATAGACAGAGATTTTAAATTAGGTTTGGTGATGTCGCTGGAGCAGGCAGATGAGCTGGCTAGCGATTGTGAGCCATTGATTCTGGAAAGTGAGAAGATTTCACTGAACGAACTAATTGAAGATGAGTTGCTGTTAGCGTTGCCTGACTTTCCCAGACATGATTACGATTGTGTCGACAGGGAAGAGGTTTTACAAACAGCAGAAGATGATAATAATGAGCAGATTAATCCTAACAACCCTTTTTCTGTTTTAGCAAAACTAAAAAATACTGGAGATTAAAAAATGGCTGTACAAAAAAGCAAAGTGACCCGTTCCAGACGCGGGCAACGTCGTTCACATGATTCTTTAACTAGTAAAACATTGTCTCAAGATCCAATGACAGGTGAAACTCATTTACGTCACCACATGACGCCTGAAGGTGTGTTTAAAGGCCGTCAAGTGGTCTTTAATGACGAAGATTAGATGTGAAATTGAAGCCCTGTTTAACAGTCGTTTTAAGTTAAGGGTTTCTTTGCAGTAATTAATCAAATTTACCGGTCTGGCTCTATGACCGGTTCTTCATATATCTTCCGGAGTTAATCCTAGGCGTGAGTTCAATAATTGCAATTGATGCTATGGGTGGGGATTTTGGTCCTCAAATTACCATTCCTGCATCCCTGAAATGCTTAAAAGCAAATCCAGATTTAAAGCTGATTATGGTTGGTGATGAATCTATTCTGAATGAAATGCTAGCGAATGAAGTTGGTGTTTATAAAGATAGATTGGTAATCAAACATGCATCTCAGCAAGTAGAGATGGATGAAAAGCCACAGAGTGCATTGCGGGGGAAAAAAGACTCGTCTATGCGTGTTGCCATTAATCAGGTGCGTGACGGACATGCCGATGCCTGCGTTAGTGCAGGTAACACCGGGGCGCTGATGGCTATAGCGAGATTTGTATTAAAAATGATTCCTGGTATAGACAGGCCAGCCATTATTTCTACGCTTCCTTCTATTTTTGGACATACCCATATATTGGACTTAGGTGCCAATGTTGATTGTACTGCCGAGCATTTGTATCAATTTGCGATCATGGGTGAAGAAGTCGTAAAAGCAGTGGAAAATATTCCTACACCAAAGATAGGATTGCTTAATATAGGCGAAGAAGACATGAAGGGCAATGAACAGGTTAAGTCAGCAGCAAAATTGCTGGAAGCCTCTTCATTAAATTACATAGGCTATGTAGAAGGGAACTCCCTGAATGCAGGCAGCGAAAAAGTTGATTTAATTGTTACCGATGGTTTTGTAGGCAATGTCGCGCTCAAGTCTATTGAAGGTGCTGCGAAAATGATAGGGACAAAGTTGAAAGAAACTTTCGCCAAAAACATTTTTACCAAATTGTCCGGGATAGTGGCTTATCCGGTTTTAAAAATGTTTAAAGAAAGTATCGATCCACGTAGGTACAATGGAGCCAGTTTTATTGGTTTGCGTGGTTTGGTGATTAAAAGCCATGGTGGCGCAGATGCATTAGCATTTGAAACAGCCATACATCTTGCAGAAGTGGAAATTGAGCATGATGTGATACGCAAAATTAATGATACAGTGGCGGCTACTTTGGAAAATAGAGAGGCAGTATGAAGCGTTTTGCACAAGTCATTGGAACAGGCGGATATTTACCAGAAACAGTTCGTACCAATGAAGATATTTCCAAACTGGTAGATACTTCGGATAGTTGGATTTTTGAACGTACCGGCATCAAGTCAAGACGAATTGCAGGCCCGGAGGAAACTGCGGCGAGTATGGCTGAGATAGCTGCTATGCAGGCGATAGAGATGTCCGGTATAGAAGCAGGCGAGATTGATTTAATCATCGTCGCAACCGGTACTTCCGATAGAGTTTATCCAAGCACAGCCTGTATATTGCAACACAGGCTAGAAATACAAAACTGTGTGTCATTTGATGTGCAGGCGGCCTGTTCAGGCTCTATTTTTGCTTTGAGTATCGCAGACCAGTATATTAAGTCAGGTGCGGCAGATAAAGTACTGATCGTTGGGTCAGAAATCTGTTCAAGACTGTTGGACTGGACTGACAGGTCAACCTGTATCTTATTCGGCGATGGCGCCGGTGCCGTCTTGCTGGATTCTTCTGAAGAGCCTGGCCTGTTGTCTACCCATATTCATTCAGATGGCGCATTTGAAGATTTGCTTTATTGCCCCAACCCGCTGACAGCGACTGCTTCGAATAAAGATGAGCAGGGCTATATTAATATGCGGGGAAATGAGGTTTTTAAAGTTGCTGTTAATACTTTAGGCCGCATCGTTGATGAAACATTAGTTGCTAACGGTCTGGAGAAGGCAGAAATAGACTGGTTAGTACCTCATCAGGCTAATATTAGAATTATTGCTGCAACGGCCAGAAAGCTGAAAATGTCTATGGATCATGTTGTGTTAACTTTGGAAGAGCAGGGTAATACCTCCTCAGCTTCGGTGTTGCTGGCCTTTAATGAGGCCGTTAGGGATGGCCGAATTAAGCGAGGTCAGATCATCTTGCTGGAAGCTTTTGGTGCGGGTTTTACCTGGGGTTCAGCTTTAATTAAATATTAAGGTTCAAGTGCTTAGTGCTTTAATTCCATTCATATACGAAAAGAACAATTAAAATGAGTGAGCAAAATTATAATTTGGCCTTTGTTTTCCCTGGACAGGGATCTCAATCAATCGGGATGCTGTCAGATTTGTCAGAGACCTTTCCATCTGTCAAAGAGACGTTTGAACAGGCATCTGATGCTTTAGGGTTTGATTTATGGAAACTGGTACAGCAGGGTTCCGCAGATGATTTAAATCAGACACATAATACTCAGCCGGCAATGCTGGCTGCAGGTGTCGCAATATGGCGAGTCTGGTCAGAGCAGACCAGTATAAGACCGGAATGGACGGCCGGGCACAGTCTGGGTGAATATACCGCTTTAGTATGTTCAGGTGCATTAAGCTTTGAATCTGCTATATCGCTGGTTGCAGAAAGAGGGCATTTGATGCAGGAAGCCGTTCCTGCCGGTGTTGGAGCCATGGCTGCAATTATCGGTTTGGAGGACCATGTTGTGGTTAAGGCCTGTACTGACAGCGCTGAAAATGAAATCGTATCGGCTGTTAACTTCAATGCGCCAGGTCAGGTTGTTATCGCTGGTCATGCAGCGGCAGTTGAACGGGCCATGGCAAATGCTAAAGAGCTGGGTGCTAAACGAGCGATAAAATTACCGGTGAGTGTGCCCTCGCATTGTGCGTTAATGGAGCCGGCGGCAGAAAAGCTGGATATAAAGTTACAAGCGATTAATATAGAAATACCTAAAATGACGCTGGTTCACAATGTAGATGTGGCAGTCCATAGTGCTGAAGAAGTGATCCGGAATGCTTTAAAAGAACAGTTGTTTAAACCGGTGCGCTGGGTTGATAGTATCAAATATATGCATGACCAGGGTGTCACAGGTTTTGTAGAATGTGGTCCAGGCAAAGTATTGATGGGTCTAAACAAACGAATTGTTAAAAATGCAAATCATATGGCCATATATGATCCTGCAACTTTAGAAAATGTTTTGGAGCAGTTAAATGGATAAGAAAATAGCCTTGGTAACTGGCGCTAGTCGCGGAATAGGGCGTGCTATAGCTGAGCAATTGGTGAATGATGGTTTTTTTGTCGTAGGAACAGCAACGAGTGATGGCGGGGCTGATGCAATTTCAGACTATTTAGCTGAGAACGGCAAAGGTTTAAAGCTAAACGTGGCTGATCCCGATTCAATTACTGAAATCATTAAAAAAATAGGTGCTGATTATGCTGCACCCACTGTCCTGGTTAACAATGCAGGCATTACCCGTGATAATTTGTTGATGCGCATGAAAGATGATGAGTGGGATGACATTATCAATACCAATCTAACCTCTATATTCAGAATGAGTAAAGCGGTTTTGCGCGGCATGATGAAAGCAAAGACCGGAAGAATAATTAACATTTCATCGGTAGTTGGTTCTACCGGAAATGCAGGGCAGGCCAATTATGCTGCTGCTAAGGCAGGTATGGTGGGTTTTGCCAAGTCTATGGCAAAAGAAGTCGGAACACGAAATATTACCATCAATACCGTGGCACCCGGTTTTATTGACACAGATATGACTAAGGAATTGGCTGAAGAGCATAAAAATGCACTATTAAGTTCAATAGCGTTAGGCAGGTTAGGAGATCCAAAAGAAATTGCTCACGCAGTCTCTTTTTTGGCTTCTGAAGGCGCATCTTATATTACAGGCGAAACAATTCACGTTAACGGTGGCATGTTTATGTCATAGTGTTGTGACTTTTGAGTAATATCAAGTATAATTCATCCGTTGACTTGGGATAGCCAGTAACGGAATTTCTAATAATTTAATAACAAAATAAAGTAAGTGCATTTAGACCACTTGCATTGTTTGAGGAACATAAAATGAGTAACATTGAAGAACGAGTAAAAAAGATTGTTGCAGAACAGTTAGGTGTTAAAGATGATATTGCAAATGACTCATCTTTTGTTGATGATCTTGGTGCTGATTCATTAGATACAGTTGAGCTCGTCATGGCGCTTGAAGAAGAATTTGAATGTGAAATTCCAGATGAAGAAGCTGAAAAAATTACGACAGTACAGCTTGCAATTGATTATATAAATACCAATCTATAAATGATTGAACTCTAGTGGATGAATTCTCGTCCACTAGATTAAGTTCCTGGAATTTGTTCCGGGAACTCCTATCTAAAAGATGCTTTTTTTATTTTTCCAGTGGTAAAAACTTTGAGCACACGTCGAGTTGTAATTACAGGATTAGGCGCAGTTACGCCTTTAGCGAATAATGTCGCTGATACATGGGATGGTATTGTTAACGGTAAAAGTGGTATTAGTCCGATTGATTCATTTGATATATCAGCTTTTGCAACTACCTTTGGCGGAGTAATCAGAAATTTTGATGTTTCTGAATATATCCCGGCAAAAGATGCCAAAAGAATGGATGGATTTATTCATTACGGTATAGCAGCAGGTTGTCAGGCTATTGAAGATTCAGGAATAGACGTAACTGAAGAAAATGCTGAACGTATAGGTGTTGCAATAGGTGCTGGTATTGGCGGTGTAACAGGAATAGAAGACTGTTACGCAACCTATGAAAAAAGTGGTCCACGCAGGATTTCGCCTTTTTTTGTACCTGGTCAAATCATCAACATGATTTCGGGTAACCTTTCCATTAAATATGGTTTAAAAGGACCTAATTTCGCGATCGTAACAGCATGCACTACCGGTACTCATAACATTGGTGATGCAGCACGATTGATTAAATATGGTGATGCTGACGTGATGGTAGCAGGCGGTGCTGAAAGATGCACGACCTCACCGACGGCTATGGGAGGATTCGCAGCTGCGAAAGCCTTATCGCGCAGAAATGATGACCCTCAGAGTGCAAGTCGTCCCTGGGATAAAAACCGTGATGGTTTTGTATTGAGTGATGGTTCGGGTGTCGTCGTTCTTGAAGAACTGGAACATGCGAAAGCGCGGGGTGCTAAAATTTATGCCGAAGTCGTAGGCTACGGTATGAGTGGTGATGCTTATCATATGACGACGCCTTCTGTGGGTGGTGAGGGTGCTGCCCGTTGTATGAAGAATGCATTACGTGATGCCGGATTAAATTCTGAACAGGTCGATTATATTAATGCTCACGGTACTTCAACGCCTGCAGGTGATGTAGGTGAAACGCAAGCCATGAAAGCAGCATTAGGTGATCATGCTTATAAAATTGCAGTCAGTTCGACCAAATCCATGATAGGTCATTTACTGGGTGCTGCTGGCGGTATAGAGGCCGTGCTGTCTGCTTTAACAATAAAGCATCAGATTGCACCGCCGACAATAAACCTGGAAACGCCTGATCCTGAATGTGATCTCGACTATGTACCTAATTCAGCAAGAGAAATGAAAATTGATATCGCAATATCAAATTCTTTTGGATTTGGTGGTACAAACGGTTCGCTGGTTTTCAAACGATACGAATAAAAACAGCTGTGTTTGCTCATGTACCTGCTGAATGGTGAAAGTAAACATGATATCGTAATTTCAGACCGCGGGTTTCAATATGGAGATGGTTTGTTTGAAACCATCGAAGTTGTTAACGGAACCCCGGTTTTTTTAAAACAGCATTTGCATCGCCTGTTAGAAGGCTGTAAAAAATTGCTGATCCCCCCACCTGATATAGAAATACTGTCCAGGGAAGCCTTTCAGGTTTCTGCAGACTCGGATAAAGCCGTTTTGAAGCTTATTGTAACCCGAGGTTCTGGTGGACGGGGCTATAGACAGCCCGCTAATATTAACCCTACGCGACTTTTTTCCATACATCCATATCCCGATTATCCGGACACATTTGGCTTGCAAGGTGTTACGGTCAGGTATTGTGATACACGCCTGGGTTTAAATCCCGCTTTAGCTGGCGTAAAGCATATGAATCGCCTTGAGCAAGTGCTCGCCCGGTCTGAATGGGAAAGCTCAGATATTCAGGAAGGGTTGATGCTTGATAGTAATGGCAGTGTTATTGAAGGGACGATGAGCAATGTTTTTTTGGTTAAAGATAAGATAGTGCATACCCCGTTAATAGAACAATGTGGCGTTGCAGGCATCATAAGACAGATAGTACTATTGTTGGCCAGAAAAAAACAAATACCTGTCATAGAGACTGCATTGAGTCAGGACGATATAGATCATGCTGATGAGGTATTCTTAACCAATTGTGTTATTGGAATCTGGCCGGTTAAACAAATTGAGCGCAGACCATACAATGTCGGTCCACTGACTAAGCAGTTTCAAGTCTTGTTTGAAAATTACAGACAAATGGAAATCAATGATAGCTAAATTTTTCACGATAATAATTTTATTGTTTAGTCTCGCGCTAGTCTGGTTATGGACGGATTACAACGAGGCGTTAAGCAGGCCGGCTATAGTTGAAAAAGACATCGACATAGAAATAAAAAAAGGCGACAGTTTTAACAGAATTTCAGATAAACTGCTGGAACAAAAAGTGGCCATTAATCCGTTATGGTTTAAATTGACAGCCTATCAAAAAAAAATCAGCAATAAGCTAAAAGCGGGTGAATACGAGTTAACTGCCGGGATGACGATGCCGGAAATACTGGCGTTATTTGTAAAAGGGAAGTCTAAGCAGTATTCAATTACTTTTGTGGAGGGCTGGAGCTTTAAACAGATTCTGCAGGAAATTCAAGATAATCCGTATATAGATAAAACGCTGGATGGAAGCGATTTTCAGGATATCATGGCCAGGCTGGGCTCTGATTATATACATCCAGAAGGTTTGTTTTTTCCCGATACCTATTTTTTTGATAAAAATACCACAGACCTTGCCTTGTTAAAAAAAGCCTATGACAAAATGCAGTTGTTACTCAAGCAGGAATGGGAGAACAAAGAAAAAGGCTTGCCGTTACAAAATGCATATCAGGCGTTGATACTTGCTTCAATTGTAGAAAAAGAAACCGGAGCTGCAGCTGAACGGCCAGAAATTGCCGGTGTTTTTATACGCAGGTTAAATAAAGGTATGCTGTTGCAAACTGACCCTACCGTCATTTACGGTATGGGCGACAAATATAAAGGAAATATCAGGTATAAAGACTTGAGGCGGCATACACCTTATAATACCTATGTGATAGAAGGACTGCCCCCAACCCCGATCGCAATGCCAGGTAAGGCGGCTATTCATGCTGCTTTACACCCTGAAAAAGGTAAAAGCCTTTATTTTGTAGCCAGAAGCGATGGTTCCGGGACACATGTTTTTTCTGCATCGCTTAGAGAACACAACAATGCAGTTAACAAATACCAAAGGAAAAAATGACGGCAGGTAAGTTTATTACGCTGGAAGGTGGAGAAGGGGTAGGAAAATCAACAAACCTGAATTACATTAAACAGTTGTTGGAAGATTCAGGCATCACAGTTACGACAACCCGTGAGCCAGGTGGTACCGCATTTGCAGAAGATATACGCCAGTTATTATTAGAAAACAGAACAGAAGCCGTTTCAGAACAGGCTGAGCTTTTGTTGATGTTTGCCGCTAGAGCACAGCATATCCACCATGTTATACAACCGGCATTGGCCCAGGGACACTGGGTTTTATGTGATCGATTTACCGATGCAACCTATGCATATCAGGGAGGTGGGCGTAATATGGATGAGACGATGATTGAATGGCTGGAGGACAAAGTCCAGGGTAGGTTAAGGCCTGATTTAACGCTGTTATTAGATGCGCCGATTGATATAGGAATGGGCAGAGCGAAAAACCGGGGGCAATTGGACAGGTTTGAATCTGAACAATTATGCTTTTTTGATAGAGTCAGAAATGCCTATTTAAAACAGGCTCAGCAGCACCCACAGCAGATAAAAGTGATTAATGCGGATCAACCTTTGAACAAGGTGCAGGAAGACATACGTTTAGTCATTCAAACGCTACTCAATAATAAATGAGCGATATGCATGGCCTTTTGCCCTGGCTAGAGTCCAGCTGGCATCAGCTAAGTCAATATATTCAACAAAACCGAATACCTCAGGCGCTAATGATAGTAGGTAGCGCAGGTGCCGGAAAACAACAAATAGCCGAACATTTTAGCCGTTCCCTGATGTGTTCTTCTGTGTTATCGAACGGCGTCTACTGTGGCGAATGCGACAGTTGCAGATTATTTGATAGCAATACCCATCCGGACTATATTTCGATACAGGCTGAAGAAAAAGGTAAAGATATCGGAATTGCAGTCATTAGAGAGCTTATTTCTAAGTTAACGTTAAAACCCCAGTTTGACAGCTATCGGGTCGTGATTATTAATCCAGCAGATGGCTTAAATAATGCTTCGGCGAACGCTTTTTTAAAATATCTGGAAGAACCGACAGAACGTACCTGCCTGGTATTAATTACCGATAAACCATCCAGGTTGCCGGCGACTATAAAGAGTCGTTGTCAAAAATTGGTCTTACCGGAACCTGATCAAACAGTGGCTGTTGAATGGTTAAAACAGCAAGGCGTTGTCGAACAGGTAGACCTGTTATTGCGATTATCAAAGCAATCGCCTTTGTTAGCAAAACAGTTTTCCGAGAGCACGCTGTTAACATTAAGGTCAGACTGTTTTAAAGGCTGGATTAATGTTGCGCATTGCAAGGCCGATATCGTTGAGCTTGCAGAGCAGTGGTACAAGCTGGATAAGACTGAGCTCGAAATATTAATGTTTTGGCTGATAAGCTGGGTAATCGATATTATCAGGCTAGCCTATCAATCTGAATTATCAGTGCTTTATAACCAGGATTTAATTTCAGACTTGCAAGAATTGGCGCAGAGGCTAGACTTAAAGTGCTTATATAAACATTATGACTTTTTATTGATAAACCAAAAGCAATTAGCGACACAACTCAATAAACAATTAATGTTTGAAGAAATTCTGATTCAATGGTTACAAATTAACAGCAGACAATAACATGGCGGATTCACCATCATCTTCATCATCAAGGCAAGGCATATTATCTCT
>SPJK01079273.1_pt1 | contig 11404 bp, 5 predicted proteins | sample 3741771 | NCBI WGS metagenome assembly SPJK01 (sample SAMN10925997, study PRJNA522277) | cold seep metagenome | isolation source: Elba SIP-enriched marine methane seep metagenome, extraction at timepoint T2 | place: Italy: coast of Elba, Mediterranean Sea
AACTCGGTCAATCGCCCGACGACGTGTTCAAGACTAAGTTTGAAGCCGCCAAACTCAAGTGCTTCAGCCAAGTATTGATGCGCTGTGGGCGCCTCTTGAACGAATACGCCGTCGGCCGCCTCAATCACGAACTCAGCGGCTTTGAACTGCGCCCCGCCCATACCAACCTCTTTCCGCACATCGAACTCGAAGGAAGCAGGCTCACCGACATCGCTCAAAAGCTAGGCATCAGTAAGCAAGCGGTGAGTCAGCTGGTCTCCGACTTGGAGGGCGCCGGCATGTTAGAGCGCGTGCCCGACCCCAGAGACGGCCGAGCTAAGTTGGTGCGCTTCACCAACAACAAGGGCGCGACTTTGATGGATGGCATGCAGGTACTCTTCAAGGTCGACAAGGAACTTATTCAAAGTATCGGAAAAGAGGAAATGACCCAGTTCCACCAAACTCTGCTCAAGCTGCAAGGCGAGCTGGAAAGACGGCGCGACGAAGAAGAATAAGATGTCGCGCCTCTCCGAGATCGACCTGCCCACCCTCAGGGCTAATATCAACCGCTATCACCCCCTTCCTGAGCACACCTGGCAAAAGCTGCTAGAAACGGCTCGAGTGGTCTCGGTGGCCGCCAAACAGCACTGGCTTCATCCTGGCGAGATGCCTCAAGAGGTCGCTTATCTGCAAATGGGTTTGATGCGGGGCTATGTGCTGGATGAAAAAGGCGGAGAATATAACAAGGTCTTCTTCGCCGAAGGCAACTTCCCCGGTTCGATGGTAGCGCTGCTCAAGAGCGAGCCTTCTAACATTGGCATTGAAGCCATCGAGGAGAGTTTATTATTAGTTTTTAACTATCCTAATTATCGCGAACTATTGAAACAAGACGAAGACCTCAAGTGGTTTCATATTCGCTATATGGAGGAAAACTGGATCATCGCCAAAGAGCCCCGGGAGGTAGCTTTGGTCCAGGACACCGCCACTGCTCGCTACCTCGACTTTAAAGGTAAGTACCCTGGCTTAGAAGCGCGCATTCCTCAGTATCATATCGCCTCTCATCTGGGCGTGACCCCCACCCAGCTCAGCCGCATCCGCAAAGAACTTAAATAGTTTGTCATCAACCTATGTTGATGAGCCCACCATCACGCCCCGCTATTCTATGGGGATGACAAACTTAGGTCTGTTGCCTTTTTGGGCCCTAGCCGCCGGGGCTGCCATCGCTTGCCAAGCCGCTTTTAATGCCCGTCTGGGGGTCCTGCTGAACAATTCCCTCGCTGCCACCGCATATGCCTTCTTTGCTTCTATGCTGCTATCCACCTTGGCTTTGTTCAGCCTCTCTTCCGGGCTGCCAAGCCGACAACTGATCGCTTCAGTGCCTTATTATTATTGGTTCGGCCCCGCGCTGTTGAGCACTTTTGGGGTGGGCAGTTTCTATTTTTTGATTCCCCGCATGGGGGTCGCCCAGGTGATTGCTTTTGGGCTTACCGGTCAGTTGATCTTAGCCATGATTGCTAGCCACTTCGGCTGGTTTGCGCTCAAAGCCGAGCCGATGAATGGAGCGAAACTATTGGGTAGCCTAGCGCTCATTGCCGGGACCTTCCTCATCCACCGCGGATAATTGCCGATACCTATCAAGAACTGTGTATTCTCAAGTAACTTGCCCTATAAGCTAAGATGGTTCACATAGAAACTATGGCACAAGCCGCGCAGGAACTATCCCTTACTACCCCCAGACTCCTCTTGCGCTTTTGGCGCGAAGAAGATGCCCCTGCCCTGCGCCAAGTCCTCGATCGTTCCGATGCCCATCTAAGGCCCTTTATCCCCTTTATGCGCCACGAACCCCGCAGCCTGGAGCAAACCCAGCTTTGGCTCACCGAGCTGCGGGCCCAAGCTTTGGCGGGTAGGTACTTACGCTTTGGTCTTTGGCTGAAAGATGGCAGGGACCTGGTCGGCGAAACTATGTTGCTCGATCGAGATGGTAATCAAGAATGGGAGCTGGGCTATTGGCAAGATGTCGAGGCGGGCGGTCAAGGCTATGCCACTGAAGCCGCTCAGTGTTTAGTTGCTTTTGCTTTCGAAAGGCTCAAGTGCTCTCAGCTGAAGCTGGTCTGCGATGATGACAACTCAAGAAGTATCCGCATGGCCCAAAAGCTTGGTTTTAACTATCTTAAAAGCACTACCGAGGAGGAGACCCTCCTTCAGGAGTGGGTTTTATTGGCTAAGGACTTCCGGACAGTTCCTTAAGTTCAAAGAACTATCTAGTACCAGAAGAAAACTATTCTTCAGTATTCTCTTCAAGATGCTTACGCCGTTTGCCTCGCTCCAAGCGGTCCTTCACCCGGCGTCGCTGACGTTGTTTATACAAAGTATGTCGATTTTCGCCGCTCTCGTTGCTCTTGGCCCGCAGCCGGTCAACGATCTGAAACTCGACACTGCCAAAAACGACTGGCCCCAGGTCTAGAAGGCGCGGAGAGCGGATGGGTAATACTTTGTCGATGCGAATAGGCACCTCGCAAACAAAGTTCACCACCCGATAACTAGGGCCTGAGAACTCATTTTTATGGTCTGCACCTAGTTGGGTCTCTGGTGGTTCATTGAGCTGGTGGGCGGTGCTGGCTTGGGCGCGAATCGCGGCGAGGTTGCCTGCTTGGGTGAGCATGGTGCCGAGATCCACCAAGGAGTTGTCGGATTGATTGGGAACTAGATAGTTGAAAGGCACCAACTCCCTCATCAGCGCCACTAACAAGGAAGGAATATCTTCCAAACGCTCTACAACTAAGCGAAACCTTAGTTTGTCGAACACCTGAGCCGCCTGAGTGTTCTTCTTGGCCAATAGTTTACTAAGGACCGAATAATGGTGCTTAGTATTGCCGGTGAAATCGACGATGGGAAAGTTTCGCTCTAAAAGGCCGCGAACTACCCGTTCGACCTTGGCCCGCAGTAACACTGCCACCTCAGCACCAGAAATCGGCAGCAAGGATAATAGTTCGTGGGCTTCGACATAATGGAGGATGTGCATCACCTTCAGGGCAATACAGGCATGAAAGCGGTGAATACGCCTTCCCTTACCACTGGCGTAGGCAAAGAGATTCTCCACCTTATCTATCTTAGCCACTTCCAGCGGGACTCGAAAGTGTAGATGCTCCTGTAGATAGGTAATCGAGCGCTGATGAAGTAACTGTAAACGTTCCCGATCGGGCTGATGAGATAGATCTAACTCATTGACCTTAATGAAAGCATCCACCTCGGTGGGGTCATCCATGTGCAGACGAAACCAATCCACCACCGAACCACCGCGAAATAGCAGACGCAATATATCGAGATCGTGAGTGGTCAGACGGCCCAGGGGCATGGCCCCGGCATGAGGATGAAGGACAGGAACCGGCAAAGCTGGCCCTGGTTTACTTGAGGGTGACGGGGAAGTCGATGGGCATCTTGGGGCCGCTGAACTTGGGGAAGCGCCAGCGACGGGCTGAAGAAGTCAGACAGCGGGCAGCCACCGAGCCCCGGAACTTTTCGGGGCTGACCTTGATGCGCATAGGGCGACCGCTCTTTTGGATCACCATGGAGACTGCCATGCGACCAGTAAGATCAGGATCTGCCTTTTGCTGCTTCTTAATGCAGGCGCGAACCTGGCGGCCGTTCTTGCGAAGCACGGAGAAAATGTCCGACTCATCCAGTTGACGGGGCAAATCGGGCTCTGGCTCTGGCGTAGGCCGACGGCGCCGACGGCTATTGCCTCCGGCCACTGCCAAAAGATCGTCTTCGCCGCTCACCTGGCGAGGCTTGGGCCGCGGTGGGTCGCGACGAACAGGGGCGGGTTCGGGCTCGACCTGGCGCTCCGGACGAGTCTCACGCCGGCGACGACTACGCCCCTTGCGGCGACGCTTCTTGCGCTTAGGCTTGGTGACCTTCTTAGGCTCTGCTTTGACCGGCTCGGGCTTAGCCACCGCGGCTACAGGCGCGGCCGCGGCCACCATGGCTTTGGCTTCAGGCTCCTTGGGTTGCTCAGCAGGCTTTTCTTCCGGCTTCGCAGCAGCTTCGACAGCCTTTTTAGCTTCCTCAGGCTTAGCTGCGGCAGCTTCAGACTCGGGCTTTTTGACCTCTGCAGGCTGGGTAGGTGCCTTTTCGGGGTTGGCCACCGGCTCAGTGGGTTGAGTGGGGGCTTTTTGGGCCAATGCCACCCCAGCGTTAGCGGCTGTCGGGGTGGGTGTATCTTTACCGCCAAAATCCATCTTCGCGATGGCCACTCCGCCTAAAATGGCGAAGGCCAAGATTGCTGCCGCAATGATGATGTTGCGATTGCCGCCATCCTTGGCTACCGGAGGCGCCACAGGGTCCTTTAGTGGCACTGAACTGACGGTTTCAGAGCGTTTAGGCAAGGCGCGCACCTTGGAAACACTCTTTTCCGCGGCACCAAAGCGGGCGGCGGCGCTGGACTCGGTATTTCCGGCCAGCAAGGTCTCCAGCGCGTTATTAGTGGTGGGCAAAGCAGTCATGCCGCCCGAGCTGGTGATGGGCTTGGGCGAAGCTTCCGCAGCCGACAAAGACGCCGCTGCCGGCGAGGCTGCGGGCTTTTCTTCAGGTTCAGAAAGCTCCTCGGCAGCCAATGAAGCCAAGGCTGAGGCTGCGGAGGGCCGCCAACTGGACTCGTCCTCATCGTCCTCGATGGTGGGTACCACCGAAGAAGCAGCTGCAGGTTCCACCTTCGGCTCACTCAAAGGCACCGGTTCAGCTTCAGGGGTCACTGAAACTACTGGCTCAGCCTCGGCTTCAGGCTCATGGAGTACCTTTGCTGGCTTGGGTGCGATCTTGGGAATGACCTCAATCTCGTGGTGGCTCTGTGAAGCTGCGCCGAGGCTGCTGGGAGTCTCGGGGGTGAGCTTGAGCAGCTCGTCGAGGCCGGCAGTGAAGCGAATGGCAGTCCAATCACCCATGCCTTGGCGCCAACAGAGGGAGTCTCCACTGAGATCTCCGTCGACCCAGTGTTTTTTGACCTGCTTGTAGCTGAGTGGCCCGATCTGCTCCTCGTTGATGGCCACATACCAATCGCCCACACCACTTTCGGCTTCGGGGCTGGCCAGGTCTTGCTCGGCCTGAACCTGGGCCATGGCGTCCACGTCAAAGACCCGGGTGGGATCCATCTCTGGAGGCGCCACATCGGGGCTATTGAGAATGCTTTCGGGAGAAACGGCGCCAGAGTCCGAAGGAGAGAACATGGCGTCAAAAGCGCTGCCCAATTCCGCGGCAATCTCGGCTTCTTCACCGGGTGCAGCTTGCTTTTGGGGTGTCTCTTCTGAGGCAACAGCAGGCGCAGCGAACTCGGCGCTCGGCTCAGCCGCGGCTAGGCTCTGAGAAAGGCTAGCCAGATCAGCCGCCACCGTCTCGTCCTCTTCTTCGTGGACCTCTTCATCGTCCTGAGCAGCTGCCAAGGCGGAAAGATTGGCCAAAGCTTCATCGGAGCCAGCCAGTTCGGGCGGTGGTGTCGGTGCTTCGGGCTCGGGACGGGGCTCAAAGGCTTCTGAGAGCCCCTCCATCTCGTCTTCGAGAGAGTTGGCCATATCCAGCAGGGGATCCTGAGCGGCGCTTTCCAAGGCGGCATCGATGGCGGCTCCCGCCTCATCGGCGTCCAGCTGAAGGTCATCACTAGAAGCAGTACTGGCTGCAGAGACCTGGGAGAGAGCGGCTAAGGCATCGGCCTCATCCTCTTCGATTTGGGCGGCAGGCGCTTCGGCCTGTTGCTCGGGCGAACTCACCAAAGCCTCCTCTGGGGCCGCTGCAGCGGCCATTGGCGCGTCATAGACCGCGGTTTCCGGTCCTTCGTCTCCCTCATCTGCACTATTGAAGCCCTCTATCTGGGCGGAATCGGCATTTTCTTCGTAGTCGAGAGACGGAGCGCGCAGCTCGGCGGCTGCGGGGGCCTCGGTAGCGGCTTCATTAGGGGTTTCTAGCTGTGGCTGTGGTTCAACCTGGGTCGCTGGGGCTGGCTCTTGAAAGTCGGCGCCAGGACGAGGCGCGGAGTCGGTGACCTCCGGAGTCTCGTCCATCTCTGGAGCGGGCGCCACTTGGGTCTTCAGCTCCACCTGGGAAGAGGGAGCCTCGGGGGCACCAGCGTGGCCGTTGAGAGCCGGGGCCGGGTCGGAGACCGTGGGAGCCGGGGTGGACTTACCATCGAGGCCATCAAAGCCCATGGCGGCGAACTCTTGGGAAAGACCAAACTCGGAAGAAGTCATGCCCAATTCCCCCACCACGGAGGGAGGAAGCATGGGATCGGAGCGCGGACTGCTCACCTCAGGCGCCACCGGCGCGGACTCAGCCGCCGGCTCTGGGGCCTGACGACGCACCACGATAACGTGGCCGCACTTCTTGCAGCGTACTTTGACGCCGCGAGGTCCGAGTTTCTCGTCGGCGATCAAGTATTGAGCGCCGCAAGAATCACATGAAAACTTCATCGAGTTACCAGATCCGTTAAAGGACCCTTCAAATCCTAGAAATCGGGCCCATTACGGTCAAGTTTGCCGCCGGACGCTTTGAGCCGCGGGTAATGACTGTATCGACAGCCCCAATTTCTCGCGTAAAGCGAAGTGCTCCTCGCTGAGGGTGAAAAGCATCAATTCGCGTATGCGGGCTCTAAAGGACACATCCGGGACCATTTGGTCCGCCTCGCCCAGCCCAGCTTCCGCGGAAATCACGTCGCCGGACATCAGCAAAGCCGCCCGGGAAGCCGAGTGCTCAGCGCCGCGCAGGTAGCGAGCAAAATACTTCATCTCGCGATTTTCTACCGTGGAAACCACGGGGTCCCGAAGGGCGCGCTTGGCTCGGTCGGACAAATGCTTGTGCAAAAGCTTGGTCCAATTCTCGACCTCTACCGGGTCGAGGCCCAGGTCGACGCCGCTGCCATCGGGCACCCAGAGGCGAACCGCCGCCTCTACGCAGGCCGCCACATCCTCACCCTCCAGCGCCTGCACCAAAGCCAGCTCCGGACGAGAGGTGGAAAGCTGCCGCGACAGAGCCCAAGCGATGCGCCGGGCCGACATGGCTTTGAACACCTCGTGGCCTTCGCCGGCATAAAGCACCGGAGTGGCACCGGGATGCATGCGCGGAGAAGTCGCTAGGCCCGGCCGATGAAAATGCTCCGCCGGCGGTACCAACATGACCTTCTGTAGTCGCTGCCAAACGTCGAAGTATCTCAAACGAGCTCGGGCGGTCTTGGAAGTATCAGCCAAATCCACCCGCTCTTTGCGCTTGAGAGCCAAACGACGCTGTCCGCCGTCGAAGAGTTCCGGCGCGCCGCGATAGAGCACCGAAATAATATCGGAGATATTTCCTCGGCAGTAAGGATGCAGCACCAGCTGACGCCACAAAGCATCAGTCATAGCTCTTTGCGGCCAGCTCGGCGCTCGCTTCAGCAAGACTTGATAGGCGGTTTGCTCGTCTTTGTCGGCAGCACGCATGAGTGACAGCGCCCCCAAGGCACAAAAGGCTCGGTCGAGCTGCTGTAAGTCATAATAGAGCTGAAATAGTTCCCGAGCAGGAACCGCAGGATTGTCTGCGGTGGGTAAGAGCCGGTGATAAATAGCCACCGCCTTGGCCTTGCTGGCGGGATGGCGGGCATAGAGTCCGGCGAGGCGCATCGCTACGTCGCGGTTTTCCGGATCTAACTTATAGAGCACCTCACAAGAGATGCGCGCACCCTCTTCGTTGCGTAATACTTTAGCGTAGAGTTCGCTCAAAGAAGTCCACAGAACTATCCGGGCCCGTTTCTGCTCCTTAGGCACCCGTTTGATCATCCGGTGATAGTTCTCTTCAAGAGCCGGCCATGCTTTGGCCTTGAACAATAGCTGCTCAAGCTCAGAGAAGGCATCGATATGCAGCGGATCTATATCCAGAGCATCATTGAGAGCCTTCACTGCCGCAGTTAGATTGCCTTGTTGCTGGGCCTGGACCTTGGCCAGATGCATGTAGACATCGCGGCGCTCCTTCTTATCGGTGAGCACCATGCCTAAATCGCCGAGAACCTCCAGAGTCCGGGGAACCTGACTGGTTTCGTCATAGAGCCGCACCAAAGCCCGTAATACTTCCACATCATCGGGCCGTAGTGACTTTGCCTCGGCATAGGCATCTATCGCCCGATAAGGTTCTTCGATCTTTTCTTCGCAGAGTTTGGCCTGAGCTACCAAGGCGCTAAAACGCTCTTCGGAGTCGTGCAGCAAACTAATGAAGCGCTCACGATAGTCGTAGGCTTCTTCCCATTCTCCGAGGGTTTCAGAGAGTTCTGCTGCCGCTCTAAGAGTGGGACCATGATTGCGATCGAGGTCCAAAGCTTTTTCGAAGCTCTTGTGGGCTTTGTCGGTTTGAGAAAGCCGCGCCGAGAGGTCACCAATTTGGAAGTGCAAATCGACCACTTCTGCGTCGGTCAAAGCGCCCTTATGCTGGATAAGTATCGCCTGAAAGACCCGTTGGGCATCTTCCCATTCCTCCACCTGGAGCAGGGCCCCCGCCAAACCTTCTAGGTTGGGCAGATAGGTGGAGTCATACTCATAACTACGATAGTAGCGCTCCCGAGCCTGCTGATCATCGCCTTTCTTTTCGGCCACATAACCCAAGCGATAATAATAGCGGCTAAGTTCTCCCGGCTCGGCGTCCTTTTCAATAAGTTCTACCAGCCGCAGCATCAAAGTCTCGGATTTTTCCCAGCGCTCCTCAGCAAAATGCAGATCAGAGAGGGTTTTGAGAGCCGAAACGTGGTCCGGATTGGCCTCCAAAGCCGAAGTATACAGTTTGACTGCCTGAGGAACGTCGTCGAAGCGGTCCAAAGCCATGTCAGCGGCCGAGTGATAGAGATCGGCCTTTTCTTCTAGATCATCGGTGTGGGCCGCTTCTTGGGCCTCCAAGGCAATGACTTCGACATAGTTGCCCTCCTCGCCTTGAATGGCTTTGAGGGCCCGCAATGCCGGCCCATAACCATCGTGTACCTCCAAAGCCCTCTCGAAGGCTTCTTTGGCGGCGCCGCGGTCCATGAGCATCTCATCGTTGATCTTACCCATGCGGAAATGAATCTCCGCGGCCTCCTCCGAGGGCGGGATAAGTTGCACTTCGCGAGCCAGCATCTCTAGGGCATTGAACCAATTGCCGTGGCGCTCATGTAAGGAGCCCAAGGCATGAATGGCTTCGCGGCATTGCGGATCTGCCTCTAAAGCGGCGTTGTAGGCCCGTTCAGCGTCCTCGGCTCGGTCGAGTTCCTTGAGATAGATATCGCCGATCTTCAGCTGTAGCTGGGAGACTTCTGCAGGAGACTTCGAGAGTTCCAAGTGGCGCTGGTAGGCCTCCACCAAGTGCTCCCAATCCTCGGCATCTTTCCACAATAGTTCCAGACGACGAATGGTGGGTAGATGCTCAGGATCTATCTCTAAGACGCGAATTAAGGTAGCCGAAGCCCCCTCCAAGTCACGGAAACGCTCTTCCCAGATACCCGCGATGCGGCTGAGCAAAGTAATCGCTGTTTCTGCATCGTTGGTGAGGCCAATCTGCTTCTCATAAACCTCGATCAGCTCCAGCCATTTTTCTTCTTGGGTATAGATGCGCTCCAGCGCCTTCAAAGTAGGCAGATGGTTAGCATCAATAGTTAAGGCGTCCTTATAGGACTCGATGGCATGGTCCACATCGGCCACGCCCATCTCCCAAACCCCAGCCAACTGAAAACGCAGCGCCAAGCGGTCTTCGTCACTTTCAGAGAGTTCTAGACGCCGCTGCAATATATTGATCAGCGGATGCCATTTTTCGTGAACCCGGAAGATACGAGTGAGTTCCTGCAACGCTTCAGAGTCTCCTGGAGAGAGGTCTAGAATACGTTTTACGCTAGCAATGGCGCCCTCGACATCGGAAAGCTCCTGCTCCTCTATCTGGGCCATGCGGCGGAAGAGCGCCCGCTTTTCTTCAATGTCGGTGGATAGTTCCACTTGATCGGTCAAAAGCCCAATCAAGTCTCTGAAGCGCTTTTGCTCACTGAAGAGGTCCACCAAGCGGGCCCGGGCCGAACTATCTTCAGGCCGCATGGAAAGCACCATCTCTAGGTGGTGCTCAGCACGCTCGGCCTCATCGACCTTCTCAAGATAGATTTCCGCCAAACGCCGCCGCAGCTCCACGCCGCGGGCCACGCCCACCGCTTCGACCTGCTCTTCATAGACCTCAACTAAGATCTCCCAGTTGTCGGTCTCATCGGCCAGGCGCTCCGCCAGCGTCTGCGCTTCCTCGTCGGCGCCCTCCTCGGCAAAGGCCCGGCAAGCAGCACTAAAGGCCAACTCTGGATGGCCCAGCCAGCGCTCCTGGATGTCGATGATAGAAAAGAGCAAACCGCGGCGCTTTTCCGCCTGCTCGGTGATCTCTAGTCGGCGGTTATAAAGCTCCACCAGGCGACGATAATCGCCGTTTGCTTCATAGATAGCCGCCAAGGAGTCATAAGCCTTAAAACTATTGGGAGATAGTTCTAGGACCTTTTCGTAGGCTGAGGCTGCGCCGGCCCGGCGGTGAATCTTCTTTTCATAAAGGGCGGCGATATCAAAAAGTATCTCCACTCTTTCGCCATCGCTCTCCGCCAAGTCTGAGCGGGCACCCATGACTCTAACCACCTCGCCAAAGGCGCCGGTGGCCATGAATAGTTCCTCAAGGCGCATCAGCTCAGCCACGGTGTGTGGTTCCACATCCAGCACCCGCTTGGCCGACTCGATGGCTTCGTCGTTTTGCTTAAGATGAGTGAGATAGACCTCGGCCAGCTCAAAGCGAATCGACTTCACCCCTTCGGCCGCAGACTGCAGCGGGATGAGTTTGCGCAAAGTGGTGACCAAGTCTTGGAAGCGCTCGCCTTCGCGATAGATAGTTCTCAGGGCCTCCAATGCCTCGACGTCGTTAGGGTTGCGCTTGAGAATCTCGGTCCAGGAGCGCACCGCATCGTCGATACTTCCCAGCCGGGTTCCTTTGACCAAGCCCAAGCGACGCTGAAGCCTTAAGAGTTCCTTTTCGTCCCGCGCTCGCTCTAAGCCTTGTTCTAATAGTTCCGCCAGGTCGGTCCAGTGACCTTGGTCCTCGTAGAGTTTCTCCAGCCCCTTGTAGGCGGCGGAACTATCTGAATCTATCTCCAGAACCTGTTTCCAAAGGCTGATACCTTCTTCAGGACGCCCCAGTGGGCCTCCCGCCAAATCAGCCATCCGGGTATAGTGCCGGGCGCGCTCTTTGCCTGCAGTCTCCAAAGCGGAGAGTTGCTCCAGTACGGAAAAGACCTCTTCAGCCTGCTCTTCCCCACTGAGCAAACGGGCCAAGGCCCGCAGAGCCTCCTGGTTTTGCGGCTCCAAAGAACGGGCTTTGCGATAGCACTCGATGGCCTCTTGTTCTTCAGAAAGACGCTCATCCCATAGGGAAGCGGAAC
>SPJK01042832.1_pt1 | contig 11403 bp, 8 predicted proteins | sample 3741771 | NCBI WGS metagenome assembly SPJK01 (sample SAMN10925997, study PRJNA522277) | cold seep metagenome | isolation source: Elba SIP-enriched marine methane seep metagenome, extraction at timepoint T2 | place: Italy: coast of Elba, Mediterranean Sea
ATCCCCATCTCCACGATCACGGATCAGTACATCGGGTTCCTCGACGACGTCGACCGGATCGATATCGACGTCGCCGGCGAGTTCCTCGTCATGGCTTCCACGCTCATGGAGGTCAAATCCCGCATCCTCGCCGCAGAAGCGGACCGCAAGGATCGCGAACAAGACGACGACGAGGGCACCCACGCCGACGAACCCACGATCGACCCCCGCGCCGAGCTCGTGCAACAACTCCTCGAGTACAAGAAATACCGCGACGCCGCGGACGCGCTCCAACAGCGCCAGGAGACCTGGGAGAAACGCTTCCCTGTCAAGGCCGCGGGTCTCGATGACGACGCGGTGCAATCCGCCGCCGACGAGCTGGGCGAGCTTGAGATGGAAGACCTCGATCTCTCCGACCTCGTCGAGGCCTTCCGCCAAATCCTCTCGAGCGTCAACTTCGATCGCCTGGGTGAGCACGAGGTGGTCTCCGACGACACCCCCCTCGAAGTCCACGCGAACAACATCCTCGAAAAGCTCCAACAGCGATCCGGTTCCGGCACCAAGGGCACCCTCGGACTCCGATCCATGATCGTCGGCAAGACTCGCGCCGAGTGCGTCGGGATGTTCCTCGCGATCCTCGTCCTCGTCCGCGACCAACGCGTCAGCGTCTCGATGAACGAAGGAGAAGTCGAGATGGAACTCAAGGACGCCGACGATCAGAACCTGGAGATCGCGTCCGTCGTGGATGAGTTCGATTAATTGGTATGAAGCCCACGAGACAGAACCTTGTCGCGACTCTCATTTGCTACCTCGCATTCATCGTCGCCCGCATCTGTACAACCCCTATTCGGATCGCACTGACTCTGTACGAAATTTCCGGGGTGTTTCTCATTGTGATCGCGACCGCGTTCTGCGTGTGGGGATTTGTATTCTTGCACTACGGTTGGGCTCTTCTGATCACAATCCCCTGCGTGCTTATGATTTATATTTGTCACATGACCCATACTGATTCAGCAGCTATCAGTGACGACTACGAGTTGCGCATCGCGGATCGCATCGCGAGCATGCTCTTTCAACGAATCGATCATCCCATGGCTAGACCACAGTTGCATTTGCGTCATGTCATAGACACAGATCTTCCGGTATTTTTCACACATCTCCAGCACACCCCCGCCCAGCAAATGGCCGCCTTCATCCACGAGCACCCCAATGACCGCGCCGCCCACGACGCGCACTGGAACAAACTCCTCGCGAACGACTCGATCACGAAACGATCGATCGAACTTGTTCATCCCAATGCAGACCCCGAGCTCGTCGGGCACATCATCAGTTTCACGATGGAAGGCGATCGCGAGATCACTTATTGGATCGATCACCACCATTGGGGAAAGGGGATCGCGTCCGAAGCGCTGCGTCAGTTCCTCACGATCGAGCAGACCCGCCCGCTCTACGGACGAGCCGCGAAAGACAACACGCCATCGATCCGCGTGATGGAGCGCAACGGGTTCACCCTCCTGCGTCACGAGCGCGGGTACGCCCACGCGCGAGGGGATGAAATCGACGAAGTCGTCATGATCCGCCGCGATTGAGCCCGTTTCAAATGTAAAGAGTGGGGGCAGAGCACCGATTTGAGCCCCAATTCTGCCCTGATCGTTCGAGAATCCGTGCGGATGAGCTAAGGTATGATCAAGCCGGCCGCCCAGACAGGCCGATCCTTGTGGGTACGAACAAAGCACAGGGCATCAGATAGGGTCCACACATGAGCAACGAAAACGCGAACAGCAACTCCAGTTTCTCGCACGCATTCCTCCCGGGTCTCATCCTCGGGCTCATCATCGGTGCCGTCGCAGGTGCCTTCCTCCCTGACCTGCTCGGAGGCCCGAAGATCCCCGCTGCGACAAGCTCGTCGCACTCGGGCAACTCGACACCCCAAGAACGCGAGGGTGAACCCGCGATGACCGATGAGCAGATCCAAGAACTCATCGACGAAGCAGAGAACCAGACAGAAGATGTCATCGACGACATGCAAGGCACGATCGATGACGCTGCGGAAGAAGTTGAGAACAACCTTCCAACACCCCCCAGCGACGGGTAACCCCACATCGACATTCGAACTCCACCCGCAACCCCGCCAATCCGCGGGGTTGTTTGCTACCATGAACCCATGAGCCCCGACGCACGACAACTCATCGCGCAGCACGCGAAAACCACCCAACTGCTCGGGGTCGATTTCCTCCCATTGGGCACGCCCCCCGAGTCCTTGATGCAACCCAAGGCCGAAGACGCGCCGAGCATCGAAACACGACCCGCTGCAGATTTCACGCCCAAACCCGTCGCATCCCCATCGCCCGCCCCCGCGCTAAATGCTCCCCGGGTTGATTCCATCCCGCTCGCGAATCTGCGTGCACAGAGCGACGCCCTCCCGGATTCACAATCCAAACTCGAAGCGCTCAAGGTCCGATACGAATCCGACGCGCCGCACCAGCACTTCAACAACTCATTCACCAACATCGTTTTCGGCGAAGGGTCACCCGACGCGGATCTCATGTTCGTCGGCGAAGCGCCCGGCGAGCAGGAAGACCAAACCGGACGCCCGTTCGTAGGCCGGGCTGGGCAACTCCTCGAAAAAATGATCGTCGCCATGGGGTACTCCAGGGAATCCGTCTACATCTGCAACGTCCTCAAGACGCGCCCGCCCAACAACGCGACCCCTACATCCGAAGAAGCACGCCTGTGCGCACCGTACCTGCTCGAGCAGATCCGCATCATCCAACCCAAGATCATCGTGACGCTCGGACTCCCCGCGTCGCACCTTTTGCTCGGCTCAACGAGCCCGATGCGGTCACTCCGCGGACAGTTCCACGCGTTCCCGCCCGCACCGGGGCCCAACGGAATCATCAACGCGGACGAGATCGGGGACTTCCCCGAGATTGAAGTGATGCCGACGTATCACCCCGCGTACCTGCTGCGTTCATATACCGAAGAAAACCGGCGTAAGGTCTGGTCCGATCTTCAACAAGTGATGAACAAGCTCAAACCCGAATAACTCGATCCGGGATCTGTTTACGCAGCAATTCTCGCCTTTTACATCTCTTCACACAGACAAACGCATCCCCGCGCGAAATCACGCGTATATTTTGTCGAAGAAACTGTCAGGAGATGGAACCTCAAGTCATCTTCTATCGAACAGTGATTCGTCTTTCCCCCGCCTTTGCAGGTCTCGCAAAGGTGATGAACAAACGACACGCACGGCGAGTTATCGGCACTATGTGCCCAGGGTTTCGTCCCTCCGCAGCATCTGATGCTGCCCAACATTGACCCCCACGAGACTCGGCGCTTGGCCTTCGGGCTGAGTGCCGGGTTTTTTCTTACCCATACCTCACCAATCCATCAAAAAAGCACACCCAAGGGGTGTGCCTTTGTCATCTTCGCGATCAGATTCAGACCTTACGGCTCGTCGTGATCCGCATTATCGTGGTCGCCGTGGTCATGATCCATCATGTCATGTGCCGCGTCCTTGAGCTCTTCAAAGTTCTCCTCGATTACGTTCGTGTAATCGAGTTCCGTATCCGCGGGGAGTTTCTCCATCCGCGTCACGAACCACGCGGGGGACGATCCGCCGCCCCAGTTGACCTTGAAATCGAACTCGACCTTATCGCCTACACTAAACCCTTCGAGGTTCATGCCTTCACCCAAGGGGAAGGGCATAGTCATCGACGCCATGCCCGCGACGCCCTTGGCGTTCACGTTGATCGTGCCATCGCTGGTTTTGAAATCACGTATCTGCTCGTGCCGAATCCGGAGTTCACTGTTGGGAACATTGGGATCAGGGAACGAGGTGATCTCGCCCCGGATTCCCGTGTACACATCGGGTTCGCGATCCATGTCTCCATGGTCATGGTCATGGTCACCGTGGTCATGCCCGTCGTGCTCGTGGTGCGCATCGGATTGCGGCGCGTTCGAGCTCGAGTTGGTATCGGTACACCCAACAAGCGCGAGTCCAGCAATCATCGCGATCGCAGCGGTTGAAATCGTGTTCTTCATCAGGTTCCTCCTTGCATCGCAGCATCTATCGCTACGTATGAGATCTTAGTCGTCACAATCGTTGCACGAAAAAACCCGCTCACTTGAGCGGGCAAATCGTGTATCAATCGAATCCCGATCGGGTCAGGACTTCTCAACCGAGAGGTACTGCTCAACGGAGGAGAGATCGGGCGCGATGTCGTGCGTGAAACGCATCGACCAGGTGTTGCCCTGCTCGCAGATCGCGATCTTCGCAGCTTTCTCGCGCGAGTACCACATGCGTCCACCGCGGATGTACGCGTGCATCCGCTGACGACGCATACGCTGGGCACGTGCAAGCCCACGCTTGATGTCGGGGTCGCGACGCATCAAACGGGTGATCGTATCAACAGATCCCTTGTTGTTGGGGACTTTGTTGATGGTGCACTTGATCGTGTCGCCGGCGCTGAGTGTGTCGATCATGACAATGCCTCGTACTCTTCATCACGCGGACGCTTCTGTTCCCGATCAAGCATCGGTAAGCAATTGCGTCCGCAGGGGTTGCAAGTCGTTGTGTCCACGGAGCGTTTGCGCTGCGCGGGACGACAAGTTTAGCTGGAAAATTCATTTAGTCCACCCTCTCCCCTACACTACTCTCCCAACGAGAGCAGATGACAGGCACAGAGGAGCGCCGATGTCCCAGACCCCACCCGAACAACCCGCCCAGCCACAGTTTGATCCAAACGCCCCGCACCAGCAGCACCCCAAGCTCCGCAACGTGCGAGGCGTCCCCGTTCCCGTCAACGCACCTGACGGAAAACAGGTCTCCATGCTCGGGCTCGCCGATGCACAGCAGATCTCGACCAAAATGGTCGTCACCCACCCCGCATTCCAGGCCGTCCTCCCCATGATGGACGGCACACGCGATATCGACCAGATCGTCGCAGAAGTCGGGAAAGGGCTCCAACGCCCCATGCTTGAGCAACTCGTCGCCCAACTCGACGACGCAGGCCTGATTATGGGACCCAACTACGAAACCCTCGCCCAGAAAATGCGAGAGGACTTCGACACCAACGACACGCTCCCCCCCGGATCAACCGCTCAGATGGCAGATCTGCTCGTTGCCCAAGCCGTCGGAGGCGAGCCCACCGACGAGCAAAAGCAGGAAATGGGCGCTGAAAAGCTCGCTGAGCAAATGGATAAGTGGATCGACGAGTCTCTCAAGAACGCTGAGACGCCCAGCCTTGAGACACTCCCCGCAGGTATCATCGCGCCGCACCTCGATTATGTGCGTGGATGGATGAACTACGCACATATATATGGTCGCATGCGGGTCGTCGATCGTCCGGATCGCATCGTGATCCTCGGCACCAACCACTTCGGCATGTCCACCGGTGTTTGTGGATGCGACAAAGGGTTCGAAACTCCATTCGGCACCTGCCAACTTGACGCGCAACTCCTTGAATCACTTGGGAATGCGCTCGGGCAAGACCACTCACAGCAGATGCTCCAAAACCGATTCGATCACGAGAACGAGCACTCCATCGAGCTCCACATCCCCTGGATTCAGCACGTCTTCGGCAAAGACGACGCTGGGAACTATCCCAAGGTCTTCGCCGCACTCGTCCATGACCCAACCGTCAACAACGGCGAGAGTTACGACGGCAACGGGCTCGCGATCGATCCCTTTGTCGATGCCCTCAAATCTGCACTCAACGAAGTGGGGGGGAAGACGCTGGTCGTCAGCTCCGCGGACCTGAGTCACGTCGGACCAGCCTTCGGCGATCAGCAAACCCTCGCCGGCGAGGAAGAGCAGGCCGTCCAGTTCCGATCAAAGGTGGCATCACACGACCAAGAGATGCTCAAGCTCATCGCGGACAAGAAGATCGATGACCTGATCGGCAACATGGCGTGGCAGCAAAATCCGACCCGATGGTGTTCAATTGGAAACATCAGCGCCATGATGCGGACGATCGACCCCTCCCAGGTCGACATCCTCAACTACGCCGCCACGATGGATCCGCAAGGGACCGCGTTCGTGTCATCGGCGAGTGTCGCCGTCTACGCGTGATGTGAGACCTTACTTTAAACGACCTCGATTTGTCACACGTGTGTCACAACCCCCGTTCAACGCGGAACACCCGCGATACCATCCCGTATCGTGTGCATGTGCCGCGAAATGCGGATACGATTCACCCCCGCGATTGTGGAGTACACAAGCGCGGTTTGAACTGATGATCTGAACCCGGAGATCGCATGGCTTCTTCGAATATCTGCTGGGGCATCGAGATGGGCTACGGCGCCATCAAAGCCCTGAAGCTCGAAAACGACGGCGGCGAGTACAAAGTGCTCGATTACGCGGTCATCAACCACCCCAAGGTGCTTTCAACCCCAGAACTCGACCAGACGGACGCGATGCGCGTCGCGCTGGGTACCTTGGTGAACCAGCACGATCTGAGCAACGCGCACGTCGCAGTATCACTCCCGGGTCATCAGAGCTTTGCCCGATTTGCAAAGCTCCCCCCTGTGGAACCCAAGAAGGTACCCGACATCGTCAAGTTCGAAGCCGTCCAGCAGATCCCCTTCCCCCTCGAAGAGGTGGAATGGGATTACCAGACCTTCGTCTCCCCTGATTCGCCGGACATCGAAGTCGGGATCTTCGCCGTTACGCGTCAGCGGATCATGGATCAGTTGTCCATGCTCAACGACGTGGGGATCACACCCGATCTCGTGACCTTGTCCCCGATCGCCGCGTACAACGCGCTCGCCGTGGATCTCGGATTCACCAATGACACGCCGGGCACGATCATCCTCGACATCGGGACTGTTTCGACGGACATGATCATCGCTGAAGCAGGCCGCGTCTGGGTCCGTACCTTCCCGATCGGCGGACACCAGTTCACCGAGGCGCTCGTCAGCGCATTCAAACTCAGCTACACCAAAGCGGAAAAGCTCAAGCGCGAAGCCGAGCAATCCAAGCACGCCCGACACGTATTCCAAGCAATGCGCCCCGTATTCGGCGACATCGTTCAGGAAATCCAGCGCTCCATCGGGTTCTACCAGAGCGTCCACCCCGACGCGGATCTCAAGCGACTCATCGGGCTCGGTTCGACCTTCCGTCTCCCGGGTCTCCGCAAGTACCTCAAGCAACAAACCGGGATGGACGTCTACCGTCTCGAGCAGTTCAAGAAGATCGCGATGGACGGCCCACAGGCGGGCGAGTTCCAAGCATCGAGCTTCAACCTCGCGACGGCCTACGGATGTGTGCTCCAGAACTTCGAGCACGCCCCGATGAAGGCCAACCTGATGCCGATCCCCGTCATCAAGAACGCAATGTGGAAGCGCAAGGTGCCCTACTTCGCAACCGCCGCGGGCTTGGCAGCCGCTGCTGCGGGCGCGATGTTCATCCGCCCGTTGCTCGACGACAGCGCATTCCAGGGGGCTTCCAAACCAACCGTCCTCTCCCAGGTCTCCCGCGAAGCAAGCACCCTCGCATCAACCGCGGAGGAAGCAGGAGTCACGGACAGCGCCCAAGCAGATCTCCGTGGTGCCCAGATTGTCGGGCTCCTCGACGAGAACGCGTACTACACCCACGTCCTCGAAGACGTCTCGCGTCTGGTGGACTCGGTCGATGCGAGCGCACGCACCGCAGCTGATTCCGATCAGCGCCTCGCGGACGCGTTCAATAACGCCGAGCCCTTCAAGTTTGTCGCACTCAATAATGAGTACCTCACGACAACCGAAGCGGACATCGCGAGCAGTGGGGGTGGGCGTCAGCCAAGCCGCAACCCCCGCGACCCGGGCAACCCCGCCGCAGGTGTTGACCCCGCGCTCGCGCCGATTCAGGCGCTCCGCCGCATCAAGGTGCAGGCGCAGTTCGAGATCCCGCTCGCCGAGCCGCAGTTCTTCCTGCTCGATCATGTCGAGCCCTTCCTCCGCAACCAGATGCAGCGCGACGACGCGCCCTACACCATCGTGCTCAGCCAGTCCGAGCCGTGGGACACGGGTGCGAGCGGAACCGGGTCGGCTGGCCGAGGAAATCAGGGTGGTACTCGCCCCGGTGGGGGACGAACACCGCCACGCCCGTCCGGTTCACGCAACACCAACCTCGATTCGCTCGCGCCGATCGAGAACCCCGCGGACAACCGCGACAACAACTCCAACTCGAACGATGCAGCAAGCACCTTGGTGACCATCACCTGGTACGCCGTCATCGATTCCATGAACGATGCGACAGAAAACAACGGAGATGAGCCGTGAACAAGGTAATGGGTTTCATCAAGGGCAACCTGATCATCGTGATTTCGATCGTGCTGATTCTCGCGTTGCTCCCTGTCGGGTACGTCTTCTCGAGCAAGTGGAACGCGAAGGTTTCGGAAAAGGTCAAGAGCGCCTACGACTCCGAGAAACGCTCTCTGACTTCGAGCGGCAAGGTCAACTACGCGCTCCCCGCCGTCCTCGAAGGCGAGCAGGACATCTCCGAATCACGCGCCCCCAACGACGCGGTCACCGCTTTCTATGAGGAAGCCAAGGCCGCTCGCATCGCGCAGGTCGACGATGTCGTGGAACGCGGCACCGCGTTCAACCAGGGTGACCACGTCCCCCTCGTCGATGGGTTGCTCCCCAAGGCACCCGATGCACGCGAGCGTCAACGCCTCGCACGATCCATAACCGAGGCGATCGTCGGCACCCTCGACCGCCCGTCCGTCTATCGGCGCAAGCTCCGTCGCATCAATGCGGGCGCACCACCCGCGTCGGAATCCCTGGCAAACACGCTTGAGCAATACCAGAACCAACTCGAGCAGGAGTACAGCAGCGCCAACGCACAAGGTACTGTGAGTTCCGAGCAGCAGGAAGAGATCAAAGAAAAACTAACCGCACGCCGACTCGGCGAGTACATCGCCCGTGCGAAATCCCTGACGTTCTATTGCACACCCGACGCGTTCGTTAACGGCAACCCCACCGGGGAAACCACGACTGTTGGGCAAGACGGGTTCTCCATTGTCCCCGCAATGAACTGGCCCCCCAGCCGCGTGACGGAATCCGTCGCGTTTACATGGTTGTGGGACTTCTGGGTGATCTCCGATATCCTCGACGCCGCAGCCAAGGCCAACATGAACGCCGCGTCCGGCGCGATGGCCATCCCCGACGCTCCAGTCAAACGCATCGAAATGATCCGCGTCTCCGGGGTCGAGATCGAAGACGGCGCATCCAGCGACGATGACGGGTTCGGTGGCGGCGGTCGCCCAAGCCGTGGTGGCGGGTTCGGCTCAGATGACAGTGCATCCGCAGAGCAAGCAAGTTTCACCGGTCGCGAAGGCGGCACCGCGTCCTCCCCGTTCGATCTGCGTCAGGTTGAGCTGACAGCCGTCGTCTCTTCCGAAGACCTTCCCAAGTTCATCGACGCGTTCAGCAAGGTCAACTTCATGACCGTGACCGATGTCGATCTCGAACAGGTCGATGTCTGGGCAGACCTCCAGCAGGGGTTCTACTACGGCACAGATCACGTCGTGCGGGCGCACATCAAGGTCGAAACCGTCTGGTTGCGTTCGTGGATGTCCCCGATCATGCCTGATCCAGTCAAGCAAACGCTCGGCATTCCAGTCACCAACCCAGATGATGGCGGCTGATCCTCACGGACAACGCATGCACCCGATTCATACACACGCATAAAGCGAGCACCATATGAAACTCAAAGGCGTCAACCCCATCGAGCAGCACATTGAGAAGATCGTTCTCGGCGTGGTCTTCCTCATCCTGCTGGGCGTCATCGCGCTCCAGTTCGTGACGACCCCCAACAACATTGAAGACGGCGGACGTTCCATCGCGCCAGCGCAGGTCTACACCTCGCTCGAACCCCAAGCGAACCAACTCCAAAGCCAGATCTCCGATCTCAATCCATCCCTCCCCGATGTCAAACTCGTCGATCTCGTCGATCGGTACGACAACGCGTTCGCCAACGCGGGTACCGATCGCCTCACGCTCTCCAGCCCATTGGGTGAGGGTGTTGATGTTGCACGAGTCGCGGGTGCGGACACTTCCATCACAACCGACCGCAACGCCGGCCCACTCGCTGCTCTCGCGGTACCCTCGACCTCGACACCCATCGCGGCTTCGCAATGGGCAACCCTCGACCCCTACGCGTTGCTCGAAGTCCCAGAGTACGCGGACTATGTCCCCGCTCAGCAACCATACGACTTCGCGTCGATCACCATCGAAGCATCATTCAGCGGCACCGAACTCCAGAATGTCCTCAACGGTTCCAACGGCGGCAACCCAATCCCAAGCATCTACTGGTCATCCACCGGCATCGCGGTCCTTGGGTTCGAGGTCGAGCGCCAACGCCGTCTCCCGGGCGGTGAGTGGGGGGCAACAGAGTCCATCGAGACCCCGCCGCACACCCCCAACCCCCTCGGCGCCGTCAGCGCTGAATCTGGGTTGCAGGATCTGGTCGCCGTAGTGGGCAACGCATCCCGCGAAGCCGGTGAAGTCCAGCGCCCGATGTTCCCGCCAACCATCTCCGGCCCGATGTGGACGCCTCCGAGCGAACGCGTCGCGATGGCCGGCTCCTCAGAAGCCGACCAGATCCGTCGACTCCAGCGCCAACTCGCACGATTCCAAGAAGAAATTGAGCGACTCTCCGGTGCACCACGTCCAACGACACGTCCTTCCCAAGATCCCGGCCGAGGGCCTGGACGTGGACCAGGCAAGACAGACCCAGGGTCGTCCCCTCGCCAGCCAGCATCCACCAACGATCGCAATCGCCAACGCATCGAGCGTCTCCGAGAGGAGGTCGAAGAAATCGAAGAGCAGCTCAAAGAACTCGGGGTTGAGGAAGATTCCAATACCCGCGTCCGTACCTCGCGCACCGATGTCCGTTCGATCCTCGAAGAGGAAGCCGTCGAACTCTGGGCACACGACATGGGTGTCGAGCCCGGCGCGACGTACCGGTACCGCACACGCGTTGTTGTGAACAATCCCCTCTTCCGCAAGCAGGCCGACATCGACCCCGATGATCCGGATCAGCAGGCACTCGCACGCGACCCGTTCGCACGCGGCGATTGGTCCGATTGGTCCGAGCCAGTTGTTGCAGGGGATCGCGAGTACTTCTTCGTCACATCCGCATCCGAAGGCGACATGGGCAGCACTGCCCCCGCGAAGACCACTATCGAGATGTACAAGGTCTACTACGGGTACTACCGCAAATCGACCCTGAATGTCTCGCCGGGCGATCTGCTCGCCACGGAACTGCGGATCTCCGGCGATCTGCTCTCTTTCGATACGGAAGTCCTCACCGCGGAAGAGGCTGCTGACGCAATCGCGGCTCGCAATGATGAGGAGACCCCATCCGATCTCCCCGCGGGGATCTCGGAACTCCCATCCAGATTGAGCATCCAACTCGGCGCTTTCGTCCTCGATGTC
>SPJK01047854.1_pt1 | contig 11397 bp, 13 predicted proteins | sample 3741771 | NCBI WGS metagenome assembly SPJK01 (sample SAMN10925997, study PRJNA522277) | cold seep metagenome | isolation source: Elba SIP-enriched marine methane seep metagenome, extraction at timepoint T2 | place: Italy: coast of Elba, Mediterranean Sea
ACCAGCCGTCGTCGGCCTGGGCGATAAACCCGGTGCCGGCGAGCGCGGCCGCGGCTGTTGCGCACATGAGAGTTTTTTTCATACTCTTCCCCTTGTGTCTGCCGTGGGAACACCATTGTTCCACGACCGCAGGAATTACTACGGACCATTCCGTAAGTTCGAACCCTACGCGGTTTTAAATGCACGCGCGAGGCCAACCCTGTAGAAGATTGTCATTCCCACGCTTTTTTTAGTCTGGCGCGGCGTATTTGCAACAGCAAGATTCTTTTATTCTCACCATGTCTCTAATTCGACAGAGGTTCGCCTTGAACTCGCCAGGTCTACGCCATTAATCATTCAGACTTCGGCCGCGAGCAGTCACGGCCTGACGGGCTGCTTCGACGCTCTCTGCCGTGACTCCTGCAGCATGTTCAGCAGATCGCGCGATTTCAAGCGCCTGACCTTCGCCAAACCCGATCGCAAATCCATCATCGATAACGCGCTTGTAATTGCGCAGCAGGTCAGGATCACACGACGCCATTTCATGCGCCAGCTTCACCGCCGCCGGAAGCAGTGCGTCAGCTTCATAAACCCGATTCACCAGACCCCAGCGTTCTGCAGTTTCCGCATCCAGAAAATTCCCCGAAAAGGAGAGTTCCTTCGCCCGGCTAATCCCTATCAGGCGAGAAAGTTTCTGACTGAGCCCCCAGCCGGGCATGATGCCGACTCGCGCATGGGTATCGGCAAACCTGGCGTTTTCAGACGCGAGCAGCACATCGCACATCAGCGCCAGCTCAAACCCGCCCGTGATGGCAAAGCCGTTAATCGCGCCAATGATGGGCCATGGAAACGAAGCCAGTCCCTGAGCGAGATCGATGTCACCGCCATCCGCGCCGAGCGCGAATCCGGTCTGGCCGGCTTCTTTCAAGTCAACGCCGGCCGTGAACGCCCGCCCTGCCCCTGTGAGAACGGCCACGCGAACCGAATCATCTTCTGCAAGACCTGCAAATGTACGCACCAGTTCGGCGCGGAGGGCACGACTTAGCGCGTTAAGCGCGTCAGGCCGGTTCATTGTGACAATGGCGACGGGGCCATCACGCTCGACCAGAACAATATTGTCAGACATTAGAGGCTCCAAATTTCAGATATTTGAGGTTTGTTGAGGCAACCGCCGCTGCGGAAGCCAAGGGTCTTCGACGGAAGCTAGTCCTCGGAAAAGCGGGTCAGGCGGCGATACGCTGCCGTTGCCATGGCGGCGATCGCGATAATGCCGGCGACGATAAAGCTAACCAGTTTGATCGGCGTCGCAATCGCTTTCACGCCGATCAGGGATTGATCGCCGGACAGGATGAACAGCTGGACCGTGTTTTCAACAAGGTCCGCAGGCACCACAATCATGGACGGGACCGCAACCCACAGGCCCGCGGCTCCAAAATACCGCAATGCTAGACCAGCGAAGAAGGCCCCATAGGCGAGCGGATAGAAAAAATCGAGTGACAGGGTCATCCGCCAATGCGCTGCCATTTGTTCCGGCGTCATCGCCGCGACCACCGCCCGAATCTGATCCGGATCGCTGATTTCATCGATGATGTGCAGATCATATTGCTGAATCCAGATCCCGAATCCGATGGTCAGCGCGGCGAAAGCCAGGCCTGACCAGACGATGGTGCGCCCGTCCGCTAGAAATGCCCGCATGAAACGCTCCTATGCTTCGCCGTCGAGGATTTCCGGGGTGACGCCTTGGGCTCGCACTAGGGCGGCCAGGGCCTCGCCGACATGTTTGAGCTGATCCTTATCTGCACCGCGCGCAATCAAGGCCACCCCGTGATCATTGACTGTCCGAAACCAGGGATATGATCCGATACTTACGCCCTCGTGGGCGTCCGATAATTCCGCCAGTGCCTCTGCCAGGTCCCCTTCCCGCAGATCGGCGCCGCGCACTGTCACGCTGCCAACCACTTGCCCCGTTTGCAGGCGATGACCGATATCACCGAGCATGCCTTCGACAATTTGTGGAACACCCGCCAGCGTGAACACATTCCCGGTCTGGAAACCCGGTGCGCCGGAAACCGGATTGGCAATCAGGCTGGCCCCGTCCGGCACACGCGCCATGCGTCGTCGGGCCGGGGTGAACTCCGTGTTCATGGCTTTGTATCGCTCTTCCAGAAGCTTGGCGGCCTCCGGATGTTCGCCAATCGGCACACCGAAGGCGGCTGCGATGGCATCCGCAGTGATGTCATCATGTGTCGGGCCAATCCCGCCGGTCGTGAAGACATATGTGTAAGTCTCACGCAGGGTGTTCACCGCGTCGACAATCCGGTCCTGCTCATCTGGAACAACGCGCACTTCCTGCACGGGAATGCCATATGGCGCCAGAAATCTCGCAATGGTCTGCGTGTTGATATCGCGCGTACGTCCGGAGAGCAGTTCGTCACCAATCAGGCAGATCGCAGCAGTGGGCATGTTCGTCATGCCTCGTGCCTAAAGCAAAGCGCTCGCGGAAAGCAATCAGAATCAAGCCGCATTGCAGCCGCCCTGCTGCCTGATTACACAGGCATCAGCATTTCTGGGACCATCTGCACGCCCCGGAGGATCTGATCATGGCCGAGTTTGGAGATACTGCCCCCACGCCAGCCTCAACCACGCAAGCCGGCTATGCGGTACCGACCAAAACCAGGTTCAAACGGATCGGCCTGGCAAGTTTCCTGTGCGGTATCGGCGCCTGTTTCTCGGTTGCTCTGATCGGCGTCATCCTGCTTTTCCTGGCGTTCCAGATCGCCGACCTGTTCGGCAACAGTGCCGAGGTGATTTTCGGAGAAAGCGGCCTTCGACAAGGCATTGGCATGGCGGTTCTGATGGCAGCGATGAACTGGTATTTCGGGTATTTCACCGTGCCAGCGGCGGCGATTGTCCTGGCTTTGTCGCTGGGCCGGTTTCCGCGTCGCGGCATCACCCGGCCGTTGCCCTATTATCGCTGGGGCGCGATCTGGGGTGCCGTCCTGGTTGGCGGAACGACGGGCATTGCATCCTACTTCATTCCCAGCGAAGCAAAGGAAGCCGCCGCACTAAGCGCATTCCTGACCGGTGCCGCCATCGGCGCCGTCGCGGGCTTGATCTGCGGCGCGATTTTTCGCGGCATCGTCCGCCCGGCTGAACAGGTCAGGCAGATTCAGGTCGACGTTTTCTGATCCTTGACCCGGTGATCAAATCCACCCACCTGAGGCGCCATGGCGAAACCAGAGATACAGATTTGGACAGACGGCGCGTGCAGCGGCAATCCCGGCCCGGGCGGCTGGGGCGCTTTGCTGATCGCGGGCAAGAAACGCAAGGAAATTCATGGCGGTGAGCCGGATACGACGAATAATCGCATGGAGCTGATGGCCGCGATCGAAGCCCTCAATGCGTTGAAGAAACCGAGCCTGGTGACGCTGCATACAGACAGCACCTATGTCAAAGACGGCCTGACCAAATGGATTCATGGCTGGAAGCGCAATGGCTGGAAAACCGCCGCCAAGAAACCGGTCAAGAACAAGGACCTTTGGCAAGCGCTCGAAGCCGCCTGCGAGCGCCACGAGATCAAATGGGTCTGGGTCAAGGGCCATGCTGGCGACGAAGGCAATGAGAAAGCCGACGAACTGGCCCGGCGCGGCGCCGAAGCGGCGCGCGGATAACACGCCCGAGGATAACGCGAACGTGAGGCCGCACCTTCGGCGCGCATGCTAAGACGACGTTTCAAAACAATAGGAGTTTCCCCCATGCGATTGATCCTCGCCGCCACGGCAACCGCACTGCTCACCGCTTGCGGACAAGCCAGCGTCCCGGCATCAGAACGCGCCGTCGTGACCGCCCCGGCAGAAGATGCCCGTGTCCTCGCCGTGCTCAGCTATGCGTCCTGGTGCGGCAGCTGCAAAGCGCTCGACCCCAAGGTTCAAGCCGTACAAGAGGCCAACACGTTTGACGGCGTCACCTTCGCCAAGATCGATTACACATCGCGCAGCGCGGACGCCTTCTATGCCGATGCCGAAACCCTGGGCATTGGTGAGACCATGCGCGCGACCTTTGGTGACACAATCAAGACGGGCAAACTCTATCTGATCAATCTGGAGACGGGCGAGGTGATCTCGACTGTCGACAAATCCATGGATGTAGCCGCGATCACAGCCGCGATTACAGACGCAGCGGCGCTGTCCTAAGGTTTTTTCCTGGCGCCTGTCAGGAACACCTCCCTTCAATCGTCTTGTTGACAGATCCGGCAATCACGCAGGATCTTGATGACAAACCTCTGAAGGGAGGATTTTTTATGCCCAAATTTGTATTGATGCTGCCGCACAAGCCGAACCGCTACACCGATATTCCCGAAGCCGAATTCATGGACCTGATGAAGGATTATATCGGCTGGGTCGAAGAGATGAGCGCAAAAGGCAAATATGTCAGCGGCGAAAAGCTCAACGCCGATGCCGGCAAGATCGTCACCAACACATCAGGCGCGATCGAAGTCCATGACGGTCCGTTCGCAGAGGTCGCTGAAATCCTCGGCGGCTATATGGTGATCAATGCGGCGGACTATGACGAAGCCGTGGAGATCGCTCGCTCTCACCCGCACATGACCCACAACGAGACCATCATCATTCGCCAGACCGATCCGGCTGCAGATGATTGATGCGTGATCCGGACCAGATCCACCGGCTGCTCGACGAGACGGTCCGCCGGGAGCGCGGCTGGTTGATTTCCAGCCTCGTTGCCCGGCTCGGCCCAGCGCAGATGGATCTCGCCCAGGACGTGGCACAGGATGCGATCGTCAAAGCGCTGTCGACCTGGCCTTATAAGGGCATCCCGGACAATCCGCGCGCCTGGCTTCGGCGGGTTGCCGGCAATGCTGCAATCGACCGCATTCGCCGATCCGTGCGCGAACTGGGCCTCGAAGAGTCCTGGGACCTGACGGCGCCAGATGAGGATATCATCACGCCGTCCCTGAGTGACCCAGAGCTCGATCTCATGGTCCTGTGCTGCGATCCGAATCTGTCGGCGCAGGACCAGTTGATCCTCGCCTTGAAAACGGTGTGCGGCTTCACGGCTGCCGAAACCGGCGCGCTCCTGTTCCTCAAGGAAGACGCCTTGTCTCAGCGCCTGGCGCGCGCAAAACGGCACTTGCGAACTCAGTCTGGCGATCTTGCCAGGTACCCGACCCGATTTGCCTTGAAACAACGTCTGCCGCGTCTGCTCAGGATCATTTATCTGATGTTCTCATGGGGATATCTGCCCCGCCGCGGCAAGGACCTGGTGCGCGAAGATCTGTGCCGGGAAGCCATACGGTCGTCCGAAGGCCTGATGCAACACGCGCCCGAAACCGCGCCAGGTCATCACGCCTTGCATGCATTGCTCTTGTTCCAAAGCGCACGAACGCCGGCGCGGTTTGACGACACTGGCCAACTCATCACCCTGGAACATCAGGATCGAACCAGGTGGGACCAGGCAATGATCCACGAAGGCTTTGAGCATCTCGAGGCATCGCGAGAGAGCCCAGCTTTGACGCGCTATCATTTAGAAGCCGGGATCGCGTCCATTCATGCCCGCGCGAAACACTGGTCTGAGACCGACTGGCCGCAAATCACGCGGCTATATGAACTGCTCAACAAACATGCCCCGTCTCCCGCAGCCAAAGTCAATTGGGCCGTCAGCCTGATCATGCAAGACGCACTCGACGACGCCCAGGCATTGCTGGACGAGGTCGGCGCCGAAAAGGCGGCGGCGAACTTTACTGGCTGGCATCTGGCTCACCAGGTGCTCGCAGGCGCCAGAGGCGACGCCGCGGGCGCGAAAGAGGCGCTCGCGAAGGCGCGCACCTGTATGAATTCAGACGCGGTCGACCAGTACCTGGCGCAGCAATTGCAACTGTATGCGGATGGTTCCTAGTCCTTGAATCGTCCATCCTGAATGATCGCATCGTAGTCGGCTTGAATCTGCGCATATTTCATGTCGATGCCCATTTTCATGATCTTGTGCGTGAAGATGTAGAGCCGGTTGGATTCAACGCAGTCCGCGACCCATTCCGCGACCTGGTCAGGATCAAGCCCGCCTTTGATCACAGCATCCATTTCCTGGAATTGCGGATCGTCTTTGGCCTCTTCCAAAGTCGGGCCACCGGATGGTCGGCCAAAGCCGGTGGTGTGGATATTGGTCCGGACCCAGCCCGGGCACAGCACGCTGACGCCGATATTGTGCGGCATCAGTTCAGCTTTCAGGCTCTCCGAATACCCGACCACGGCATATTTGGTTGCGTTATAGGGCCCCATTCCGCCGGGCGCGACGTGCCCCGCCATGGAGCCCGTATTGATAATGTGTCCGCCTTCGCCATGCGACTGGATCAGCGGCGCGAACACTTCGACGCCGTGAACGACGCCCATGAGATTGATATCGACAATCCAGCGCCAATCCTGCAGCGGAATTTCACCCGGCTGGCCGCCGAGCCCGACACCAGCATTATTGACGACGATGTGAACTTTGCCGAAATGATCGATCGTCGCCTGCGCGGCTTTCTCGATCTCGCTGGCATCAGCGACATCGCAGACGACCGAGGCGACCTGATTGGTGTCGGAGGACAGCTCGGCAACCGCGCGCTCCAAACCTTCGGCATCGCGATCTGCCAGCATGACGCTGGCGCCGCGCTTCAAGAAAATCCGCGCCATGGAGAGGCCAAGCCCGCTCGCACCTCCGGTAATAAAAGCCACGCGTCCCTGAATGTCGCTCATTGTGTGTTCCTTTAAATGACAAGCGGCCCGCCGGGTGCCCCAGCAGGCCGCAATATTTCGCGTCGGCCAGGCTTAGGCGTTGACCGTGCCCTTCATGAAGCCAGCGAGGCGTTCATTGATGATCTGATCGGCTTCAGACATGATCCGGTCGATCAATTCCTTACACGTCGGAATGTCATGGATGAGACCGGCAACCATCCCGCACGACCAGGCGCCGGCATCCATGTCACCTTCCATCATGATGCGCGGATAGACGCCTGCCACTTCTTCAACAATGTCCTCGAACTTGAGGTCCGCGCCGAGCGCTTTTTCTTTTTCGAGCAGACGCTCGACAGCTTCATTGGTCAGCACACGTTCGGTGTTGCGCAGCGGGCGCATGACCAGGCGCGTATCGAGCTCGGAGGCCGCGACAATCGCCTTTTTCACATTCTCATGCACCGGCGCTTCCTTGGTCGCGATAAAGCGCGTGCCCATGTTCATGCCTTGCGCGCCCATGGCGAGTGACGCCACGAGCGAGCGTCCATCTGCCTGGCCGCCAGAAGAAACGAATGGAATGTCCAGCTCGTCCGCCGCGCGCGGCAGCAGGATCATGTTCGGCACATCATCCTCGCCCGGGTGCCCACCGCATTCGAAGCCATCAACAGACACGGCATCACAGCCAATGTCCTGTGCCTTCAGGGAGTGGCGCACAGAGGTGCATTTGTGAATCACCTTGATGCCCGCATCCTTCAGATAAGGCAGCACCTGCGCCGGGTTGCGACCAGCGGTCTCCACGGCTTTCACGCCGCCATCAATAATCGCCTTGACGATGGCCGGATAATCCGGCGGGTTGAGGGTTGGCAGGAAAGTGATGTTCACGCCGAACGGCTTGTCGGTCATGTCCTTACATTTGGCGATCTCGTTCGACAGGTCTTCCGGGGTCTTCTGGGTCAGGCCCGTAATGATCCCAAGTCCGCCGGCATTGGAGACAGCCGCAGCCATTTCAGCAAAGCCGACAAAGTGCATGCCACCCTGGATAATCGGGTGCTCAATACCAAACATTTCGGTGATGGCGGTCTTCATGCGGTGATCCTCCTTGTTCTCAGCTACAATGTCCCTCAAACTGGCTTGAAACAAGTCTGACCTCGGGGGAGGCCGAATGGGCCAGAAACTATTTCTACACGGCGTACCGGACACGCCCGCCATGTGGGGCCCGCTGATTGCTGAGCTGGGTCTGAGCGACGACAACTATCAAGCCCCGGCCATGCCTGGCTTTGTTGAACCACCGCCAAGCGGTTTCGACGCCACCAAGGAGGCCTATGTCGACTGGTATATTGGTGAAATCGAGCGCGCCCACGCAGATGACGGACCGGTCGATCTGGTCGGCCATGACTGGGGCGCGATTATCACTGTCCGGGTCGCCAGTCTGCGACCTGACCTGGTGCGCAGCTGGTGCGTCGCCAATGCCCTGCCCCACCCAGATTATAAATGGCACCGGATGGCGCGCATGTGGCAAACGCCGGTGCTTGGCGAACTAATCATGGCGGTGACGCGCAAGGAGGCGCTGTGCAAGGGCCTTCACGCCGCCGGCATTCCTGCTGACCTGGCCTCGACCGAGGCCAGCCATTGGTCGCCGCACATGCGCAAGGCGATCCTGAAGCTCTATCGTTCGGCCAAGACCGCTGGCGCTGACTGGTGGGAGGCGACGAGCAATCTTCCGGAACGCGGCATGGTGTTCTGGGGCGAATACGATCCTTATGTCCCCGCCTGGGTTGCCGACAAATTCTGTGCGCACACTGGGGCAAAGCTCGAAAAACAGGCGGGTACGGGCCACTGGTCGATCATCGAGCGCGCTGATGTGCTGGCGAGCCTGTTAAAGGCGCACTGGGCCTAGGTGTCGAGCGCGGCCAGCAAGCTCGGCAAGACCGGTGCGACGCGCGTTTCCATGAACTCCTGTTCGTAGGCTTCTTCAGGCGCTTCGCGGACGGCCTGGTCCAGCGCTTGGGCGTCGGTGCCAACAAGGATACGCCAGCGCTCGTCGCGGACGCCCTGGAGGATGATCTTGGCCGCTTCGGCAGGGTTCAGGCCTGTGTCGCGGAAGGCTTCGCCGCGCGCCTGTTGATCGCCTTCAAAGTCCGGATCGCCGCTTGGAATATCCTGCGAAGACAGTTCGCCAAACTCGCGCATCGTGTTGAGGGCAATATTGGTCCCGATATGACCCGGCATGACGACGCTGGCTTTCAAGTGCGGGGCATTGTTGCGAAAATCATTAACCAAGGCTTCGGTGAAGCCTTTGACCGCGAACTTGGCAGCAGAATAGGCCGTATGAGATGTTTCGGGGCCGAGGCTCGCCCAGAACCCGTTGACGGAACTGACATTGATCATGTGTCCTTCATCGGCACGCATCAGGGCCGGCAGAAAAGCCCGGGCGCTATAATAGACGCCGTACCAGCAAACCCCGAATGTCCGTTCCCAGACATCACGCGGTGAGCTGATCATGCTGCCGCCACCGCCAATGCCGGCATTATTGAACAGCAAATGGATATGATCGATCTCGTGGCGCTCCAAGGTGTCATCACGAAATGCCTCGAGCTCTGCTTCCATCGCGACGTCGGCCAGAAAGCTCGTCACGCGGACGCCTTGCGGTGCCCCGTCCAACGCGTAGGCGCAGCTTTCATCCATGTCCGCTTGCGAGACATCGCACATCGCAACGCTGCACCCTTCTGAGGCGAGCTGCTTGGTCAGCGCCCGGCCAATGCCTGCCCCACCGCCCGTTATCACGGCGAGTTTTCCGCTAAAGTCCTGCATGCCGAAGCCTCCTGAAATCTCTGTCTAGATATCCAGGCAGCCTACGGACCCCATGCTGCTTGGCAATGGAGTCGTAAGGGCAATTCAGGCGTTTCGTCCAGGCGCCGGGTATCCTCAATCAGGGCAAATTAGTCTCCGACATTGTGAGCAGACGCCAACCGGGATAGCGTTCAGACATGCGCAAACTGGACCTGCAATCCACCGCATTCAAAGCCGCTCCGCACGCGGTACTGGCTGCGGCATTGACCGAGGGACCGTTCGCGCGCCTCAAGGTGCCACTGCTCGGCTATATGAAAGCGGCGCTGAGCCATGAGGCGGTGCAAGCGGTGCTCAAGGATACAGATCGATTTGCCGTCAATGCCCGCAATGCCGGGCACAAGCGCGCCTTCGGGTTTCCTTTCATTCCGAAATCGCTGCGCCTGTTGACGGAGAACATCCTGTCGCTCGACGATCCGGATCATCAGCGCCTGCGTCGCCTTGCGGACACCCCGTTCAGACGCGCAGCGATCGAGACACAGCGCGCCCGCGTCGCGGCTCTTGTAGACGGGAACGTGGACGAGATCGCGGCCCTCGGCGACTCTGAAGTAGATCTCGCGGCGGCGGTCTTCCGCCCGCTCCCTCTGAAAGTCATTAGCGACCTGCTCGGGTTGACCGACGACGCTCAGGCGCGATTGATGCAGACCATGTCCGGGTTTTCCGGCGCCACCTCGACGTTCGGCATACTGCGCGCCATCGCCGGTATGGGCGGCGTGGTCAAACAATTGCGCGAAGAGATCGAGACCATGCGCCGGAACCCGCGCCCCGGCCTGCTCAGCGACCTGATCCAGGCTGAGGCAGAAGGCGGCAAGATGAGTGAAGATGAGTTGGTCTCACTGGTGCTCGTCCTATTCGTGGCCGGGCACGAGACGACGACCAATCTCGTCTCCAGCGGCCTCTACGACCTGCAGACCCAGCGTGGCGCCTGGAAAACGGCGCAAACGCTCGACGATGACGGGTGGCGCATTGCCGTCGACGAGCTGATGCGTTTCTCCCTGCCTGTGCACATGACCAAGCCGCGCTTTGTCATTCACGACACCGAGGTGGCAGGCGTGCCGTTTGAGCGCGGCGAGAAAGTCATCGCCCTGCTCGGCGCGGCCAATCTTGATCCTGCTGTATTCGACGATCCGCTGACCCTGGATCTGAGCCGGCGACCCAACCGCCATACAGGCTGGGGCGGCGGTCCGCACATCTGTCTCGGTTTGCATCTGGCGAAAATGGAAGCTGAGCTGGTCCTGTCAAAAATCGCGCGGAGGTGGCCTAACTTGACGCTCGGCGGCGGTTTGAAATGGGGCAAACGCGTCGGCACGCGCGGCCTGGAGATCATGCCCGTTCGGCTGGGCGACTGAGCGCACTTTTGCGGCTCCCCAATACGAAAAAACCCGGCCAGTTCGGCCGGGTTTCTTATTCGAAATCGGAGCTTTGAAGCAGACTATTCGTCCATCGCCTCAAGTTCAGCCTCGTGGCGGGCACGGTCGGCAGCGCCGCGGGCATCTTCGTCACGGTCGACCAGTTCGATGACGGCGCGCGGGGCGTTGTCACCGTGGCGGAAGCCAGCTTTCAGGACGCGGGTGTAACCACCATTGCGATCCTTGTAGCGCTCGCCGAAAACTTCGAACAGCTTCTTCACAGCCGCTTCGTCGCGGACTTTGGAAACGGCCTGACGACGGGCGTGCAGGTCGCCGCGCTTGGCCAGCGTGATCAGCTTGTCCATGAGCGGCTTCATCTCTTTCGCTTTTGGCAGCGTCGTCACGATTTGCTCGTGCTCGATCAGAGAGGCCGCCATATTGGCGAACATCGCCTTGCGGTGCGAGGCTGTGCGGTTCAGCTTACGATGTGCAATGCC
>SPJK01016175.1_pt1 | contig 11389 bp, 13 predicted proteins | sample 3741771 | NCBI WGS metagenome assembly SPJK01 (sample SAMN10925997, study PRJNA522277) | cold seep metagenome | isolation source: Elba SIP-enriched marine methane seep metagenome, extraction at timepoint T2 | place: Italy: coast of Elba, Mediterranean Sea
AACATACACCTACTATCGTTTCTGGACTCAGAACTCGGCTAGAAACTGTCTTGAGGGTATCAGCAGCGCTCATTTAGGCCCTCCAGCGTTTCCCCGACGTCGATAGACGATAGCCAATAGTTTGGCCACGCTCCTATATAGTTCAATAGGAACATTTTGCCCCTCCTTCACCAACGCGTATAAAGAGCGGGCTAGAGGCTTGTTTTCTACAACCATAATTCCTAGCTCCGCTGCGATCTTCTTAATTCTCGCGGCCTTGTAGTCCTGACCTTTCACTAATACTAATGGGCTAACGTCTTTGCCTCGCCAGTAGCGAAGCGCCACCGCATAGTGGGTCGGGTTGGTGACTACAACCGTCGCTTCCTTAACTTTATCTTTAAGTGCCTTTTGGCTGCTTTCCTGCATTTTGCGGCGCATAGCGCCCTTAACGTGAGGATTACCTTCTGTATCTTTGAGCTCGTCTTTGACCTCTTGACGGCTCATCTTCAACTTCTCTTCGTGTCGATATCGGGTCCAAAGAACATCCAACATGGCAACTATCGCTAAAGCTCCCGCCACCCGTACTGCTACGGTGACAGCGATGTCTTGGAGCTGTACAGCCAGGGCTGCAGGATTCGCACCAGCGAGACGCCAGACTTTTCCAGGTAGGTCAGTGAGGCCCAACAAGGCAACTGCCACTAAACCTATCCCTTTGAACATCGATTTAAAGAGAGTTACTGGAAGTTCTGCGGAACCCACTTTCTTAAGCCAGTTCTCTGGATTAAGACGGTTCCACTTAAACGAAACTAGATCCCAGTTAAAATGGATGCCTATCTGTGCAAATCCAGCAAAGGCTCCCAGTGCCGCCGACATGAGCGCGACCGGCAGGCTGAGCCCTAGGGCTTCCTTAAGCAGACGATTGACATAGTTAGAGGTCTCTTCGATACCTAGGTTTTGATAGCCATTAAACCTAAATAGTTCCTGCATAGTTTTTAGGTATCCAGGAACTAAGTTTGGAATAATCCAAAGTAAAGCGGCACAAAGCACAAACATTGTGGCCGCCACGCCCACTTCCTGGGACATGGCGACCTGGCCTTCTTTTCGTGCTTTCTCCCGCTTTTGCGGGGTGGCTTTTTCGGTTTTCTCCGCTGAGGAATTCGCGTCGCTCATTCAATCCTCAGTACAGCAGCCACTCGGCGAGCTGTTCGAAACGCTGACCGAAAGACCGGTCAACCATGGGTATAAAAGTGTGTACTGAGGCCAATAGTCCGATCACGCCCGAAGATGTGGTCAGAGCGGGGCCTTCGATGAATAGATTCAACGTGGGTACTGAGCGGGCAAGCACCGCCAAAATGATTTGCGCGGCAAAAACCGAAGCAATCATTGGGGCCGCCAACTGAATCGCCAGTATAAAGAGGTCGTTTCCGGCAGTAAGAACTATTTCCAGACCATTGAAGCCATTGCCAAAAGACCCCGGAGGAACCAATTCTAGAGACCGGCTTAAAAGAACAACTATCTTCTCTGGTCCCTCTGCCAAGGTAAAAACGGCCATGGCGATAAACGCGAAAGCGCTACCGACCACAGTAAGATTGGCTTGTAAGGGGTTGGCAAAGCCCGGAGAGCCCAAACCCATTTGCAGACCCGCTGCCTCACCGGCAAATGAAAAGGCATGCATAGTGACCACCAGCAAAAAGCCTGCGGCTAAACCTAATACTACCTCGCCAAGAACCGAACTCCACAATAGTTCTGGCTCCTGAATAGGACCAAAGCTACCGATCGCCCAGGAAACACCCGCAGCAAGAATAAGACGAACTTTGGCGGGGGCAGTGGGCCCAGGAAAGGGCGAAACAGCGAAGAAGGCGCTGATGCGAAGAAACGTGAGAAGGGTACCTAAAGTAAGACCAGCATGTGGAAGTATCTTGTCCATCATCCAGCGCCCACTTGGGATACATTCTCGATGACAAACTCCACGATACCAATGAACTTCTTCAACCCCCAGGGCAGGACCATGCTTCCAGTGAGCCCAACGCCGATGACTTTGGGTACGAAGGTAAGCGTTGGCTCATTGACCTGGGTGGCCGCCTGCAAAGCCCCCACCGTAATACCGATAGATAGACCGGTGAGAAGAATAGGCGCCATCACCGAAGCTCCGGTGGATAGACAGTACTTGAGAATATCAATGGCGAATTCTGGGGACATCAGGCACCTCCGAAACTTTTGACGAGAGAGCCCACAATCAGGGACCAACCATCGGCTAAGACAAAGATCAGTAACTTAAAGGGCAAAGCGATGGCTGTCGGCGGCAACATGATCATACCCAGTGCATTGAGCAAAGCCGCCACCGCCAGGTCGATGACCAAAAAGGGAATGAACAAAAGAAAACCAATGGAAAAGGCTATGCGCAGCTCGCTCACCACAAAGGCTGGAACTATCACCCGCATAGGAACGTCGTCTGGGGAGCCAAAAGCAGGCGTATGAGCCAAGTTTGCCATTAGAGCCAAATCTCGGTCGCGCGTTTGAGCCAACATGAACTTCTTAAAGGGCTCTGAGCCCCTCTTTAATAGTTCTTCTTCATCAATACGCCCCTCCATATAGGGCTGAGCTGCGTCGACATAGACTTTGTCAATCACACCACCCATCACGAAATAGGTGAGAAAAATAGACAGTCCCACCAAGACTTGGTTGGGCGGCATCTGCTGCAAACCCAGAGCGGTACGAGTGAAGCCTAGAACTAAGATAATACGTAGGAAGGCCGTCATCGAGATGACAATGCCGGGGATGAAAGTAAGTAAGGTTAGAAAAACCAGAACGCGCAAAGGCGTAGCCGTGCTCAGCTCCTGAAGAATGGGTCCCATGGTTGGCTCCTTTGGTGTTCCCAGATTGGGGCGAGAACATACCAACCGGAAGTATCTTCAGATAGAACTATCCAGAACCATTTCCGATGGCCTGAGGTATATTCGAGCCCGGCTTCGGCCAGGAACTTATAGAACGGGTTGATTTAGAGACTATTAAGCTGAGAAAGCATCCGGCGACGCTCGTCTCGGGAGGGGCGTAAGGTACTGGCTAGCTCACCCTTGATATAGTTGGCGAACTCACCACTTTTTTGCTCACGGGCCTGTTTCAGTTCCGGTTCTTCCTCCAAATCACCGATAGAACTAAACTGTCCGTCGGAGTCAAAGACCCCCAAGCTATGTAGCGCCGAATTGGTGGCACCCACCAGAACTCGGCGGTCACCGACTCCAATCAGCAGGATGCGCTGGCCCTTACCTATCCAGACAGACTCTTTGACTGTCAGGTCGGAAGCCAAACCTTCACCTATGCGGCCTTCGCGGGCCTTTTTGATCACCATGGCTATCCCCAAGATAATCAAACCGAGTGCGCCACCTATCATGGCAATACGCTGAGCGGCGTCCAAAGGACCTTCAGACTCTGTAGCCGTGGCTTTGGCCGATACTTTGTCGGCAGGCGCGGTTGTATCTTTTTCCGCACGAACCCGGTTGGCCTTATCTATCTTTTGGTTCAAAGCAGCCGCTAACTCGGCTTCACTGCTAGGAACCTCCTGAGCCCATGAAGGCGAGGCATAAAGACAGTTAAGACTAAGGGCTAGAAGACCGTATCCAAGAACTTTCTTAGCAAACATGAAACTCATCCTTTCCTAATCAGGAACCGCGCAAAGTATCCAAACGGTCACTTTGGCTAACAATATCGGTAAGACGGACACCGAACTGGTCATTGATTACCACCGCTTCGCCGCGGGCAACCAACTTACCGTGCACCAAGACATCCAGCGGCTCGCCAGCTAACTTAGTGAGCTCGACAATGGAACCCTGAGCAAGCTGAAGCAAATCGCCAATCTGGATACTTGTACGGCCCAGTTCGACGGACACCACCAAGGGAATGTCCATGATGCGGTCGATATTGCTTAGATTTTGATTTGGGTCATCCGAATGGGGCTCAAATTCAACATTGGAATTCGAAGTTAGTAATTCATTCATGATTAGTCCTCCTTGGCGGAATCGTCTTCCAGATCTAGCTCACCCATACCTGCGGTAAGTTTGACAGCCACACTACCGCGGCTCATCACGGGATAGGCTTCAGCCTTAATTACGCCTTCTACTCGGCAAGGTAGGGGTGCATCAGCATCAACGTCCAACCGAATAGTATCTCCCAGATCCAAGGCGAGGAGGTCCCTCAAGGTGATAGAACCATTCCCCAGCATAACCTGGACATCGACTTCAAGACTTTCGATGATATTTTTGATCGAGGTCCGCCAGTGATTGTCTTCCTGGTTTCGCTCGGTCTGTAAGGCAGAGGAAAGCAAGGGGCGAATGGGCTCGATAACTCCGTAGGGAATCAACAGAGAAATCTGACCCTTCGTGGTCGCCTCTAGCTCTACCTCAAATGTAATATTGACCGTAACATCGGTGGGAGCCGCAATCGCCGCAAACTGAGGATTTACCTCAGTACGGATATATTCTGGCTTTACCGAGATAACTGGTTCCCAGGCGCTACCTAAGTCCGCGAGCACCATAGAAACTACCTGCTGAATGAGTCGGAGCTCGATACTAGAATAGTCTCGACCTTCCACTCGATACCAGGTGCCCGAACCACCAAAAACATAGTCCACCAACCCAAACATGAGGGCGGAATCGACGGCGACCAGGCAGGTATTTCTCAGCGGGGGCATCCTAAACACGTTGAGACAAGCGGGCACCGAAACTGAGGAGATGAACTCACTATATTTCAGTAGCTGAGTGCTCTCATGGTGCACGTCTACACTCTTTCTAAACATGTTAAAGAAAGAGATGCGCATGAGCCGAGCCAAACGTTGGTTAAGAATATCCAACGTGGGCATGCGGCCACGGATGATGCGATCATTACTAGTTAGATCATAGCCCCGCGCATCATCACCTCCCGCTCCCTCTTCTTCATCAACACCGCCAGCTGCGACGGCATTGATCAGTGCGTTGACTTCGTTTTGTGATAGTACGGATTCCACGGCGGCCTACTGAGTAACGAACTCGGTGAGATAGATCTTCTCGATCTCTCCGGTCCGAAGGATGTTATTTAATCGCTTACGAAGGTTGTCTCTGATAGTTGCTTTTGCTCGAGCCCCTTGGGTCTCTTTCACCGTCAGACTCGAGAGATAAGAAATAATCACATCTCTGATCTGTGGCTCGCGCGCCTCAACTTCCTCCTGAGTGACCTCGGTATTGACACTCCCTTTCAGAATAGCCTTGAGGTATCTATTTTGGCTGGCGTCCGCGAGGTTGATAGTAAAGGTACCCAACTCAACAGTGGGCCCTAACTCTTTCTCAAACTCATTAGGAACAACCTTTTCCTCTTCGGGCGCCTGCTCGGTGGCAGCGTTGGCCGAATCGGCCCCTTTCACTGCAACAAAGTATCCTAAGCCACCCAGGGTTAAGATATTGGTCAGCCCCAGCGCGAGTAGTATCTTCTTCGAGCCACCCGCTGGTGGTGCATTCTCATTCTGATCTTTATCTGCCATGATTCCTGCTCGAGCACCCTCCTAAGGTGCGAGCTGGAGAAAAGCATGGTTCGTGCCAAAGCTATTTAGCCGCCAAGGCCAGGTATGGAGGCAAATCGTCAACGTTTCGACTGCGCAGGCTCCCAAAGGGCGTCAAAACTTCGACAAAGTCGAAACTTCGACTCCTCCAGTATGGGTATGGATCTATCTCGAAGGTTTCTCCGGGCTTTGAAGGCGCGTTCTATGCGTAATTAGGGTTGCCTCCCGCAAATAAAGTTCAAAGCGCACGAAGATCGCGAGAAATGACTGTTCCGCTCTGAAAGCCTACTGATTCCTGATACTAATTAGGCGTTCCTCGGGACTTTGTACCCTTCAGAACCAAGAGCCATATATGAGCAACCCATCCGCAGACAAACGCGTATTAGTCGTAGATGACGACCCAGGCCACCTTAAATACATAACTAAGGGCCTGACCCGCCGCGGCCTAACTATTACTGCCACCGATGACGGAAAATCGGCGATGCAGATACTTAGAGATCAAACTTTTGACGCCGTAGTATGCGATCTGATGATGCCGGAGATCGACGGCCTAGATGTTCTACGCTTTGCCAGCACTCTGAACCCTTCGCCGCCCTTCATTATGATTACCGCCCAAGGCTCAGTGCAGGTGGCCGTCGAGGCCATGAAGCAAAGCGCTGCCGATTTCTTAGAGAAGCCCATCTCCATCAATGAGCTTGATGCAGCGGTCAAGGGCGTCCTCAGCCGCCGCTCAGCGCCCTCTCGGACTCCTGCCCGTCTAGAGAAAGCCAAATCCAATTTGGTGGGCTCAGATGAGTGGCTAGACCCTTTCCTGCAGACCCTTAATCGGGTCGCTCAATCCGATGTCACCGTGCTCATCGAAGGCGAGACCGGTACCGGTAAGAGTGCCTTCGCCAAAGAGCTCTGGCGGCGCTCCAGTCGCAGTCGCGGTCCCTTCGTTGGCCTAAATTGCGCGGCAATTCCGGCAGAACTATTAGAAAACGAATTATTTGGGCATGTGAAGGGGGCCTTTACCGGCGCGGCTGGCCAAGTAGGTAAAGTTCAACAAGCCGAAGGCGGTACCCTCTTTCTCGACGAGATTGGCGAACTTAGTTTTGGGCTGCAGGCGAAACTATTGCATCTACTACACGAAAAGACCTACAGTCCGGTGGGTTCCACCAGCACCCGGAAGGCAAATGTACGCTTCATAGCCGCCACCAACCGTGACCTACTCAAAGAAGTTGAGGCAGGCACCTTCCGCGAGGACCTTTTTTTCCGCCTCAACGTAGTCAATCTAACTATCCCCCCCTTGCGCAACCGCCCCGCCGACATCCCCATCTTATTGCGACATTTCCAAGCCAATTGCGCTCGAGACTTGGGCACCCAAGCCTTTGAATTGGCTCAGGAGACCTCGGACGCCCTTCTGCGCTACGAGTGGCCAGGTAATGTGCGCGAGCTAGAAAATCTGGTTCAACGAGCGACGGTAATGCACGGCGGCAGTGGGCCCATGCGCATCGCTGACCTACCTGATCGCATTCAGCATGCAACCGCGGCCATCCCGCCTCATTCATCGATTCCGGTGATTAGCGTGGGTACCGATAACCAAGCGCCGCCCACCACTACCGCCATCACTGTACCCGACCTGCCCCAGCTCGATGGACGTTCTTTGGCTGATGTAGTTCGAGACTATGAATGGACTCTCATCGAGCAAGCCCTACAAAAGACCTCGGGTAACCGTACCAAGGCTGCTAAACTATTAGGAACTCGGCGTACAACTCTGATCGAAAAGATTCGTCGTCATCAAGAGATCATTGAAAAAGCAGAGCCCGCCCTCGCCGTGGTGGCCAACTCCCTCTCGCAACCCTCTTGAGCTATTTCCAAGCCCCCTTCTTTGACGCCTGTCAGCCTCCACTGCCCAAACCTTGACGCCCGCCATCATTTCGACGCTGCCTCTGCCAAAGCTTTGCCAGCAACAAACTCAAGTGCCATAAATTAATATAGAATCCGGCCTCCAATAGTTTGGCACCAGTCTTGAGTATTAACTCTTCCGTGCGCCAGATTAAGTGGAAACTTGGATGGCTATTTTTAGGGCTGCTGGTGGGTACCCAAGCCGATGGGGCCCCCAAATCCTCCCAAGCGAACCTTCCTGACCAAATCTTGGTTCTAAAAACCGAGAACCCGAAGACGAGCCTTAAGATTCGCCACGTGCCCGGCGACAAGGTCGCCCGACTCTTTGTCAAGAACCCGGCTGCAGATCTGCTGGAAGTTTTGAACCGTCAAACGGGTGTCTACTTACTCAAGGCTGAACACCAGATTCATGCCCACAGCACCCAAGAGATACTTCTCAGACTGTCTACCGACGCCGTGCGCATCAAGGTGGACCGCCTCAAGAGACCTCGGGGCTATACCATCGCTCTGATCTCGTCGCCGAAGCTTCCCCTTCCCGCACCTGGCAGACTATTGGGTCATATCCCGGGTATCTTTACCCGTCCCAAAGTACCGGTTCTTTTTCCTTCCTATGCTCGGGACACGCCATGCACCGGCCATAGGGTGGCGGAAGACATTCTGGCCCACGACAAAGACGTTTTTAATACTAAAGAGCAACTGGAGCGTAGGGTTGCTGACCTCATCGAACCCATCTGCCGCTCCTATGTTATCTCCCGGTTGGCCGCCAAGGCTATGGAGCGCTCCTTACCAGTTAACGCTTTCGAGAGATGGGCCTTCAATTTCGCTGAAGACGGTAATATCTGGCAAAGAAACCGGGATTCTAATACTTATGCTTCCTTGGTAGCGGCGGAGGTACTCTCTCGTAAGGGATACTTCCCTGAGGCCGAAACCCTCTTGACCTCTAAGGCTCGTTTTCGCCGTAAATCATTCGCAAGCTATCATGCTCTGGCTTTTGCCAACTCTCTACAGTTTCGGGGGCGTTTCAACGAGGCGGAAACTCTTTACGCCCAGTTGGTTAAAAAAGAGTTTCATGCCAGCACCATCTATTACGCCTCCCTAGGTAGAGCACTCAATGCCCTCAATGGTGAAGACCCAACCGGTGCATTGATTCACGCTGAGACTGCCCTCAAGTTGCTACCTAACTATGAACTATTTCCGGGTTCCCTTTGGATTGTCGGCGGAGAGGCCGCTTTGGCTTTGGGTTGGTTGGATCTCTCCCAAAAACACTACCGCCGGGCGGCCAAGTCTAACTCCGTAGCCGACCGGGGAATTGCTGAGCTTCGGCTGGGTGACTTAGAAGCGCGCCGTCACCAAAGTAGTAAGTGGAAAAAGAAAGCCCATGCACACTACAACTCGGCCCAAAAGGCCGGCGGCGAGTGTTTCCGAGAATTACTACACTTTCGACGCACCATCTTAGACACTCGTAATCGAGACAAAGTCTTACGTTTCGTCAAGGCCGCCAAAAGTCAGTCTATTTGCGAGGCGGAGCGGCTCGAAGCACTCTTTGCCATTTCTATGGCACATCTGTACGCCAATGAAGATGACGATGCCTTGGCACCCGCGGAAAGCCTACTGGAAACCGGACAGTCCAAATGGGGTTCCGCAGAGCCTCACAAAGCGCTGATCACCGCGATCTCGGCATCGATCATCGATCGCATGGTACGCCACCAAAACTGGTACGCCATTGCGGAGCTCTATGAGAAGCGCTTGTACCAACACAAGGCGCAAATGACCCACAAGAGTGTCTATTGGACAGGTGTTGCCTACGACAAGGTGGGTCTCCACCAGCGGGGTGCTGATCTACTACTCCAGTTACTCACCGAAAAGCCCCGTTTGCGTTTTAAAACTGACCTAATCATAGCCCTGACCACCGCCCTCTTACGCCAAAAGGATGAATACCGCGGTGGTCTCGTCTGTAAGTATTATTTCACCCGCCACTCCAAAGCGCCCAAACAGTGGAAGATGCGTCAGTTGGCTGCGGAATTCGACCTCATGCGCAATCGGCCGCAGGAAGCTCTCAAGCATCTGCGAAAAGCCGCTTCGGCTCCAAAAGGAGACGCGCGCATTCTTAATGCCTTTTTGCGAGCGGATGCTCATGCCCGTTTGGAAAAGGCCAACCTCGCTGCCTCTGAACTGTCTTGGATTATGAGACAGCGTCACCATCTCGACATCGACACCCGGGGCTTAGGTGTCAGAATCTTTTCACTTTGTGCCCGAAAATGCGGCAAAAAAGTCCTTAATCGTCTGCTGGCTTCTAGTCCCCGGGATATGCACCAGAACTTAGTCACTGACCGCGTAAAATACTTAATGGAAAAACGTGGCATCGCGAGTGCATCTATAGAAGACAGTCCGGACAAAAAGAAAGGTGACACTTCCTTGTGGGACCGGCTGCGTAAAGCCGACCAAGTGACCCCAGAGTCCCCTAAGAAGTCTCTACCTAACTAATCACGGAGCATAATGATGACTGAACTATCAGCAGCACAAGACGGCCTCGCCCTTACGGTCAACGGTTCACTACTGGCCGTAGGCATCCGCCCCCAACTTGGTGAGCTTGAGGGCGCCCTCAAAAGCGTCGCACTTTCTGACTCTCCGGTAATTATACGGGGACAGAATGATGACCGCAGCTATCTATTAGACCGGCTTCATAAGTTAGGCCGGCGCTCCGATTTGCCGGTGCACCAGTGCCGGTCTCCCACCGAAGCTGAGCCCTTGTTTGCCTCGGTCATGGACAATGGAGACACCGAAATCGAGGCCCTGGGAACCTGGGCCTTGCATTCGGTGGACGCTTGGCCCCGAGACCTGCAAATTCAACTCAATCACATTCTTGAGGCCCTCGACCTCGGCCGTCTACACGGTCGTCTGCGGCACGAGAAAATCCCTAGGATAGTCGTACTCCAGGAATCAGAGACGGATAACTCCAAGCTATTGCCGGAACTATCCAAGCGACTGTCCTATTTTAATCTTTCCACCAAAGCCTGTGTACCAGGGGAGGAGAAGAAGAAGTGATCCTATCAGGAGAGAAGATACTTCCATGGCTGGGTAAGGCTCTTGATCTATCTTACCAACGCCACAACATCATCAACGGCAACATTGCTAACGCCGATACCGCGGGCTTCAAGGCTCGAGACATCGACTTTAAGCAACACCTCATTGCCGAACTACAACATGGTCAAAATAACGGTCCAGTGTCTACCAGCCCCTTGGCTGTCGAGCGCTACAATGTAGAGCCAGCCCTAGATGGCAACACCGTCGATCTGGACCGTGAAGTGGTGCAAATGACCTCGAATAAGATGTTCTACGAACTCACCTTCGAGGTCATGAACCGCAATATAGGTATGCTGCGTTACGGCATCGATGAAGGAGGCCGCTAGTGAGTATCTCATTATTTAAGGCCATGGACATGAGCGGTTATGCTCTGTCGGCCCAAAGAACGCGACTAGACACTATCTCAGGTAACCTCGCCAACGCCCAAACCACTCGTACCCCAGAAGGCGGCCCCTTTCGCCGCCGTGACGTGGTTTTGGCAGAAGATGTGGCCCGAGGCCGCTTCGGCGAGATGTTACATGGCGCCATGATGGAGCCAGTGCACACCGTCCGCGTAGACGAGATTCGCGCCGATACTTCCCAGCCTAAGTTGGTCTATGACCCGCATCATCCCGATGCCGACCCCTCGGGTTATGTGGCCTATCCCAACATCAACTCGGTTGAAGAGATGGTGAACATGATTACTACCATGCGCACCTATCAAGCGAACCTCAATGTGTTCACCTCTCTCAAAGAGATGAGTCAACGTGCCCTTAATCTCGGAAGGAACGCCTAATCATGATTGGTAATTTTAGTATCCCCGCTGCGCCTGAGTTTAACGCCAGCAAACTAACTTCGGATACCCGCAAGGCCTTCAATCCCGGCAATCCGGCGAATATACCCAGCCGGATTAACTTCTCTGACGTGCTCAAT
>SPJK01022042.1_pt1 | contig 11384 bp, 9 predicted proteins | sample 3741771 | NCBI WGS metagenome assembly SPJK01 (sample SAMN10925997, study PRJNA522277) | cold seep metagenome | isolation source: Elba SIP-enriched marine methane seep metagenome, extraction at timepoint T2 | place: Italy: coast of Elba, Mediterranean Sea
TCAAGCCACCAGAGGAAGCTTCACCGCCAACGGCGTGGTAGAGTAGGATATCCGCTAGCCGTCCGGTAGGGTCTTGTAGTAGGGCGTCTACGGTTCCAGCAGGCAGTGCATTGAAGGCATCATCGGTTGGTGCGAAGAGGGTAAACGGCCCGGCACCACTCAAGTCATCGGCTAGTTCAGCGGCGATCACGGCTGCTTCGAGCGTGTTATGCACATCGCTACCAACGACTACATCGACTACAGTAGCTGGGTAAGTTGGTAGTAGTACGGCATCAATCACGTGTACAACGCCATTTGTAGCGGGTACGTCTTCCATGGTGACCAAGGCACCATTGATCGTGATATCCGACCCATTGATACCTACAGTGATTTCCTGCCCTTGCAGCGTCATAGCCATCTGGCCATCCGTCAAGGTATTTGAAGCTACATTAGCTCCGAGGACATGATACAGCAGGATGCCCGCTAAGCGGCCAGTAGGATCTTGCAGTAAGGCATCCACTACGCCGGCGGGCAAGGCCGCAAAAGCAGCATCGGTGGGTGCAAAAACCGTAAACGGTCCGGCTGTAGCAAGGTCATCATTTAATTCGGCCGCGATAACGGCTGCTTCGAGGGTGTTGTGGTCGTCGCTATTGACAATAACATCAACGACGGTCTGTGCGCTCAAGCTAATAGACAAAGCGAGGCACAGTAAACTTAGTAGTTTACCTTTCATAATGCACTTTTTGTTTTTCGAAGAGAGGCTTCGGTTTTGAAAGTTTACTATGCCCTAAACAGAGGATGGTAGAAAAGGTTCTTCGCGCAGAAAAATTATTGGAGTTGCGTCAGGTGTTTTGCATAACAACTACATAAATAATTGATTTTCAGCTAATTGATTGTATTTTAGATATGAAGGCGGGTTTGGTTTTAACTCATCCCCCCGCCCTTCCCCCGACGATAAACCTGTGCTGACCGAAGCGTCAATATGTCGGGATCCAAGACCTTCGCAAGAGAAGGGGGCTGGTTTAGGTAGATTGTGAAGTATAGATTGTAGATCTCGGGAATTGTAGCCGATACTTATCTATACCAATCGCCTCCATTTCAAGGGAGGGGAAGGGGGTGGGTTACAAACCTATCTCCTCCTTATGCTCTTGCAGCACAGGAATGATAAAGTCGATCAACTCGCGCAGTTCCCAGCCGATTAGCTCGGCGCCTTTACGCACTTCTTCGCGATCGACGGAGGCGGCGAAAGTTTTGGTCTTGAATTTCTTGAGTACAGATTTGGCGGTCATGCCCTCGATCTTGGTGGGCCGAATGAGGGCGGCCGCGTAGATGAAGCCAGTCAGCTCATCTGCTGCCACAATGCACTTGTCTAGTAAGCTTTCGCGAGGGACGCCCCATTTGGTGTAGTGGCCTTTGATGGCGTGGGCGAGTTCGGCTTCTCCCATTGTTTCCAGCCGTTCAACGGTCACGGCAGGGTGTTGGTCGGGGTGCATTTCATAATCGGCATCGTGGATGAGGCCGCAGATACCGAATAGCTCTTCATTTTCTCCAAAGTGACGGGCCATGGCGCGCATCACCAATTCAACCGTGCGCGCGTGGCGGAGTAAGGATTCCGATTGAGTCATCTCGGTGAGAAGGGCGTGGGCTTCGTCTCTGGTCATGATGTCGCGATTGTAAAGCTTGGAGTAAGATAAGAAGGCTAGCGCTTGTTTTTTAGGTCAGCTGGCAAGAACGCAGCTCAACGGCATTGGTTTACTAGTCGTTTGATGCTTCATGCGGTGGCGAATTTCCTTTTCTGAATAAAGCCCTGGCAAAAATGAATATCAAAACACCACCAATTGCAAAAGTTACTACTCCTCCGATAATGCAATATCTGGACCAATCTGGCTGGATTTGTGCGACGATGTAAAGGCAAAAGACATGTATGATAAAACTGATGCCAATTGTACTAAGGAAAGTAAGAAAGGTTCTATTGGTCCTGAAGAAGCCTGTTTTCCAATTTTGGGTTTCCCAGTTCTTCGCAATAGTTACTTCACTTAGATTATTTTCCAAGTACAAGGAAATGTTTTTTAAGTGAAGTGCTGTCTCGAGAATTTTTAAGTCAATGACAAAAGCCAAGATTGGAATTACTAGTAATCCGGCGACGACTATATTGATTCCAGCTACTGGTATACTATTGTTTAATAGAGCAAATGACACGACTGCGCCAATTGCTAGGAGCTTTAGCTTCCAAAGATTCTCCACATAAGCTAAGAAACTCATGTATTCCTCTTTCATTAGCTTATAAAACTCCAATTCTTTTTCCGAGTCGGTCATGATTCAATAGGGTTGGTTGTTCTCACTTAAATAGACTTTCCATTCCTTTGATTCTGCAATTTGTTTGATATAGTAAATTCTATTGGTTAGAAATCGCTTCATATATCGCTTTAGGATAAGGGAAGAAAAGATGCTACCGACAATGCCAAAGGGAGCCTTGAATTCAAACCTATCCTTCATCAACGTTGTCGACCCTGTTTGCTGAAAATGGTGATCATGAATAAAATAGGCAAACGCACCTTGTACTTGTTCATCTCTAAAGTGAATTGGTTTATCGAATTTAGTGATCTTCGAAGTTAGTTGTTGCTTTATGCCAAAGTGAAAAGCTTCCCAGGTTACTATTTCACCCAATTCTATCAAACCACGGGTTCTTCCGCCAATCGCTCTTTCTTTTGTTCCGGCAGTTGAAATGGTATGTAGATCTATACTTCTTGATAGATCAAAGCATAAGCCTATATCTGCGTTTACTTCTACTTCAATTTCTACTAGGGGCATAGTTGAATTGTTATTTATTGCACAGTGCTCATCGGCAACAGTCCAAAATAGCGCCTATATAGTCACGCTTCCTCATACAGCCCTTTCTCCACACTTGCCTTGATCGTATCCTCTACCAGGGCCCATAGTTTTGGCGCATATTCTTTAATGAAGGCCTTCTTTTCAAGAACCATGCTCACCTTGATTTGGTCGGGGTTTTCCTTTTCGTTGGATACGTACAGATGATTGGTTAAGGGCTGAATGGCATCCAAGACTTTCGCAAATTTGGCTTCGTTTGATTTCTGGGCCTCAAACTCAGTAAATAGAGCTAATAGCTCGGATTGCTGGCCTGTTGGTAGAGGGGATATTACTTGCTGGAATGCTTTTAGCTCATTCTGATAGGTTTCGTCCTGGTTGGATTGATCATACAACCAGGTGTCTCCCGCATAGATTTCTCCTAAGTCATGGATCAACAACATCTTCATGACTTTTAACTGATCTATTGCTGATGCACTGTATTGAGACAGGATGGGAACCATCAAGGCCAAGTGCCACGAATGCTCCGCACTATTTTCCGGCCTCTGATTGTCCAAGGTCAGATTTCGGCGCTTGACCGTTTTTAATTTTTCTAGCTCATTGATGAATTGGATCTGTCCGGTTAAAGCCTCCACGGGCAGCGGTTTTTATGGTAGTGGTGATTCGACAATTTTATGGGCGGACCATTTTCCTGGTTCTTATTCAAGTGCCTAATCAGCCTTGATTAGCTGAATAGTCTGATTTCCAATGTTTACAAAGTAGCTGCCTAGAGGCAAGTCCGTTACATCAATTGTAGGATTGCCAGGCCCAATTTTTTGGGATAAAAGAGAGATGCCAGTCAGGGAATAAATATGGCAGTCTATCTCTTTAGGTAGGTCTGTGCTTATAGTGATCAGTCCACTGGTTGGGTTGGGGTATATGCGAATAGCTGGACTATCATCAACAACCTCCGTATTGGACGTAATGCCACAATTGATTAGCCCATTGATATCGTATTGAGAAACGAAATTCCAGATAATGGAACTGGCATCAATGTCTTGGTTGCCCCATGATCCCGGCCAATCATGGCCACCGCCGATCACCTTGTAATGATCAACCACAGTGCATTCGCTGCCATTCTGATACGACAGGTATTCGACGATGCTGCCATCTGAGTCATCCAGGTCAGTTATGTTTTCTACAATAGGCATGGTTTCGGCCTGGTTATAGTCCACCCAATAGGTGAGCACCTCTTCGACGGTCTTTGATCCAGATGGTTGCGAACCATAGTAGCTGACTACATTGTCTTCGGTTCCGTGAATGCTAACCACTGGAGTGGGATGGGAGGGGGCGCAGGCATCAAATGTTTCGGAACTCATTTTGCCGCCAACCGAGCCGATGGCCGCAATACGGTGACTCAACTGACAAGCCAATTCAAAACTAAAATAACCGCCGTTCGAATAGCCGCAGCTGTACACCCGATCGAGGTCGATATTGTAATTGGCCGATAAGGTATCGATCATGGCTTCGGTAAAGCCGAGGTCATCAGCACTACTTCCATTTGTCCAGGCTCCAACATTCCAATGTGGTACGCCAAAAAATAGCGAGCCTTGCGGATAGACCAGGATAAAACCGGCGGTGTCGGCCACCTCCCGCATCCCCGTGCTATTCAAATGATTATTGGCCTGGCCAGTGAATCCGTGGAAGTTAAACAGGAGGGGCGTGGGCGTAGCATCATCATAGATTTCCGGCACATAAACGATGTATTCCCGGGTCGACCCATCATGAAGTATCGTCTCGATAATCGTCTCCTGAGCCGTCATTAGGCTTAGAGACAAAAAGATGGAAGTGATGGTGAGGGTAAACTTTGGTGTCATGCTTTCGGCTTGATGCGATTTTGGAGGTGTAACATAATAATTAATGCGAATCCAGGGCTTTGTAAGGCCTCGGAGAGGTCCGAATTTATCCAGATTCACTGGATTTCGGAGAAATCCTGCCTCTGTAGATATTAAGTAAGCGTGTTATGTACGACCTCGGAGAGGTCGCACTAACCTAAATACCATCCCCAGCCTTTACCTAACCGCTAGCCGGATAATTCCCGAACCTTCTCTTGAAGAATCGCCAGCAAAAGGTCGATTTGTTCCAGATGTGTCCTAAAAGCCACGACAGCTACCCGAATCCAGAATACACCGCCGATGGTTGTAGAAGAAAGGAATATACGGCCATCTCGTTGTATGGCTTGTATTAGCTTTTTATTGAAAAGGTTGGCGTCTTCATTGGTAGGTACATATCGGAATAGTGCTACAGAAAGCTCGGGCTCAGGCCCAACCTCAAATCCCTCAACTTTTTGAATATTGGCATAGAAGTAGCGCGTCAGCAGTAGTTTTTCTTCCAAGGCTGCCCGAAAAGGTTGTAAGCCAAATAACTTCAAGGGCAACCACAGTCGCATTCCACGAAAGTGCTTGGTCAGTTCAGGGGACACATCGGCAGGTGATATCTCTTCAGTGGCATCGTAGGAGTCCTGCATGTAGTCCGCTAGATAATGATGGGCTTTCAGTAGTTTATTTTTGCTTTTCACCAAGACTGCGCCAGTCCCGAAAGGTAGAAAAAGCGTTTTGTGCGGGTCCAGCGTTATCGAGTCGGCTTTTTCAATTCCGGCGAATTTCGACCGTACCTGATTGACCAGTTTGAAGAACCCGCCATAGGCTGCATCTACATGAAACCATAGCCCATGTTTTTGTGCAATGTCAGCAATAGGCGCTATGGGGTCAACGGCACCTGTATTGGTCGTGCCAAAGGATGCATTGATGAAGAAGGGCTGCAAGCCAGCTGCTTTATCTTCGATAATGGCTAGCTCTAATTGATCCACCGAAAGCCGCAAGCCCTGATCCAGCGGGATATACCTGATCTGAGCTTCCGCCAGACCGGCAATTCGAATGGCTTTCTGGATGGAGTGATGCACTTGCTCGGAAAGGTAGATCACCAGTTGGTCAAAATTCCGTGCTTTGATGCCAAAGGCCTCCCGTGCGGTCACAATGGCGATTAAGTTGGCGATGGAACCACCCGAAGTTAAGTTACCAATCGCGGTGGCTGGATAACCCATTAGGTCGCACATCCAGCGGGTGAGCATGTTTTCTAAACGAACGGCTCCAGGAGCGGTGAAGAATACGCCTGCGTAGCGATTACTCACCGCGGCCAGGTAATCGCCCAAAGCAGAAGGGTAGAGGCCGCCACCAGGGATATACCCCATGTGTCCGCCGGAGGTTGGGTTGACACCTGCGCTATCGACGTCCTTGCTAGTGCTTTCCAGCAAATCAGCTAAGGCGGTTGGTTCTTCCGTAATATTCCAGGCATAGATGCCCTTTCCATTGTCTTCCGAGTGGTGAAAAGCCTTGGCGGTAGCCAATGCGTTGATGAAGGTATTGGCGTAGTGGAGCACCTCGTCATTCCACTGCTCCCGCTGATACTGAGGTGGGTCCAGTAGCCGGGATGCCTTTTCTAGGGTTTTGAGTTGGTCAAGCATGCTGATGTGGAGTTGAACAATAAACCGCTGAAGCGCGAGGTAGCGGTGGTGCTACCAACGATTAAGTTTGCTGCTCAAGATAATATTTCGATGAATGCTTGTGGGAAACCTTGGCTAAAGGGGCGAGAAGTCTGGAGTAATTGTCAACGCTTATCGCCAGACCGTTATGTCACCACTCTTGAGTAGCGTGCTACCATCTTCAATAGCCACTAGTATCTTGAATGCCACCGATTCTTAATCTGAATTGATGTAAACGTTTAGCTACTGACGCTTCGGTCAGCACAGCTTCGCTGCTACTTCGTGCTCTACCGGCCTGCGGCCTAATGCCTTAAGAAACCCTGACGATAAATGTCAGAACAATGCCTGACGAAGAGGCTATTCTCTTCGCCAGAATTCACAAGAGGAAGACCTCGAATGCGTTACAGGAATTTAAATCAGATCTAGTTGATGATCATGATTTTCTTAGTGTACATCAACTCATCTTTAAAAAACTGTAGGTAATACATTCCACTTGGTAGCTGGTCCACCCTCACTTGCCTAGAAGTAACTGTTTGTACCAGTTGGCCATAAGTATTCACCAAGCGTATTGCCGAAAAGAGAGTGATGTCATTGGTGATGGTAATGAAACTCCTTGCCGGATTAGGAAAAACACTAATTGGCGTAGCGGTAAACTCAGTCGTAGAAGTGGGGGGCGGTTCTAATTCGAATCGCATCATATCACTTTCTAACTGTACATCGCTAAGACCGCACATAAAGTAGACATAGTTATCGATTACGAAGTTACCCGGCGCCCAACGACTACTCCCTGGGTGTGAAGTCAACTGGGTCCACTCGTCGATTTGCGGTTCATATTCCCAAAACTCTCCTTCTTCCATAAAGGAGTGATTGTCGCCATCACCGCTTAGAATATACCCTTTTCCATTATAGTCGAATTGCGTACCAGCCACCCGGCCTTCGCCCGGGAAATCAGTCAATTGGGTCCACTCATCTGTGGAAGGATCGAATTGATAGAAGTCATTGTAGATTTGGAGGGTGTCCTCAATGCTATTGCCGTGGCCAAAACCAACATAAGCGATACTATCAATCCCGAAATAAAAAGGGTGGTGTCTTGGAGGCCCTGGCAAATCGTCTTTCTCGGTCCAGGTATCTGTAGGGATGTCATACTCCCACCAATCCTTCAAGTTGGCGGAGTTGTTACCCAGACCCACATAGATTTTATCGTCCAATTGGATGAAAGCAGGGTGGTAACGAGCCGCGCAGGGACAGTCCGTCAATTGCGTCCACGTTTCTGTTTCAGTATCATATTCCCATAAATCATCATAGGCTACACCATCAGCCCCACCAAAGCCAACATAGGCTTTGGTCCCCCTGGAGGTACCATAAGAGAAACTACGGGCTGCGCCTGGAAAGTCAGGAAGGGTTCCCCAGGTATCGGTTAAGGCGTCATACCGCATAAAGTCATTGGCCGCCTCACCATTCACACTTCCGGCCAGTAGATAGCCATAGCCATCAACAGAAAAGGTAACAGGATGATGGCGAGCGTCTGCAGTTCCGCCTGGTAAGGAAGCCATCGGCTCCCATGTTTGTGCAAACAGGAAGTTGACGGATAATAGACATACGTGAAATAGTAGCTGTCTTTTCATTTTTTGCATTTTTCGATTAAAGTTCAGGTAAGCTTTTTGACATCATTCACTTGTCTTCCTTAATCCATTGAAGGCCTGTTTCTTCCTTTAAAGCGTGCGGGGAATTTGTATCGCGGCTACTTTGTGATTCGGTCTCCAAGTGAAAATGAGGCATTTTCACAACGCAGAATTAGGTGAAAAGGATCATGATGAAGTCGATTATTAAAGTCCTAACATGCTCTTAATCTGCTAAATTACTTCGGTTAAGTATTTTTTAACAAGACCAAAAGTATAGTAGCTGTCAAATTACCTTTTACGGGCACTTACATTTGTTGATAAGAATGATCGTTCAAAATCGTCTCTACCGCTTGTTCCATTGTATTAGATTTTGGGCCCTTTGACCTTAGGGTAACACCAATCTTGAAGCAGCCAATTCGACTGCAAATTTCGACCTTCCCTTCTGCTTGTCAGGGTGAAGCATGCTGATAAGATTCTAGCCTCAAACGACGAATCACGCTCTAGCTGCAGCTGTGGGCTGTAGAGTATACGTTTGTTAGCATAATGCGAAAGTCCATCGCCTTGGTTCCATATAGCAAAGCCCTCGGCAAATATGGTTTGCCGGGGGCTTTATCTAATCCAGTTTCCAAATCTACCGCCGCACCACCAAGCAGGCCCCAACGCTTCCCCTGTCACCCATGCTGATAATTGACTTGTACGAGCTGACCAGAAGGCCGGCTCCCCGCAGCTGCCAGAGCGAAAATTGGTAGCGAGGCTTGCCTTGCTGCCAGGTGAACTGACTGCCCAAAGAGGCCACTGAGGGGAGTGGCTGTTCCGCTGGATGTTCTACCCGGCTATCGACGGTCGTCAGAGGTGACTGATAGTGAGTAGGGTTTAGTGGCAAGAGCAATTGAAATATGATGCTATTAGTGCGGAAGGTTTCTATGAAGTTGATTAACGCCCTGGCTACTACGTAGTCTGCTTTTTCGGGCTATGCATGTTTTAGCGGTTGTTATGCTTCATTGGGGATTTAACTGGATAATATCTTCTACTACATTGGTTTTGCTACTCCCCAGAAATTATAGCAGGCTGGTTTAAATCCAGGAATATACATCGTTTCGAGTTGCTCAAAAGTAAATCCTCCACCTTCAATTATTGAAGGGATATCTCGATTTAGATTACATCCTCCCCCCAGTCTTTTCCAAACCGGATTTAATACATTTTGCCACCTCCTGACTGATTTATCAGGTGCGATTCCGTGTTCACAAAAAATAATGACTCCATTTGGTTTGAGGACTCGCCTGAATTCCTGAAGGGCAGTAATGTAATCGGGAATCGTGCAAAGGGTATAGGTGATTACAATGGAGTTTATTGAGTTGTCATCTATAGGAATACTCTCCGCATACCCCTGGATAAATTTTATATTGAGATTTTGATTGCCCAAGTTACTTTCAGCCAATGCCCACATTTCTTCTGAAGGGTCAAGTGCCAGTAGTTGATCCACTTTATCAGAGTTGTAATACCTAAAATTTAGCCCCGTTCCTACGCCAATTTCTAACACTCTTCCACTTGCAATGGGGACTACTTTTTCTCTTTGCCTCATGTTGGGTTTAGTTGCACATAATGCATTTGTAACCTTAGGTAAAATATATTTATCGTATAAATTGATCATGACGAGAAGCTCTTTAAATGATGTTCGATTAAGGCATTAACTGCTTCAGGTTCTTCGACAGGAGACATATGACCTGCTTCGGGAATTATCTTCAAGCTAGAGTTTTGTATTTGTGCATGCAGGATTTCTGCCTTGCTAAGGTCAGTCAACTGGTCTTGGTCTCCAACCATAATTGTGGTAGGATGCTTGATTGCACCAATCTTATCCGTAATACCTTCTCTAAAAAGAACCCCTTTCACCGCTTTTGCTAACCCGACACGGTCATTTGAGGCAAAGTGATTTTTCCAATTACTTTGAAGTTCTGTCCTTTCGGTATCCTGTAAAAATTTCGGTCCGAAGAACAATTGCATGACCTTATTTGAAAGGGGCTTCAGGCCAATGTATTTTGCTATCAATAGCATAGCCTTATTTCTCAACATACCACTCTTAGGTTCGGGCTCCGAAGAAGTATCGATAAGAATCAGTGATCTAAGAAGTCCAGGATACTTTAAAGCTACTCTTAATGCAACCATCCCTCCCATGGAGAAACCGACAAAATGGCAAGGACCACATTTTAGTGCTTGTACTAGTTCAAAAAAATCCTCGGTGAGCATGTCGAGGTCGTATCCATCAAGAGGTGATGCACTTTTACCATGCCCTCGAAAATCAAAACGAATGCATCGATAGTTGTTACGCAGGAATTCGACTTGTCGATCAAACATCCTCAAGTTGAACAGCATACTATGCCCAAAAACTAAAGTCTGCTCTCCTTTACCTTCATCTTCATAGTAGATTTTTACGCTGTTTAATGTTAGGTAGGGCATAATGGTATCTTTTAATTAAGAAGGCATCAAAAAAATAAGTATGGGGAATTTGGATGGGCGAAAATTCACAAAACAACCGAATACTTGGAAGTTGTGTGTTAATTCTTCGTTCATCTTCAGGCAAATTACCTATGATTATTTTAGCCCAACTGCTTATTAGCTAATAATGCCTAACTACTCAAACAAGAAATGGGGCTTTGCACTCCCTAGACACGGCGAAATTGGCGGTATGGCAACTGCCAGCTAAGCGCATAATGCTATTGAAAGTTACGCTTTATTAATCACTATATCAGGCGATTATCGCTTTTTTAGGGTAGCGCGTCTGCTCGTCCTTTTACCTTACAGCAAAGCCTTCAGCAAATCACTCTTACTGGAGGCCTGCCTTTTTTTCAATATTCTCATCTACCAACACACCCTTAGCTGCAGCCCTACATCCCACCAAACCCCCTCCCGCCAACCTACGGCTGTTCGTCCATTCAAACTCCAGCGCGCCTGCTCTTGTGGCCGCCAGGTTACATTCGTTGCCCAAAAAGCATAGGTCTGTTGGATGAGGTGCCCCACATCTTGAGACCGTACCCGTAGGTAACTCACCGCCGGGCCACTAAACAGGCCCCAATGCTTTCCTTGCGACCCATGCTGATAATTGACTTGTACAAGCTGACCAGTAAGGCCGGCCCCCCGTAGCTGCCAGAGCGACAATTGGTAGCGCGCCTTGCCTTGCTGCCAGGTGAACTGACTGCCCAAAGAGGCCAGTGAGGGGAGTGGCTGCTCCGCTGGATGTTCTACCCGGCTATCGACGGTCGTCAGAGGCGGCAGGGCCGGCGCTCCACCTAGCGTTTCCAAGTAGACAAAAGGCTGGGTAAAAGGCAGAAAGACTTCCAATACATTCGACCCACAACCAAGGGCATCCACGATCTGTACGGTATAGTCACCACTCTCCAGGCCATCGATCGAGAAAGTCTCATCGCTGGTCGTGCCCCAGA
>SPJK01015565.1_pt1 | contig 11382 bp, 7 predicted proteins | sample 3741771 | NCBI WGS metagenome assembly SPJK01 (sample SAMN10925997, study PRJNA522277) | cold seep metagenome | isolation source: Elba SIP-enriched marine methane seep metagenome, extraction at timepoint T2 | place: Italy: coast of Elba, Mediterranean Sea
CGGCTCGCCAGAGTAACCATAAGCTCCATAGGGATATCGTCGCGGATTTCGCCCTTTTTTTGACCGGTTTCGATCAAGGTTCTCATCCAGCTGCGACTGAAGTCATAAAGGTTGCTCAGCGGAGGCCGCTCCCGAGCGGAAGGCGGTAGAGAGCCGAGGCTGCGAAAGAGCGCCATGACTTCTGGGTGGGTTTGAGTGAACTTCAAACCTTGTTGGTTGAAGCGCTCAATCCCCGCCCAAAAACCATGGTCTAAATCGGGCTCGCCGACCTCCATCATCGCCTGCATATGTGCGTCGATGAGGACCGTGCCATACAGGTCCAGCTTGTCATCGAAGTAGTAGTACATCGCGCCTTTGCTCAGTCCTGCTCGCTCGATAATCCGGTTGTAGGACGCGCCCTCAAAACCGCATTCGGCGAATTCCTCAGCCGCTACCGAGAGGATTTTCTTACGCTTTTCCTCTGGGAGCTTTTCAAAACGAGGTCTCGGCATAGATCTCTAATCCAACTAGAAGTGCTGCTCCGCACCAAGCGAAGCCAAGAAAACTTCCAAACACGCGGTCCAACCACCAGTCCGACTGGAGGTTAGACCGGTGGTCTATTTATAGATCCGCTAGTCCTGCGCGTCTAGGACAAAATGCCTCCTTCGTTTGACTTTGACCCCGAATCCTCCAAGGCTTTCGGCAGCACCGCCCATGGCCATCAAAGACCAACTTAAGGAAGTCCTCTTCAACACCCTGCGGCAACCGCCGCTGGAGAACCTGGCCGTCGCCAGCTCCCTCAAGGCTTCGCCCGACATGCAGCGCTGGCTGCGCAAGGCCGTGCCGCAGCCCTATTCCTACACGCTTCAGGATCAACGTATCGCCGAGCGCTATGGGTATCGCTGGACTCTGAACCCTAAAGACTACTTCCAGTGGCACCAGTTTTACGGCCTCTATGACGAAGTACTCGAAGTTCTCAGAGCTACCGCCGCCTCCACCCAAGTCATCTTTGATATAGGTGCGAATATTGGTTTCTATAGTTTGCTCATGGCTCGGGCCCAAGGTCCTACCGGTCGTGTTTTTAGCTTCGAACCCAACCCAGAAACCTATTCTCGTTTGGTCACCCACATCGAGGACAACGCCGCCGATAAGGTTCAAGCCACTCAATTAGGCTTTTCCGACAGTAAGGGGCGCCTGAAACTCTATGAGCAAGGCGAAGGAGAGGCTGGAAAGTATTCTTTGCGCCCACCAGAGGGCGGTAACTCCAAGGTCTTTGAGGTAGAAATAACCACCTTAGACGACCGCTTCAGACTATTAGGTCTCGATCGCCTCGATCTTATCAAGATAGATGTGGAAGGCTTCGAGCCCGAAGTCATGCTTGGCGGCAAGGAAACTATCTCCAAGTATCAGCCCTACATGATCTTTGAGTTCACCCCGGTCTGGATGCGCAATCGCAAAGAAAAGACGAACGCTGCCATCGATGTACTTAAAAAGGCTGGCTACCTGTTTCATCACTTGCTGCCCTCCGAAAGCGGTCCTCCACAAACAACGATGATCGACATCGATAGTTACCTGGCTGCTCGCTACGACCAGCCGGGCAATCTTAATCTCATCGCTCAGCCCGCCAGCAGACCCCCTTTGAGCCGAATCGGAGTAACCGGAAACGGTTGATTCATGCCCAGACTATTAACTATCATCGAGAGTATCGATAAGGGTGGTGGCGCAGAACAAGCGCTGGTGCACTTACTCCCTAGCCTCAAGGAACGTGGTTTCGAAGTCGAAGTCTGCGCCCTTTGGAATCAAGAAGGTTTGCGCAAAGACCTTGAGGAACGAGGGGTCGCGGTTCATCAGCTAGGACTCAACTATCAGCAGCGCTGGAAAGCACCGCCTCATCTACAATTTCTGGCAGACAAGGTTCGCGCTTTCAAACCGGATATTATCCACTCTCATCTTTATTTCGCGAGCCTCTATAGCGGACTACTACCCAAGCTGGCTTTTCCTGCTAAGAAAGTGGTCTCTTTTCATAGTATGGATTACGAAGTCCATCCGCCTAAGACGCCCCTCATGAAAGGGCGCGCCCAAGGCCATGGCTTTATAATTCGCAATAACTATGATGGATGGGTTGGAGTAAGTCAGGCGGTGGTAGATCACTATCAGCACCACTATCATCTGCGAGAGATGGAAGTGATTCCCAACGTGGTGCCGGTAGAGAATATCAAACCTAAAGAGGGTTTAGATACCCAGTCTATCCGTGACAACTATCAGGCCCAAAAGAAAGACTTCCTGATCACCGTTCCCGGGCGTTTGGTGATGCAAAAGGGCCACAAGTATCTCTTGGAAGGCTTAAAGATACTAAAAGATGCTCAAAAGACTCTTCCTAAGGTACTCATTGTAGGCTCCGGTCCGCTTAAAAAAGAGATTGAAGAACTCATTGAGAACTATCAACTCCGTGATTCGGTGCAAATGGTTGCGGTGATGCCTCACCATCAACTCATGGAGCTACTGCAGGCCAGTGACGCAGTAGTAATGGCTTCGATCATCGAAGGCTTCGGCATTGCTGCAGCCGAAGCCATGGCCATGGAAAAGCCACTTATCGCTACCCAAATTGGTGCTTTGAAGGAGATGGTGGCCGACGGGGAAACAGGTTACTTAGTGCCTCCCGCTGATGGCAAAAGTATCGCTGAGGCTCTAGAGCGCCTCATGGCTTCACCAGAGACCGCCCAAAGGATGGCCAAAGCGGCTCGCCCCCGGGTGACCGAGCGCTTTAGTGCAGAAAAGGTCGCTAGCGACTGGGAAGACTACTACTACCGCTTACTTTGGAACGCACCAGCCTAGGCGCATACCAAACACTCAAGGCCAAGTATCCCAGCATAGCTCCCATAGGTAGGGCATAAACGCCAATCTTGTTTAGTAGAGTAAGCTGAAAAAGCAAACTGATGCCAACCTGGATAGCGAGCAGACTGGTGAGCGCTTTGAGTTTACTCATCGAAACCAAGCCCATAAAATAGGTATTGCACCAGGTTCTTACGATCTCAAAGGCGCCGAAACAAAGGATTAGTTTGGCGTCCACAAAACTATACTGTTCCGGCGCCAATAGTTTCATAATTGGCTCAGATAGAAGATAGACGCCTAAGGATAGTACTGCCATCCAGGAAGCGGATACTTGTGCATTCTTTTTGAAGGAAGCCATCAGCTTTCGATAGCTCCCCCGGGCATAGTCCTCGGTCCATTGCGGCCTCACTGCTTGCAGCCAGGCGGTGTAGAAAAGCCGAGCCAGATCAAATACGCGACTGCCTAAAGTATATACCACCACATCTTGGGCGCTGAGGTAGCGACCCATGATCAGATAGTCCACATTGAGCAATATTGCCGAGAGTAAGGCCAGACTTAAAAAACCAGGGGCTCGATGGCTAATCGCCGAAAGAGCGGCTTTGGAGAAGTGATGAAAGGAGACTTTATATCTATCTACAATCCTCGCTAAAGCCAGCAAGGAGATCGCCGCAGGAACTCCGGCGGTAGCAACCAAGTATCCTGCTAAGGGGTCTTGGAGTTCAAAGTACCCGACTAGATAGATGCCCAATAGACCTAGGAGAGCACTTAGAGCAGCGGCAATATTGGCGAAGTATCCTTCTCCAACGGCGTACCAAGTATTGTAGGCCATATTTCCGATAGATGTGAGAGCAAAGAGGAAGAAGCAAAGGACGATATATCTCCCTTTTTCGGCATCGCTGAGCCCTATTTCCGAAAGATAACTATCTCCTATCGGGCCACTGAGAAGAATGCTAGCTCCCAACAGGACCAGCCCTACGGCCAAGATACTGGAGACGGCGCTAGAGACGATATCGGCGAAGTCTTGGCGCAATGCCCGACGCTCCGAGATGTAGTTTTGGGCGGCATTGCGAATGCCCAGGTCGCTGAGCAAAACCCAGGTGAGTAGATTGGAGAGCAGCACAAAGGCGGCATAGCGGGTGTCGCCCAGACGCTCGAGTAGCAGCCGCACCGAGGCCAAAGAGACGATGGCGGTGACCCCACGGCTCCCCCAAGCGCTCGCTGCCACCCAAAAATGCCTCGGAGGACTCTTCATCAGCCTCCTTTAGAATCGGCGTTTAGGTGGATTTAGGAAGGCGCAAAACCAGCAGCCAACCAGGGTGGGCCCGCCGGGGAAGCGACAAAAACCGCGACAAGCCCACCAAATGCAACTCCCGCACTCTCGCCATGCAGACTTGGCACCGCCCAGCTGGCTGAAGGGCCCCGGCGACCCTATTTCCCTGAAAAACCCACCTGCGAAGTTGGCCCGGTTGTTGAATTAAGCTCTGACATGCGCTGGTCACCCTGGCTCCTAAGTTTTGTTAGCCTAAGTTTTGCTGCCTATACCTATCATTTTTCCCAATCTGCCGAGGCAAGCTCATCAAGTAGCCCAGTACTTGAGCAGGAGCTTCGGCAGCTCCAAGATCAATATGTACAACTTAAGTTTAAAGTAGAACTATTAGAAAACCAGCTTAACCAAAAGCCCAACTATAATCCTCAAGCAAATACAACTATTAAGCCTACGCCCGATGAATTAACTATCTCAACTAAAGAAAAACCTGCTAAGACGACTGAACCTAGTTCCGAAGATGCTGTTGACCATAGTATGGAAATACATCGTGAGGAAGTATTAGATAAGTATACCCAGGAGCCCAGAGATGAGAAATGGGCTGCGAGCACTGAGGAGAATATTGTCCAGAATATCGAACAAATATCAGAAGGTATCCTTCCGGGTCTAAAACTTACCGATTGGGAATGCCGAACTACTGTATGCGCCATTGAATTAGAAACCACCGACAAACAACAGCGAGAGATTGCGGTGAGAATCCTTGCCGTTCCGGGACTTAACCAAGCTGAATATGAATTGATAGACACCCCGGGGCAAGCCCCTCGTATTCGCGGTCTGCTCAGCCGAACTCAAGAAAAGTGAGTTCCTAGATACATCTAAAGGAAAGAAAACATGAAACTGCCCATTAAGACTCTTTTTGCTGTCCTTACTTTTTCTCTTTTTGCCGCTGCCCCTGCAGAAGCCTCCGACTGGGTGATTCCTGGTGGTGCCTGCAAGGTCGCTCTTGGCTCAGTTAATACTTTGTATACCTCCAAGATGGTTGCCACAGGTGGAACCGCAGTGATCACCTGTAACCTTCTCCGGGAGCGCAAAACTAACAACCTGAGCACTGTTTACGTGCGTATCCACAAGGTGTCTCCATACATTTTGCCAATTACTTTGACTGCTTTCGATAACTTTGGAAACAACGCCAGCTCTGGCAATGGTTTTGTTAACCAGAACTCCAGCGGAAATATCTCCACCAGCGTGCCAATTCCCGCAACCGTGAATGGTTATGGCTATGTTTCGGTGAATATCGTTTTGGGTGAAGGCGATACATTACACAGCGTAAGATATATTCAGAACTAATCGAGCCACGTTCTGAATATTCTGAGGGCCTGTCGAGGGATTATTACTGCCCCCTCTCGACAGGCCCTCTTTTTTTTGCAAAACTTACCATTCCTCGAAGCCAAAGTTGCATCTCCCCACCCCTCTCATTCTCACCTAGCCGTTAGAACACTAAAATCCTCCGTTAAATAGTTGGAACGGCTTTTGCTGATACTTCTGACTATGGGATATAATGTACAACGCCGACGCCGCGATAATCGCTCCTTAGCCTATGCCCCTAATTTACGACGGCCTCGACAAACCCCAGTCAGAAGCCAGCCCCAAACTGGTACTGGTGATGCGGCCCCTACTCGCCGCGGTGGCCAAGGAACTTATGCTCGGCGGACTGATACCCAGACCCGGCGGGCTGAGAATCTACGTCCACAACTAAGATGTCGCGCTGGACATAGTACGCGGATGCGCCAGTCTTGTGAGGGTCGTGTGGGTGGAGGTACTCAGCAGCGTCCTCCGCAGCAAGCTTCGGGAACTCATTTGCCCCAGAGCCAAAGTAGTCATCGGCGCCAGGTAAATATTGGGGTGACTCAGCAACAAGGTTTACAGAGTCTGAGCGGAAATGCGGCTCGAGGCACCGATTTACAGCGAACTCAGCGGCTTTTGGCCAATAATCTAAGAACCACTGGTACTCAGGCCAACCAACAGGCCCGCTTTCGTATCGGCGACGAGACACTCACCGCCGGACAACTGTTTACCCAACTTAGAAACAATCCTGGCCGTTTCCAAGACTTCCTCCGGGCCAACGGGATTTCGGTTCCGGAGTTTAACGAACTATTAGATGATATCAATAATACAGGCGCCCACGCCAACCAGACCTACGACCTTAGCGCCGGCAGCGCCTTAGCTCAGCAATATAATATCGGCGGAGCTAATGGAGCTACCGTAGATAGCCATTTAGATAGTTCTCCCACTCAACAAGCAGCAGCGCAGCACCAAGATGCTCTGCAAAGGACTGATGTTTCTTCGGAGCAGGTAGAAGGACCATCTATCTGGCAACAAATCGGCGATGCCATCATGGAGGCCCTTGGAGGTATTGCCCGTCTCTTTGGTAGTTCTTGGAACCCAGACACAGTGACTTTCAACGGTCGCGTAGACGACCAGCGCTTCGAACAAGTTGGACATAGTATTGCCACTGGAGATCGGCGCCTGGAGATGGCCGCGCTGGTGGCCCAGCCCAATGGTGCAGAGCAGCTTCGCGAGCGTTTGATGGCTCAAAAACCAGAATCTGCTACCGATGCTCAATGGAGTCGGGCAGTAGATAATATGATGCGGGGGGTTGAGGCTGGTCTCAACTCAGAAAGAAATACCGGACGCGTACCGCAAATGACCGCACAGGAGGGCCAGCAAGTATTGCTTTATTTGCGGGCAAATAACTATTCCGCAGACGCTCGTAGTCACGTTCAAACCGTGATGCAGCAGCCCGCAAGTATTAGGGCTCAAGCCTTGCCTTTGCTCAATCAACTACCTGCAGCCGAGCGCAACAATATGCTTGCGCTCCTTCAGCCGCAAAGCGACCCAGGAACTAATGCTACCGATAGCCAGCTGAATTCCTATACGGTCAGCCAAGCCTATCAACAAGGCACTGACGCTCAGAAGACAGCCATGTTTGAAACTATGCGCCAGGCAGGGTTCAGACATAGTATTGACTCGGCTCAGTCCCAACAGCTCTCTGATGCCGTTAATAGCGCCTCGGGAGTACCTCAGAACCTTCGCAATCGATACTTATCCTTACTTCCTCGCTTGGGTATGCACCGCATGCATATGGCAACCAACTCAGAGCATGGATTGGCGCAGCAACTTAGTCGCCGCAGCGCTAGCTCCGCAGCGCAACTTATGACCGATGCGGAAACTCAGGTGAACTCTTCCGCTCAACTGCAGCGGACCCTCGCCAACGGTGGCTTGTTCCTGAGGATTACCGATCCCAATGGTGGCTTAATCACTCGCAGCCGCGACCAAGCCGCAGTGGTTGATGCTTTTGACCACGCGAACCTACGGATGCGCTTTACTCCCCCTAGTGGCAATCCCATCGTGATTAGCGCTCGAGGCGCTGGAGCCGGAGAAGTATCTCTACAAAGATACTTTAACGACGCAAACTATCGCCAAACCTTCTTGCGAGACAACGGTTTGGACCGGCGCGGCTTCGAAAATATGTTGCGTAATCTATCTGGCTCGGTGCGAACTCAAACCAACCCCGCCGAAATGCAACGTCTAGCAGCTCAGATTGGTTCTTTGAACGCAGAGATTAATAATCCCGCAACCACCGACACTCGTCGCTCAGAAGCTCAGCAAGAATTCAACGATGCCCAGCTCCAATTAGAAGCCTTGCGTCCGGCGATGAACGTAGATGTAGATATTTCTGCGGGCTCTCGCTTACATACTTTGTTTGGCCTTGGTGGAGGCGCCACTGAGCCTGCTGAAGTGCAGCTGGCCCGGCACCAGCTCACCAATGAGCCTCAAGGTGAGTTTACCGTAAGACTTCGGGCGGGAAGAACCACCCACGATATCTCTTTGAGTGACATGACCACTCTGCTCTCCTCACCGCCGAACGGTCAAACTCCGAGGCAGGCTTTTGAAGCACGTTATCCCGGGCTCAACTATAACGAGACGGTAGTCGCCTTCGCTCGCTTGTCTCAAATGCAGTGGCAGAACCAATTGCCCACTGACGGTAACGGAGATGCACAACTATTAGACTTCACTCGTCGTCACCCACAGGCAAATATTAATACTATTCGCCGCCAACTTACCGACCGGCGAACTAATAACCTCCACTTAGGAAATATGAGTTTCCGAGTAGATGCACGCAGTACTTCGGTATCTAACCAAAGCCCCCAGCATCTATTGAGTGACTCCGGAATTGCCGCTTCGGCCAGCACCAACTGGTACCAGTATCAGTCCGCGTTGGACCGCCAGGGGGCCTATTCTAATGCTCACGCCCATCGAGCAGCCCGCCAGGCATTCCGGAATTCTGGCAACCGGCAAGATCCCACCCACGCCCTCAATGCCATGCTTGGGGTAGATAACTTCAACTATGGTCGTTCCGAGCACGGAACCGCCCACGGACGGGTGCAAAGTATCATGGTCGACCCGCGAACCGGTCAGCGCGCGCGTCCGCAAGACTTCCAGGTACTCTCTTTTATTGGTCGTAGCGGTCGTTCTGAGCATGTGGGTATGATGCGGGATGCACGCCGGGTTCGGGAGATGTTCACCACCTTTGGGGGCGTTCCTCAGGGCCAAACCGAGATTCACGACAACCCCTCGGCGCCACGGATGTATCGAAGTATTCAAGCAGAGATACTTCGCGACCCGCGGGCACAAAATGACCGTACCGACGCCAATGGTGATCCTATTCGTCGAACTATCGTGGTGCATTTTGCAGGGCACACCACCTCTGATCGCACCGACGATAGTGTGGGCGGCATGCTGCTCACCGGCCCCAATGGTTCACGCCAGGAGTTGGGACCTGATCAAGTGCAGCAACTGACTCGACTAGCGCGAGAGAACAACGTCAATATCGTGTGGATGACCGACGCTTGTCGCGGTGGCGCCTATGTCAACGCTGCTCGGCGGGAAGACACTCGGGCGGTTAACGCCGCTGGAGCCATGCCCACCGACGCTCGAGCGCTGCACGGCCTCACTCAGGCCATTCAGTCCCGGCATCAGACCCTGACCCAGGTAGCTAATATCCGTAATCGTCCTGCTGCCCTGCCCTCTGCAGGCACACTGGCGCGGATGGGCGCCGCCGCTCTTCAAGGCGGCACTGGCAGCCAAGCTTTCCGAGATTTGCAGGCCCTCAATACTCGGGTGCAAGGCGACGCTTCCTTGAACGATGCACAAAAAGCCATGATGGCCGACTATCTGCAAGGTATCCAAAATACTTTGACTCATCGTCAAACTATTCAAAACGCCGGGGGCATGGCCAATATTACCGGGCATGGCTTGGTCAACGGAAGCACTCGCTGGCAGTCCAACGAGCGCTTTCAAACCAACACTGTGGGCGCGCTGCAAGACCTTATTGATGCTCAACTTAGGACTCGGCAGCCCAACCCACCTCAGGCCCCTCGAGCGAATCCATGAGGAACAAATTCTTCAGGCTATTGACTTGTATTAAGGACCGCCGTGAAGCACGATCTGACTATGAGCCGACTATTACTAACGGGAGCTTTCAGTATCGCCCTATCTATCCCTGCCCTGGCCTATTCGGCCGGGCCAGGCCCCAAGGAGAAAAAACGCATGCTTGAGCAACTCGAAAAAGGCAACTCTTCAACGCGAACTCGCATCTTTCGCCAGTTAGCAAAGCAGCGAACCCCGCTAAACAAAGACATCACCAAATACATCAAGGAACTATCCATAGATAGTACCGAGGCGGAAGCTCTGCTTTCCTATTGGCAAACCACGCGAGCCCCCAACTCTGTGCAAGCCACCCAGCGATGGTTGCCAGTAGCGCTTGGAAGCTCCAATACCATCTCTTTGCTGCAAAAAACTCCGCAGACTTTGCAAAACCCCAAAGTCACCCGGGTTCTATATATGGCTGCTGAGATCTCCGGTCGTACCCAGTTGGATGCGGCGGGACAAGCCACCCTGGCCGGTCTTTGCACGCACCCCGAGGCCTTGGTGGCCAATGCGGCCATTGCTTCCTTGCTCAATCAGGAGAAGCATCACAGCAAGGGATACATCAATACTTTGAATGAGGCTTTGCAGCACCGCGCTAAGTTGGAAGCACAGCTGCTCAGGCTTTTGGTGAAGATAGGCAATCCACAATCTATCCCCACTATCATTCAAACCGGGCTCGACTTTGCCGAGGTGAATCCTCGCCAAGGTGCACCCGAGCACGTGGCAGCCTTGAAGAAGCTTACCGGCAAGAACCTCGGTACGGATATCAAGAAGTGGAAGGCTTGGCAGGCTAAGGAAAAGCAGCCTAACTAGTTAGTTGGTGGGACAAGTCTTTGTGCTGACTGGATAGATCTGCGGGTCATCCAAGCTAGATACTACGTCGGGAAGCATCTTGCAGGCAGTTTCACACTCCATGGGAGTTGCGTAAACCCCAGGGCAATTTTTCTGCACAATATTACAATAGGATAAACAGGCCCAATCTGAGGGTTGAGTTTGGACACCTGGATCTATCCCGCAGTGCATTTTATTGTAAACCGCAGCGTGGGGACAATGAACATTTGGTTGAGCTGCCGCTGGAGGCCCCGCGTGGTAAGTACGGCACTGAATAGTATCTTCCTCGATGCTGAAGGCCCAATCCGTATAGTCACCTTGGTCATTCATCATTCCACAAGTTTCCATACATTCGCTGCGAGAGTCGTAGACCGTATTTGCACCGACGCAATTGATTTCTAATAGATCGCAATAGGTATCGCAGGGCTTGCCGCAGACACTGCCACCGTTGAGGCTAGCAGCATTGCAATTGGCAGGTGTAGCCTCCAGAGCAGCAGCTTCGGCGTATTTAAAACGACACTCCAAGGTGTTTCCGTCCATCCCCACCGTACCTCGAGAAAAGCTGGCGCAGGTGGCTACACAGTTTTCCTGAGTTGGATAGGCGCCCGGGCAGGCGCTATTGATAGTCGTGCAATAGGTTTCGCAGTCCACGTCGGAGCAGACTTCGCCGCCTATCAAATCCGCGTCGTCGCAGGACTTATCAAGGGCCTGGGTTATTCGGCAGCTGAGGGTGTCGCCTTCGGTGGCCCCTAACATGCCATCTTTGAAACCACCTGGAACAACTGGCTCCAAAGCGCAATCGTTCTTGCATTCTTGAACGCTGCTAAAAATATTGGAGCAGTTTTCAACCATCACCTCACAATAGACATCACAGCTGCTTCCACAGCCTTCAGTGCCTAGAGGGAGTTCGGCGCAGGTTTTGAGTTTGGGCTCCTCAAGGCAAGCCGTAAGAGCCAACAAGAGACTTGTAGCAATAATTGAATAGC
>SPJK01032995.1_pt1 | contig 11379 bp, 10 predicted proteins | sample 3741771 | NCBI WGS metagenome assembly SPJK01 (sample SAMN10925997, study PRJNA522277) | cold seep metagenome | isolation source: Elba SIP-enriched marine methane seep metagenome, extraction at timepoint T2 | place: Italy: coast of Elba, Mediterranean Sea
GAGTTATGGAAATCGGACGGCACATTTTTCGGTACCCAAATATTAAAAGACATTTATCCCGGCGGTAATACCTCATCACCTGATGAATTTACCTTAGCCAGTAAGGCATTATTCTTTTCCGCAAGGGAAGATGACAACCATGATGGACTATGGAAAACTGATGGTACTATCAAAGGTACAAAACTAGTCAGTTTATTGGAAGCCCCCGTTGAACAATTGACTTACCTTGATGGAATGCTTTTCTTTCGCGGCTTCGATGATCAACATGGTAAAGAACTATGGTTATCAGACGGAACCGGCGAAGGCACGGCTTTACTAAAAGATATCAATAGAGGCAATTCATTTTCCCAGCTCGATAATTTGACTGTGGTCGGGGATCTATTATTTTTTACCGCCGACAACAGCAATCAGGGCAAGGAATTATGGAAATCCGATGGAACCGAGCGCGGCACTTTACTGGTCAAAGATATTCGTACCGGCAGGTCCAGCTCCTCTCCGAATAATTTGATTGCGTTTCAAGGGATGGTATATTTTAACGCCAACGATGGTTCAGGGAACCATTTATGGAAATCGGATGGCACTAGAGAGGGTACAGTTAAGGTAAGCAGCAGCAGTACCCAACCGTCAAATTTTAAAGTTGTTGGCGATTCGCTTTATTATTTTGCCTTCGACCCGGAACATGGAGAAGAATTATGGAAAACCGATGGTACCGAATCCGGTACTGTTTTAGTTAAAGATATTTATCCCGGCTATCAAGGTTCAAACCCATCACCCACATCCATTTCCGAAATGGATGCAGTCGCTTTACAAAACGTCTTAGTCTTTAGTGCAAATAATGCTATCAATGGAGCGGAAATCTGGGTCTCCGACGGATCACCGGAAGGCACTTATATGTTCGAGGATATTCGATTCGGAATCCAGGGTTCGAGTCCTAAATTTTTAACCGAAGCAAACGGCAGCGTTTATTTCATGGCCGATGACGGCATACACGGTAACGAATTGTGGACCATAAGATCAACCAACTTAGCTGAACAATCGAGCTACCAATTCGAATCCACGCTGTTAACTATACCGGCCGTTCAAGTTGGCAATATACAATATCAGGCCACATTGAGTCTGTTAGATCAACCGATTGATACTTTGCACTTTCAATTAGATACTGCTGTTCTGACCAACACGCCGATATCCCAATATACTGCAACCTATTCTTTGCAGGATAACCGTGTGACACTACCTGAGGTTCAACTCTTTGAATCCGGCCAATTGATTGGGGTTGTCAATGCCGAATTACAATGGCTGGAAGGTACAGACCCAATGCAATTTAAACTAATAGCGGTTGAAAATGTTAATTAACAAGTTACAAGCCACTTGGATACGGCAGATTCGATCAATATAATTTATAATTCTATTTAACAAACTAATGATTCAAATTCGCAAAAAATCGATACAGGAGATTATTGCATGAGCACCCTAATTGGCATCATTATGGGTTCCACATCCGATTGGGAAACCATGCAACATGCTGCGCAAACCCTGACCGATTTAAATATCGACCATGAAGTTGAAGTGGTCTCGGCGCATCGTACCCCTGACAAGCTATTTGCTTATGCTGAGAGTGCACAGTCTAAGGGCCTGGAAGTTATTATTGCAGGTGCCGGGGGTGCTGCACATCTACCGGGCATGACCGCAGCTAAAACTACGCTACCGGTTCTGGGTGTTCCGGTTCAATCCAAAGCTTTAAACGGAATGGATTCCTTACTATCGATTGTACAAATGCCTGCTGGCATACCGGTTGGCAGTTTAGCCATAGGCAAAGCCGGAGCTATCAATGCTGCCCTGTTGGCTGCTTCCATCGTTGCCAACAAGCATCCCGAACATGCAGCGGCAATTGAAACATTTCGTCAAAACCAGACCGCTAATGTACTCGCCAAACCAGACCCTAGAGAGCTGAATTTATGAAAATAGGCATACTTGGAGGGGGGCAATTAGCACGAATGATTGCTCTGTCTGGTTATCCCTTAGGACAACAATTCATTATTCTTGACCCTAGCCAGGAAGCCGGAGCCGTGCCCTTAGGACACCATCTTAATGGTGATTATGACGATCCGACCTTACTTGAAGCGCTTGCTGAACAAGCGGATGTGGTAACTTATGAATTTGAAAACGTCCCGGCAGAAACGGCAGAATATTTATCAGCTCACACTCAGGTTTACCCTGCGCCAAACGCCCTGGCGGTTGCTCAGGACCGTTTGCTGGAAAAACAATTTTTCCATCAATTAGGCATTGATACAGCGCCTTTTGCACCGATTGACTCATTACAGGATCTACATAACGCTTTATCCGAAATCGGATACCCAGCTATTATCAAAAGCCGTCGTATGGGGTATGACGGCAAAGGCCAGATAGTCATCCATTCCAATGACCAGATCGATCAAGCATGGCAGACCATACAACAAGTTCCTTCAATCGTGGAAGGGTTCGTCAATTTTGATCGAGAAATCTCCATCATTGCCGCCCGGAACACAAAATCTGAAATTGCTTTTTACCCCCTATCCGAAAACGAGCATAGAGGCGGCATCTTACGCATATCTGAAGCCAAACCGAATGACCCTTTACAACACGAAGCGGAACAAGCAGTCGCAAAGCTATTGAACAAATTAGATTATGTCGGAATTATCGCTTTGGAATTATTCGACCTTCATGGCCATATAGTCGCAAATGAGTTTGCACCAAGGGTACATAACTCCGGCCACTGGACCATAGAAGGCGCCCATACCAGCCAATTCGAGAACCATTTACGTGCCATTTTAGGCTTACCATTAGGCCGAACCCAAACCAAGGGGTTTGCAGGCATGGTGAATTTTATAGGAGGATTGCCGGATTCTGAAAAGGTATTAAATATCCCGCATGCTCACTTGCATTTGTATGGCAAAAGCGCACGAAAAGGCCGTAAAGTGGCACATGCTAGCGTATGCTGTAACGATGAACTCAGCTTTGCAGACTCATTACAAAACCTGGTTGAGCTCGCAGAAGCAAGCGACGATTCTTAAAGCATCAGATGGAAAATACAAGTTAACCTGTAGGTTGTCGGTGAGCTACGAACCGCAACAAACAACCTACAAATTGCTAAAGGCATACCGATGCACTACCATCAAATTAAACAATAAGGAGAGTGTTTTTTCGCCGTCAATTTTGTTTACAGGTATCATTAGAAATTGCAGAAAATATGAACATATTGACTACATTCGTGAAAATTGGATTAAACAAGTTTTTGTAAGTCATCAAGTTGCGGTTCGTTCCTCACCACAACCTACGACTTTTTTGCTTCTTAATCCGGTGGAAAACCTTCGAGAATTTCTTCTACGGCGGTTTTAACGTTGTTTAATCGCTGCATATAGGTTCTGTCAGTTTTCAATTCATCTCCGGCCGTACCCCGCCACATTAGCTTGTTGGTGTATGCGTTAACGATATCAATGATCAAAGTGCCTTCTTTGTATTGATAAACGAACTGCCTGGGTCTGTTTCTTGCGCCCAAAGTGTATCGTTTGCCCGCGCCCCAGCCCATCGGATACTGATACGCATCATTCATTACCGTGACCTGACTTTGATCATTGACCGCTACTTGCACTGCAACAAAAAAATCAGCGTCTATTGATGTTTTGCTATAACCTTTTTTACTTAAAACCCCATCTACGGATGAAGTGATAGTGCTTTCCAGCTGCCTCACTTGTTCAGCATCTAGCTTTTTACTGATTTCAATTCCTATATCAAGCCACTGATAGGTTTTCAAATCATTAAATACGGCATTCTGGTCGAAATCGACCTGCGTTTGTAAGGTAGAACCTACAGAACAGGCTGCTAAATACCAGCCTAAAATAAGGATCAATAAGCCATTGATAACTTTGATTCGATTAATCATCGATTTGATGCCAGAAATACTTTTTCCACTCTAAGTAAATCCTCTTGTGTATCAACTCCCGCTTCCGGCGCACTGGGAATGGTCAACACTTTGATTTGCTCGCCATACCAAAGAATGCGTAGTTGCTCCAATGCTTCTACCTTCTCTAATTCCGTTGCCGACCAATTGACATAACGTTTAATAAACCCGCACGTATAGGCATACATGCCGATATGTCGAAAATAATTAAATTCCTGTAGAGCGGATGAAGCTGATTTATCTGGAAAATGCTGGCGATCCCAGGGAATTGGAGCGCGGCTGAAATACATGGCGTAACCTAACTGGTTTAACACTACTTTCACTGCATTAGGATTAAAAATTTCTTCAGTTTCCAAAACCGGCGCCGCCAAGGTTGCAATTCCGGCCAGTTGTTGTTCGGCCAGTGTTTGCGCGACATCACGGATGTAATGATGCGATACCAAGGGTTCATCCCCTTGCAGATTCACTACGATATCGGAATCGTGCCATTCACATCGATCAGCAACTTCAGCTATTCTTTCCGTGCCGCTCTGATGTTCCGTGGAAGTCATCATCACTTCCACCCCGGCTTTTTCCACTTGCTCAAAAATCCGTTGATCATCGGTTGCTACAATTACCTGATCGGCACCGGACTCCAACGCTCGATCACAGACATGCAAGATCATTGCTCGTCCGGCAATCGGTAACAAAGGTTTGCCCGGCAAGCGCATGGAAGCATAACGCGCCGGAATCACCACTTTAAACGAAGCTGACATTAGCTCAACGCATCATATTCTTCTAAAGACACCGCCCTGGCCTCTTCCTCTAGCATGACGGGAATATCATCACGAATCGGAAAAGCCAATCGATCCGCCTTACAGATTAATTCCTGTTGTTCTTTTTTATAAATTAAGGGGCTTTTGCACAAGGGGCAAGCTAAGATGTCTAATAATAATTTATCCATATAAATCTCAAATTAGTGGACTTAAAAACAATGAAATCAGGTTATATAACGCATTATAACCTTTAATACATTTTGTCTATCCGGTTTACAATAAAAAGCGTTGATTGTGGCGAGACACTTACCGCAACTAAAAAGCTTTTCTTCAGTATTCAATATTGTTCGTAGTGTTTCGCATGTTATACGATTCTGCTCAAGTTTTCCCTTGTTTACCATTTTTCAAGGCTAAAACACATTGAGTTAAATGTTGAATAAAATTTTCATCCAATTTTGCCATTACAGGTACAAACCAATGCCTGTCTTCAGCAAAATTCTTGCATTTGACAGCATCTTTCTCTGTCATCAATACCGGCAAAGAATCATCAAAGTTTATATCATGCTGTTGAAATGGATGATGATCGGCAAACATATGCGTTGAGCAATTCAAGCCTATAATTTTTAACATATCAAAAAACCGTGCTGGATTTCCAATTCCGGCCAATGCATGACAAGCTTTCCCGCTAAATTCTTTGAGAGGCCTTTGTTCATTCGTAGCTAAGTTAACAGCATTTTGCCCCTGAAGTTGCATCAGGAATTCATTGTCGCACGGTTCATTGCCATTACAAACGACCAGGTCAACTTCCAGCAATCGGCTGGCGGCTTCCCGTAAAGGACCTGCCGGTAAAAACCGGCCATTACCAAGACGCCGGGTTCCATCGACAATGGCAATTTCAATATCTCTTTTTAAGGCATAATGCTGTAAACCGTCATCAGAGATAATAATGTTGCAATCCGTTTCTGCTAATAATTGACGTGCCGATTCGGCTCTTGATGGCCCTACTATAACCGGACATTGACAGTGTTGTGCCAATAACACAGCCTCATCACCTAGCCGTTCAGGGTCGCTATCAGATTCAGCACGTTGTGGCCAGTATTTTGCCTTGCCACCATAACCCCGAGTAATCACTCCCGGCTTGAACCCGGACTGCTTTAAAAACTGCACCAGCCAAATAACAAATGGGGTTTTGCCAGTTCCGCCCACGGTGATATTGCCTACCACAATCACCGGCGCTGCAACCTGAAATGATTTTAAAATTCCGGTTTGATACAGCTTAAACCGTACACAGACAATCTGTTGATACATCCAACTAAACGGTTTCAGCCAAAAAACAGCATGGCTGTTATACCAACTGGAAACCAACCAATCCGAAAAACTGTTTTTCATTCCTGACTGTTTTTAGCGGCAAATATGATTTGTTTAAAGCCAATCTGACTGGCAACATCTAAGGCGCTAATCACCGATTGGTGCGGTGTCTTGGCATCAGCGCTGATGATAAAAGGAACGCTGCCGGGTTTGTCAGCAGCCTGCAACAGCGCCTTCTTCAAGGTTACCAATTTCTGGTTAACCAGTTGATGATTGTTAACGTAATAAGCCCCATTGGCATCAATGGTCAAGTTGATAACTTTATTGAATTCCGGGGTTTCACTGCCTTCGGCTTCCGGTAATTTGATATTAAGCTGGGTTTCGCGATTAAAACTGGTGGTCACCATAAAAAAAATCAATAATAAAAACACCACATCGATCATTGGAGTCAGGGTAACTTCCACCGGTTGCTTTTTTTTGACTCGAAAATTCATCAGGATTCCTCGCGATGGCCGTGCATGATTTCAATGAGTTTTAAGGCTTCTTCTTCCATGTTCAGTATATATTGATTCACCAATCCGTCGTAATAGCGGTGAAACATTAAACTGGGAATAGCTACTGTTAAACCGGCTGCCGTGGTAATCAAGGCTTCTGAAATGCCACCTGCTAATATGGTTGGATCACCAACACCATGAGTGGTGATAGCGGCAAACACCTTAATCATGCCAACCACAGTGCCTAACAAGCCTAACAATGGTGTAATGGATGCAATGGTCCCCAGGGTATTCAGAAACCGTTCCATATCATGCGCAACCTGACGACCCGCCTCTTCGATACTTTCTTTCATGATTTCCCTTCCATGCTGGCTGTTGACCAAACCGGCGGACAGAATCGTGCCTAAGGGCGAACTATTTTTTAAACGGCGAATCGCAGTAGCATCCAGCTTATCTTTCCTAAATAGGGTCCAAATTTTCGGTACCAGATCCGGCGGTAAAATTCGTCTTTTTTGTAAAGACCAAAAACGTTCACAAATAATTGCCATCGAAACAATCGAACATAAGATAATCGGCAGCATTAACCAGCCGCCGCTTTTAATTAATTCAAACACGACCTAACCTTTATAACTAAAATATCTATTTAACTCATCATTCTAACTCAATACGCGTTGATGGTGCGATCTTCCAACCCAAATCAATGCAATGACATAAGCCAATAAGCTTATGACGGCTGCAACGGTAAATATAATCGACCCACCGTAACGATCCCAATAAAAGCCACTCAACAAACTACCCAGCATGGCACCCAAGCCAAAACTTATACTACTATATAGCGCCTGTCCTTTACCCTGATGTCGGCCGCCAAAATAATGATGTACCAGATGAATAGCGGCGATATGTGAAGCGCCAAAACTGATGGCATGCAATACTTGTGCGGCAATCAGCAGCCAGAATGTTTGCACCCCCCAGGCAATCATTAGCCATCGACAAAAAGTTAGATACAAACTTAATAACAAAATGCTACGAAGCCGGAAATGTCTTAAAAAAACATGCATGACTAAAAACAACAAAACTTCAGCTGCCACCCCCAGCGCCCAAAGCCACCCGGTACTGGCCGCTGAATAGTGAAATTCACTCAGATAAATGGAATAAAAAACATAATAAGGTCCATGTGAAAGCTGCAACAGCATATAGACGACAAAAAACGCCAGGATCTCAGGTTGTTTTAATATATGGAAAACACGGTGTTGATCATTTTCATGCGCTTGTGGTTGTACTTCCGGCGTGATTAATGCACTTAACCAGATTCCGGCTAACAATGGTAATATCACCATTGGTAAAATCGCCAGTGAAAAAAAATCAAGGCAATACCCGATAGCAAGATCGGTTACAATAAAACCTACTGAGCCCCATAAGCGGATATGGCTATACCGATGACTATGTTCTTTCAAATGAAATAAGGTCACCGCTTCAAATTGCGGTAAGGATGCATTCCAGAAAAAACTAAACACCAAAGTAACTAGCGCAAACCAATAATAGCTTTGATCAAAAAAATAACCGGTAAAGAAACAGGCGGCAAAAAAAGATGCGGCACGAATGACCCGCAAACTGCGTCCGGTATGATCGGCAACCCAGCCCCAAATATTTGGTGCTATAATTTTGGTGCCAACCATTAACGCCGACATCTCCCCTATCTGTGCGGCATTAAAGCCGATATCTTTAAGATAAAGGCTCCAATATGGTAAAAAAACGCCTAAAGAAGCGAAATAAAAGAAATAAAACCCGGATAATCGCCAATATGGCAGTTTAACATGCATTAAATAAGAGTTATTATCGCTAGTGCAGCACCTTATTTTGTACTGTCAAATAACGTACTAGAAGTAATAGATAAAAATCAATAAGTTAAGAATATCTGCACCCATCAAAGGAAAATAGGTGCTGCACTAGTGAGTTGAGCCAACAAAGCTTAGCTTACATCACACCACGACAGATCAAGATGGGTATGCTAAGCTTTGACCATATTATTTACTGTTATCTTAACACCGGCAAGCCGCTATTCACATCAGCATTTTGAGCACGATGCCGCAGGTAATGATCCATGATCACAATTGCCATCATCGCTTCAGCAATGGGGGTTGCCCGTATACCGACACAAGGGTCGTGACGACCTTCGGTGACCACTTCAGTCGGATTACCTTGCAGATCAATGGTTTTTCCCGGCAAACGCAAGCTGGAAGTCGGTTTAAGTCCAATGCTGGCGGAAATGGTCTGCCCGGTGCTGATGCCACCTAAGATACCTCCGGCATGATTACTCAAAAAACCATCAGGAGTCATTTCATCTCTGAAATCGGTTCCTAAACTCTCCACACAAGCAAAACCATCACCGATTTCAACACCTTTAACGGCATTGATGCTCATTAACGCATGGGCCAGATCTGCATCGATTCGATCAAAAATCGGTTCGCCTAAACCCGGTGGAACACCGGTTGCGGTGACCGTAACCCTTGCACCAATCGAGTCGCCTTTTTTTCGCAATGCATCCATATATTGTTCCAATTCGGGCACTTTCTTGGCGTCGGGACAAAAGAATGGATTGGTTTCAATTACTTCCCAATCTACGGTTTCGGTATTGATCGGCCCTAATTGCGAAAGGTAGCCACGAATTGAAATGCCTTCAGATTGTGCTAAATATTTTTTGGCAATGGCACCTGCTGCCACTCGCATTGCCGTCTCGCGCGCCGAAGAACGCCCGCCACCGCGATAGTCGCGAAAACCATATTTATGCTGATAAACATAATCTGCATGTCCCGGACGGAATCGGTCGGCAATTTTAGAATAATCTTTGGAACGCTGATCCATATTTTCAATCAACAACCCAATCGGAGTACCGGTGGTTTTGCCTTCAAAGACACCGGATAGGATTTTTACCTGATCCTTTTCCCTGCGTTGTGTAGTATGACGTGAAGTACCCGGTTTACGGCGGTCCAGATCAATTTGAATATCCTGCTCGGTTAACGGCAAACCCGGCGGACAACCATCAACAATACAGCCTAAAGCCAAACCGTGACTTTCGCCGAAAGTGGAAATACTGAACAGCTTACCAAAAGAGTTTCCAGACATAGCGGTGTTTATTGATTACAAAATTTGATTATTTTACCTGAAAGCACCGACCTGATGTGGCAAGTTTAATTTGCCAGTCTTCATTATTCCTTAGACTCAATCAATAAATGCAATATTGTCATAGCGAAGGAAAAATAGCCGACTACTGAACACCGTTATTCCTGCATGTTGTTAGTCGGAATCCAGAATAATTACAACAACGCTCTGTAAATACGCCAAAATAGGCTAGTGCTGCACTAGTGACACACGACCTGATTATTTAAGGCTATCCCAAAATTCCTGTTGCCCGGGTCTGTTTAAAATTAACTGAGCAGCTTTCATGCCGGAAACACAAACCCCATAAACCCCGCCCCCCGGCTTGGTCCAGTGCCCGGCAAAATACAGCCCTTTTACCGGCGATTCCTGTGAAATACGATTCGGACCGACTTGATTTGGGGTACTGGCCCAACCATAGGCAGCACCTTCACTATTACCGGTATAACGATACATGGTTTGTGGCGACCCGGACTCCAGCCATAAAAGATGATCCTTGAGCCCGGGCATATATCGTTCTGCCAATTGCAACATCTTATCTTGAAACGATAATTTATGGTCTGACCAGGGTTGCAATAAATCAAATGGCACCAGTGTCGTCAAGGTAACCAAATGCTGACCTGCTGGAGCCAAATCAGGGTCATTCAAAGTTGGAATAGTAAAACTCAACCATTCGATATGCCCCTCTAGCATGCTTTTGAAAACTTGATCATGGTCTAAGCCGGAATAACAAAAAGTTTCAGCACCAAAGCCAGAAAGATCAAGATCCGTGGCAATATAGACGACAAAAATGGACAGAGAAGTTTCCATTTTTTGTAATTTATCCGAATAAGTTTTCGAAAAATACGATCTCCCAACCCATTCGTTGATGGTGATATTCATATCAGCATTGGATATAACTAGCGGCGCATCAAAATGAAATCCATTTTTTACGCTCACGCCCTGCACCTGATGGTTTTCAATCCGGATAGTGTTCACGGACTGTTTGAATACAATGTCCCCCCCGTTTTTTAACAAACCCTTAACCATCACATCAGCTAATTTCTGAAAGCCGCCTTTGCAGTAATAAGCGCCATCTTCAAGATAACCGACAAACATATTGGCCCAATACAAAAATGAGACCTTGCCAGGTGGCAAACCCAGATAAGGCCAAAAGCAAGCTAAAATAGCTCGTAATTCGGGGTCGCTGATTTTTTGCTTTAATACCTCAGCCAGTGTTAGCTTCCGGTAACACAGCATCTCTGATAATTGCTGTCGAAGCTGGCCAACATCTCCGGACTGTATCAATTCTTCAGCAACTGCTGCTTGCTCTGTCACCTTGATACAAAGAGCGATAAAAGCCTGTAAAGATTGCTCTTGTTCAGGATATTGTTGAGCCAAACTTGCAACCAAGGCCTGCATGGTTTGAGGCAATTCAATATTGATTCCGGGAAAAACGGCATGACAGAACGGATCAACTTTAATAAATTCCAGCTGTTTTTCTACACCTAACGCAACTAAGGTTTTATAAATCAACTGTCCGCCCTGATAGCCTTGTGGACCGCAGCCACTTGTTATATGAACGCCAGCGTCAAATATATAATTTTTTCGTTTAAAACCATGTACATAACCTCCAGGCCGATCATGCTGCTCAATCACTAAAACTTTTTTTCCGGCCCTGGCAAGTAAACCCGCCGCTGTCAATCCACCCATACCACTGCCAATGACGATTACATCATATCGCCGGGAA
>SPJK01070405.1_pt1 | contig 11379 bp, 7 predicted proteins | sample 3741771 | NCBI WGS metagenome assembly SPJK01 (sample SAMN10925997, study PRJNA522277) | cold seep metagenome | isolation source: Elba SIP-enriched marine methane seep metagenome, extraction at timepoint T2 | place: Italy: coast of Elba, Mediterranean Sea
ACCAAAGGCGCTTTCCGCCCGTAAGCCAGCACGACGGATTTGGTCCATCAGCGGGGCGGCCTTTTCTTCGGCGATCTCTCCCAGAGGGACGACTGCTACCGGCCTGATGCGGGGCGGCGGGTCACCTGCCAACATTGCCAGGCGCTCTATCCCGGCGGCCCAGCCGATACCCGGTGTCTCCGGTCCCCCCATCATGCCGAGCAGACCATCATAACGGCCGCCGGCCATGACGGCGCCTTGGGCGCCAAGCGCCGTGGTCGTGAACTCAAAGGCGGTGTGGCAATAGTAATCGAGGCCTCGGACCAAACGTGGGTTCAGGCTGTAGGCGATATTGAGTGCATCCAACCCAGCCTTCACAGCGCCGAAGAAATCGACGCTTTCCTGGTTCAGATAGTCTGTGAAAACCGGCGCATCGGCGATCAGCACCCGATCACCCTGATCCTTTGAATCGAGAATGCGAAGTGGGTTGCGGCCCAACCGATCCTGAGAGTCCTCTGAAAGCGCGCCCCGGTGGTCGGAAAAGTATGCAACCAGCGCGTCGCGATAGGCGGTGCGGCTTGCCATGTCGCCAAGCGTGTTGAGCTCCAGCGTTGTGTGTTCGCGAACGCCGATTGCGTCCAGAATGGCGGCTCCGCAGGCAATGACTTCGATATCGGCCTGAGGTTGCGCAGCGCCGATCAGCTCAACACCAATCTGGTGGAACTGGCGAAGGCGGCCTTTCTGGGGACGCTCATAACGGAACATCGGACCGGCATAGAAGCATTTTACCGGCGCATGCTGCGCCAGACCATTGGAGACATAGGCGCGCATTACACTGGCCGTGTTCTCCGGTCTGAGGGTGATTTCTTCGCCACCCTTATCGGTGCAGGTATACATTTCCTTCGTCACGACATCCGATGTGTCGCCCAGGGTCCGTTTGAACACATGGGTGAACTCGAAAATCGGCGTGGCGACTTCTTCAAAGCCATAGGTCAACGCAGTCGTGGCAGCCGTGTCGACAACGCGACGGTGGCCGCGCATCGCATCGGGAAGCATGTCATGGGTACCACGCACGGGCTGTAGGTCAGCCATCGTTCAAATCCTTTAAATTTCAGTCGCTATTCGGCGGCAGCAGGTTGGTCTTGGGAAGCAGCGATTTCCGAATCAATCTCCGCCGCTTTCTGTTCTACCAATTTGACCAGATGATCGACGATGTTTTCGTCTTTCAATCGGTGGTCGGGCAGGCCTGCCACATAGACCTGATGGGTCCCTTTGCCGCCGCCTGTGAAGCCAATATCGGTTTCCCGGGCTTCTCCAGGTCCGTTTACCACACAGCCGATCACGGACACCGTCATCGGCGTGGTGATATGGGACAGGCGTTCTTCCAGGACTTCGACGGTCTTGATGACATCGAATTGCTGCCGCGCGCAGGACGGGCAGGAAATCACGTTAACGCCACGATGGCGGAGGTTGAGGGCCTTCAACAGCTCAAAGCCGACCTTTACTTCTTCTTCCGGCGCAGCAGACAGGCTGACCCGGATCGTGTCTCCGATCCCGGCCCAGAGCAGGGAACCGATACCAATCGACGATTTAATCGTCCCGCCGCGTAACCCACCGGCTTCTGTTACCCCGATATGCAGCGGATAATCGCACGCATCCGCCAGACCTTGGTAGGCGGCAGCGGCCAGGAAAACATCGGATGCCTTCACACTGATCTTGAATTCCGTGAAGTCATTGTCTTCAAGAATGCGGGCATGCTCCAGCGCGCTCTCGACCATCGCTTCGGGGCAGGGCTCGCCATATTTTTCCAGCAGATGCTTTTCAAGGGAACCGGCATTGACCCCGATCCGCATTGAGCAACCGTGATCCTTGGCGGCTTTGACGACTTCCCGAACCCGCTCTGCTGAGCCGATATTGCCCGGATTGATACGCAGGCAAGCCGCGCCTGCCTCTGCTGCTTCGATGGCGCGTTTATAGTGGAAGTGGATATCCGCAACGATGGGCACAGCGGCAGCCCGAACGATTTCCGGCATTGCCGCGGTTGAGGCTTCATCGGGGCAGGAAACCCGGATAATATCCGCTCCGGCTTCTTCGCAGCGCCGAATCTGGTCAATCGTGGCGCCCGGATCTGATGTTGCGGTGTTCGTCATGGTTTGCACCGTGATGGGTGCATCACCGCCAACCGGAACGGTGCCGACCATGATCTGCTTCGCCTGACGGCGGAGGATATCGCGATAAGGTCTAACACTCATAATGGCGGTGTCCGGATTGTTTTTCCTGGGCTCCAGCGCCCGTGCCGGAAAATGCGCTGAATGCCGGTGAAAGGCAAGGCCCCGAAGCGACGATTGGTTGGAGAACGCCACGCGGAGTTGCCGCAGTTAATAGCGGACGAAGCGAAGCTTCGTGACAGGCTTACAAAAGATCCTTCGGATCAAGGGAGATATTGCGACGAACATCACCGAAGTCGCCGAGGGATGGTATTACCTGATCGCCAACTGTGATCTTCAGACCGCCGGCATTCCCCGTTGTTAATGTCGCAGCGATGTCCTTTGGAACGTCATAGGTCTCACCCGGGCGTAAGAGGTCCATAAAGATAACCTCTCCATTCACATCGCGAACTTCAACCCAGCTTTCGACGGTTGCCCGTAATGTTACTTGTGATGAAGATGCGGCGTTCGTTGAAGAGGTGGCGGGAGCCACCGCGGCGAGCGTGCTCTCTGACGCTGTTTCATTGACGCCGGAGGCTGCGGCTTCTGCTACTGTCGCGACGGTACTCGTCGTCGGTTCGGGTAGGCTTGATACCGTGACTTCTTCCAGCGGCGGTGCAGCCGTGGCTAGGGGCGTGCTGCCCGTGTCTTCCGATTGAGATACGGTTGCTGTTTCATCGGCGGAGGCGTTGAACGTCGCTTCCGTGGTGACAGTTTCCGAAACTGGCTCCGTAACAGTTTCCGACACTGCGGGTGTTGCCCTGTTTTCTGTTTCCGTCTCAACACCTGCAACGACAGTTTCTTGTTGATCCGAACTGGCGGCAGTCACCGCAGTGTCTTCTGTCTCGATGGCCGCTGATTCAGTGAGAGAGGCTTCAGCGGTGGGGGCTGCCCGTACTGTTTCATCAGCTACAGTTTCATCGGCCACTGTTTCACCGGCCACAGTTTCATTGGCCACCGTTTCCTCAATGTTTGAGGATGCCGGGCTTGAGTTTACCGGACTTTCAGCTGTTGGTGGCGTTAGGGTTTCAGAAACAGAGGCAGCCGTTTCACTTTCTTCCGCGTCGGCTGAGGCAACGTCAGTGGTTGCGGTGGTCTCGTTTTGCGTCGCCGCCGGTTGGGCTGTTGCTGGCGACTGTGTTTCCAGAGAAGATGTTGCCTGAGAAGATGTGGTTTGATCGGAACCTGTCGCGCTTTCTTCAAGGGCAGGAGGAGCGGCATCTTCGGTCACGGCAGGCGCTGACTGGTCGGCGTTTTGAGCCGCGCCGGATGTCGGTTCGCCGGTTGTAGGTTCGCCGGTTGCAACTTGGCCAACTGATGCGCCGCTTTCGGAAGAAGCCGCGGATTCTGCACCGGCTGTTTCAGTCTCTACTGCATCCTCGGCATTGACACTGCCCTGTGTTGACGGGGCGTTCTCTTCGCTCGCAACTGCCGGTGCCGAGGCCCCGCTATTCGCGTTGGCTGTGGTTTCTGCGGCGTTGTTTTCTGCGGTGGCGGTTTCTGCGGCGGCTGTTTCAGTGCTGGTGTCTTCGGTGGTAGCAGGAGTGTCATCTCCATCCAACAAGCTGGCGAGACTGTCCGGTAAGGCGGGCACAATCTCGGCAATGGGACGGTCTTGGTTTCGGAGATAAATCCAGCCCCCATAGGAAACACCGGCAAGAAGCAGTGCCAAAAAGACCAAAGCGGCCCCTGGGATGCGGTTCCCGGGCAATGGCTCTGGGAACACCAGTTCTGTCCGGGCGTCCAGCGCCGCGCTTTCTGCTTTGAAGCGGTCAACCGTCGCCGTCGCGTCCAAGCCCAGATATTCCGCATAGGCACGGACGAATCCAATGGCGTAAGTCGCGCCTGGCAATGCGTTGGGCTCACCATTTTCAATAGCGTGCAGGTAGGGGAGGCGAATTTTCAGGGTATTTGCGACCTCACGAAGGTCTTTATCGCGTGCCAGCCGCTTAGCACGCAGCATGTCACCGACACCGGAGCGCCCGGCGCCATCTTCCGACGACAAGCCTTCGTTATTTGCCACGAGCGTGGGAAATTTCTGCTGAGCATTCTGGCTCATCTGCATTCGCTTCCAGCTACGATATCTGCTGTATGAACAGCAGGTTGTTTATGGATTTCAGGCGCTGTAATCGCAGGATACGTTAATGAGCGACATCCGGCGCATGAGACAAAAATAAGTCCGCTCGACGTCGAATATTTCAAAATTTATCCCAGATTACAGGTGTAAGGTCGAATTTAATCCGATTATTTCTTTTTTGGCAATGGGTTATATCGTGATCCCATGATCGCGAGCGAAGTCGGCGAGGCGGCGGGACACACTGGCATCGGCTGCTGTGGTCAATTCAGAGACAAAGGCAGCACAGGCAGATTGGTCCAGGCTTCGAACCATCCGACGGACCGGGCCGATGGAACCGGGTGACATGGAAAGCTTGTTGATACCCAAGCCGATCAAAGCCATCGCCTGAAGCGGACCGCCTGCCATTTCACCACAGACGGAAAGATCGATACCGGCTTTCCGGCAGTCTTCAACGACTTGCATTAGCAGGGATAAAACCGGCGGGCAGAGCGGATCATATCGATTGGCAAGCCGGGGATTGCCCCGATCACTGGCGAACAGGAACTGCAGAAGGTCATTTGTCCCGATGGACAGAAAGTCAATCCGCCCCTTCAACGCAGCAATCTGATACACGAGCGATGGAACTTCCAACATCGCACCGACCCGGAGCGCTGGAACATCTCCCCCACGGCGTGCCAGGCGTTCCAGTTCTTTGTCCAAGACGCTGCGCGCTGCGGCGTATTCACCCGCATGTGCGATCATCGGGAACATGATGGAGATCGGCCGTCCCTTGGAAGCGCTCAACATCGCCCGGATCTGCGTGCGCAACAGACCTGGCCGATCCAAGGAAACGCGAATGGCTCGCCATCCCATAGCGGGGTTCTCTTCCCCTTGGTCTTCGAAATACGGTAAGACCTTGTCCCCACCGATATCGAGGGTGCGGAAGATGACGGGCTTGCCATCGGCTTGATCCAGGATGCGCCCATAGAGTTCGGCCTGACTTTCCACATCGGGAAAGCTTGGGCGAACCATGAAAGGCACCTCGGTTCGATACAGCCCGATCCCCGCAGCCCCGCTATCCGCCAAATGGCCCATGTCCATTAACAAACCGGCGTTCATCATCAGTTCAACGGAAACGCCATCCCGTGTTATTGTGGGCAGATTCCGTTCTGCCCTGAACTGGGCCCGTTCCTCCTCGAAGAAGGCCATCGATTTTCGGAAGGCGCCTCTAAACTCTTCACCCGGCCGGACATAACAGACGGCATTATTGCCATCGACAATGATCCGGTCATAGGGCTCGACCCGGTCGAGGATGTTCTTTACCCGACCAACAACCGGGATATCCAAGGCGCGTGCGACGATTGCGATATGGGCGGTGGGAGAGCCTTCCTCCAACACCACGCCGGCGAGTTTCTGCCGATCATATTCCAAAAGCTCAGCAGGCCCCATCGATTTGGCGACCAGGACCGTGTTTTCTGGCAGATCTTCGGATGCGGGGGTCGCGGCCATATCGCCGGCAAGATGAAGGAGGAGACGGGTTGCCAACTCCTCCAAGTCATTCATCCGTTCGCGAAGGTAGGGGTCGCTGACTTTGGACATGCGGGCCCGTGTTTCGTCTCGTACGCGCACAACGGCCCCTTCAGCCGTCAGCCCGGTCGCGATGGCTTCCTTGATCTTTCCGATCCATCCCCTGTCCTCGGCAATCATCCGGAAGGTGTTCAGAATGTCGATATGTTCCGGGGCATCGCCGCTGGTTGGTTTATCCTCTGGGTTAGCCGTTTCATTCGCGCGTTCCAGAATGGCGTCGAGCCGCTGATGCATTGCGGTCAAGGCGGTGTCCAGCCGCGCTTCTTCCTCCTGCGTGTCTTCAGCCACCATCCGGGTGATGGGAACATAGGTCCGGTGGGGGAAAGCCCGTCCCAGTGCCATGCCCTTGGCTAACTGGATGCCTTCCAGACGCAATGGTTTGATGGCAATCCCATCGGCAGGTGCGAGCTCTCGACGGCGGATCAGTTCACCACCGACGACCAATTCCGCAATCACCATACCAATGGTCTCTAAGGTCTCGACTTCCTCATCCGTATAGAGCCGTGGGCTGCGGTTCTGAATGGCAACAACACCCAAGAGGCGACCGCCCCGCAGGATGGGGACCCCCATCATCGACTTATAGATTTCCTCACCGGTTTCGGGGCGATAGGCGAAGTTAGGATGGGATTGTGCATCTGCAAGTGCCGTCGGGCGGGCATAGGCCGCGATTTCCCCGATGATCCCTTCCCCGACGCGCAGGCGGGTCCGATGCACGGCTTCTTTCTCAAGGCCTTCTGTAGCAAACAGTTCAAGGACGTCGCCGGCACGCCGCACATAGACGGAGCACACTTCGGCGACCAAATCACGGGCGATCAGGGTTACGATACGGTCAAGCCGTTCCTGTGCCGTACCGCTGCCGGCCATGACATCGCGCAGCCGGCGCAGCAGCAATCGGGACCCTGCCCATACGGCGGTCTGGTTAGCGGCGTCGCTCACGGCGTCCGCTCCTTCCCCACAGGTTGTCGTCGCGTCCAGATGGACGCTGATGCGCCGCTCTATTCAGCGTCCAGCCCATAGGCCGTATGCAGCGCGCGAATCGCAAGTTCGGTATAGTCTTCTGATATCAAAGTCGAAATCTTGATCTCGCTGGTCGAGATAACCTGAATATTGATCCCCTTGTCGGACAGCGTCTGGAACATGGTCTGCGCGACACCCGTATGGCTTCGCATACCAACGCCGATGACAGAGACCTTCACCACATTGGCGTCGGCCAGCAACTGGTCATATTCGATCTCATCGGCGTGCGCTTTCAGAGTTTCGACAGCACGGTCCAAATCGGTTTTGGTGACCGTGAAGGTCATGTCGGTGCGCTCTCCGTCAGGCGAGACGGATTGCACGATCATATCGACATTGACCGCTGCATCTGAAAGAGGGCCGAAAATCGCAGCCGCGATGCCCGGTTTATCGGCAACTCTGATCAGAGTGATTTTCGCCTCGTCGCGGGAATAGGCGATACCGCTTACGACTTGCTGTTCCACGATCTCATCCTCATCGACCACCAGCGTTCCGGGCAGATCCTCGAAGGAGCTGAGCACCTGCAAACGGACGCCGTGATTCATGGCCAGCTCAACGCAACGGGTCTGAAGGACCTTGGCGCCGAGGGAGGCCATCTCAAGCATTTCTTCATGCGAGATCTTCTCGATCTTGCGGGCACGGGGCACGATGCGTGGGTCCGTGGTATAGACACCATCCACATCCGTGTAGATATCACAGCGATCCGCATTGAGCGCGGCTGCTAAAGCGACGGCGGTTGTGTCGGAGCCTCCACGGCCCAGTGTCGCGATTCTGTTGCGTGGGCTGATACCCTGGAACCCGGCAACAATGGCAACCTCGCCCTGACTGAGACGATCATCCAGGTTGTCGGCCGGAATCTCTTCGATACGTGCCTTGCCATGGACCTCGTTGGTGCGGATCGGAATCTGCCAACCCTGCCAGGAGCGCGCGGAGATGCCCATTTCCTGCAGGCGCAGCGCCATCAAACCAGCGGTAACTTGCTCCCCCGACGAAACAACGGCGTCATATTCGCGAGCGTCGTAGATGCGGCTGGTCTGGTCGACATAAGAGACAAGTTGATTGGTCACGCCAGCCATGGCTGAAACCACAACGGCGACTTCATTACCGGCCTCTGCCTCGCGCGCAACACGCCGGGCCGCATTCTCGATCCGGTCGAGATCGGCTACCGAGGTGCCGCCGAATTTCATAACGATCCGAGCCATCGTTCCGTAACTTCCGTCTCAGTCGGCCATATGGCTTAATCACCCATCTGGCGAAACCAAGACCCATTTAACGCACCGCCACTCTGTTTCCGGATATCCCGAGAATTTGGGAGCTCCGGCGAGGGCGGCGGATTGACGCTTCACCCTTGTCCGGCGAAGGCGGCGTATCCATACTCTTTCCGCCCAGCGATAATCAAGCGTCCATCCGCGAATGTGCTGTGTTTGGTTCGGTTTTTTTGCTGCCAACGGTCATCGATCGGAAATTTGTGAAGTGAGAGGTTTGCTATGACAAACACTGCCCGGAACTACATGGCGAAGGATGACACCCGTGCCCTGCCGCGGGATGAGGCCGGGACAGTTGATCCTGCGGAAATTGAGAAGTTTGCCGCTATTGCGGAGGCTTGGTGGGATCCCGATGGTGATTTCAAGCCGCTGCATAAGCTCAACCCGACACGTTTGACTTATATCCGCGATCAGATTTGCGCGCATTTAGAGCGCGATAGCAAAAGCCTGAGACCGTTTGAGGGGCTGACGATTTGCGATATCGGTTGCGGCGGCGGTCTTTTGTGCGAGCCGATGGCGCGGTTGGGGGCGACAGTGACAGGCGTCGATGCGACAGAGCGCTCGGTTGAGGTCGCCCGGCACCACGCTGAATCCATGGGGCTTGTGATCGATTATCGTTTTACGACCGCGGAAAGCTTGGAAGAGGCCGGAGAAACCTTCGACATCGTCTTGAACATGGAAGTCGTTGAACATGTGGCGGATGTCCCGGCATTCCTTGGAACATCTGCTGCCTTGGTTCGTCCCGGTGGCGGCATGATGCTTTCAACCCTGAACCGGACCGCGAAGGCTTATGTCCTGGGTATTGTCGGGGCGGAAATGGTGATGCGCTGGTTGCCGCGTGGAACTCATGACTGGCGCAAGTTCTTGAAGCCATCGGAACTCGCAGCTGCGATCCGACCGCATGGGTTGGCGTTCAAGGATTTGAAGGGGATAACCTATAATCCATTTAAGGATGAATTCAGCCTGTCCAGCCGCGATCTGGCCGTGAACTATCTTGGGTTTGCTGTTAAGGGTGAAGTGTAGATTTAATTGAAGGTCTGTATCGAAGTTTGAAAATGAACTTTCTTAATCGAATATGTATGTTCAAGTCTCACCAGCGACACATATAAACAAGGCCGTTGTTATGCTACAGTCGTGAGGGGGGCGAATTGCAGACCGTGATAGTCTCGGTCGAATGCGAGGGACCTGGCGTGGGTATGCATTGGGGAAATGAATGGACGGGCGATGCGCCTGTTTACGGGGCAGACGCTGAGAGTGTTACCCCGCGTGGCCCCCTGCACGAAGTCTTTTTGTATTGGAAGTCCAAATGTGGGAGTCGCCGCGCCCCTTCGCGTGGCGATATCGACCCAATCGATCTTGCCGCAAATCTTAAACATATAATTTTGATAGAGCCGCTCTCGGATGGCGACTACTTCTATCGTGTCGTTGGTACCGCGATTGTCGATACGATTGGCTTCGAACCTACTCAGCAACGCCTAAGCACGCTCGGCGCTTATTTGGATGAGCGCCGGGTTCGCGCGGACTTTGATGATCTCGTCGCCGCGTTTCAGCCTCGGTATGATTTTGGTCGCTCACCTTGGCAGGGGCAGCATTGGCGTGTCTATCATCGATTGCTGATGCCGCTTTCTGACGATGGGGAGCGGGTCAGCCACATATTTGGCTGCATTGATGCCGAGGTCGGCTATAGCGAACAATTGCGTTAGTGGGGTGGTTGCCGCGCCTCGATTGCCCATTGTTAGGGCCGCGGAACTTGGTTGATCATTCTATTGTGTGGTTGCTGGCGGGCTCATTACCCGGGCGCGGGCCGCAGCCTCTGCGGTGCGTTGGGCGCTATAGTTGCGCGGTGGCCAGGCGCTTGAGATATAGGTGCCATAGTTTGCCGCAGCGCCGACCGGCTGTCCGGGCAAGGTTGCCGTTTCAAGCTTCCCCTTCTTAAGCGCATTCCAACTGGCCATGACTTTGGCGCGATACTTCGATTGCCGTTGCCGATCCATGGAATGGTATTCCTTCACCGCACGAATCCAGGAATTCCGTTTGGTCCGAAGGTCCATCAGAAACGATGTGGCATAAGCAACATTGTGAATTGGATCGAAAGCTTCGGATAAGGAGGTAAAGGCTTTGCCGTGATAGTACAGGTTAACCTGCATGCAGCCGACATCGATGTTTTTAATACCGCGTGCCTGCAGCATTTCCACTTCCCGAATAGCGGCGTCCTTGGTCGGCAGATAGCGACCCTGACCTTCTGCCATGACGGTCCAGGGCCAGGCGATATGGCCGCTATGCATTTTTGAATAGCGTCCGCTCTCAACCATGGCGATGGCGCGAAGAAGGTGATGGGGAATGCCCCGCGCCTGCTCGGCGGCAGCGATCGCCGGCTCGCAAGGGCCGGGCTTCGCACCATCTTCCACTGTTTCATTCGCCGATGCGGCAATCGCAAAGGCGAAAATGCCATAGAGGGCAAACATTGCCACCAGCATACGCATGATATCAGGTACTCCTCTCTCTCGATGGAACCAACAGCAAGCCGCGTGCCAGAAACGGGACTATCTCTTTTGGGAGAGGTCACATCCCTTGCCGCGCTCAATGGCCGGGTGTAGAGAGGAAATCACGCCGTGGCTGGGGAGGGCCCGCCACCGGGCACATAGACACATTTTTATAGCATGAGGACGCGAAGCCATGACTGATCTCGGAAACTCGCCGGCAAGCCGGGACATTAAGTATTTGATGCATCCCTATACCAATCAGGAAAAGCACAAGGAAATCGGTCCGATGATCGCTCAATCGGGCGCCGGCGTTTGGATCACCGATGATGCCGGTAATCGCTATATCGAAGGGATGGCCGGCTTGTGGTGCACTTCGCTTGGTTTCGGCGAAGAGCGTTTGGTCGAGGCCGCCGCGAAGCAAATGCGAGAGCTGCCCTATTATCACATCTTTACGCATAAATCGCACAACCCGGCCATCGATCTGGCGGAGCGGCTTTGCAAAATGGCACCGGGCAATATGGGCCAAGTGTTCTTTGCGAACTCCGGCTCAGAGGCGAATGATACGGCGGTTAAGCTTGTTTGGTACTACAACAATGCGGTTGGCCGGCCTGAAAAGAAAAAGATTTTGGCGCGGATGAAGGGCTATCATGGGGTGACGGTTGCCTCCGCCAGCCTGACAGGGTTGCCTTATAACCACCGCGACTTCGATCTGCCGATCCCGAATATCGGACATGTCGATTGCCCGCATCATTACCACTTCGCCGAAGAAGGGGAGAGCGAAGAAGACT
>SPJK01049463.1_pt1 | contig 11374 bp, 11 predicted proteins | sample 3741771 | NCBI WGS metagenome assembly SPJK01 (sample SAMN10925997, study PRJNA522277) | cold seep metagenome | isolation source: Elba SIP-enriched marine methane seep metagenome, extraction at timepoint T2 | place: Italy: coast of Elba, Mediterranean Sea
AAATTACCGAACGTTGTATGACGATTGCTGATTTTTTGATCGAGCGAGACGTTAAAGCGCTGGTTGTTGCCTGTAATACTGCAACAGCGGCATCCATTCAATTAATGCGTGAGCAATATACCTTGCCGATTATCGGCATGGAACCCGCCGTTAAACCCGCTGCACTCGCCAGTAAAAGTGGTGTGATAGGCGTGCTGGCTACGGTAGGCACACTCAAAAGTGCACAATTTGCCGCACTGCTGGCTAATTATGGACAAGATATCCAAGTACATACGCAAGGCTGTGTTGGACTGGTGGAATGTATCGAACGAGGCGAAACCAACAATGCCAGCACTAAAGCATTAATTGCGCAATATTGTGCGCCATTGCTTAAAGCGGAAGCCGACACCATTGTGCTAGGCTGTACGCACTATCCTTTTGTACGTGAACTGATTCAAGAAGTCGTGGGGAACGACGTGACGGTGATTGATACGGGTGAGGCGGTGGCTAAACACTTGCAAGCGACCTTGGAAGCGCAGTCGTTATTATCATCAACAGAAAAAGAGCCTAATATTGCGATTTGGACGAATAATGCATTGGATGATAGAGAAGTTGTAATTCGGCAGTTATGGGGTAAGGGTGCGATTGTTCGGCGTATTGTGCAAAGCTAATATGCCTTCTTGAAACGATGTGTGGGTCAACACAATGCGTTGAGGCTTTATGTAAGTAGAATATTGGGAGCAAAGAATAAACTGGATAGCTTGCTCTATGATGCATATATGGGGTTGTGTTAAATATATGGCGAAAGTATATGAAAGGGAGTTGTTAATGTGATTGAAATTTTATTAGTACTGTTGTTGATTTTCATTCTTTTTGTACTGTACCTTTTTTGGCGCGATGCGCATACAAAAAAGCTAATTCAAGAGGGTAAGGCAGCATATTTCGTTAAAATTGCAATGAGCGGAAATGGTAGTGTTTACCATGGTTTAACATGTGGGAAGTGTGTTGGCGGTACTGTAATAACGGAAACGGAAGCAATATCAGCTGGTTACCCCCATGTGCCACTTGTGGAGGGCTGGCAACACTGCAACGATTGTAACAAGCGGCAAGCGTAGGACGCAATAACTGAAAGGCATTGCGCCGAATGACTTAAGTTACCCTCCTTTTCGCCTCTAGGCGAGGTACTTTCTTTTGCTTGTGCTAAAGAAAGTACCCATACCCGCACGGGGCATCCCCAATCTCGCTAAGTGCTAAAGCACTAAGTCGATTGAGAAAGAAACACACACCCTGCTATCAAGCCCTGCGGGTTCCTTGCGTTGCTCACCAAAATAAGCGGCTGCACAGGTAAACAGTATCGCAACTTCGCTAACCGCTAAAGCAGTAAGTCAGTTGAGACGGAACTCGCCCTAACAAGGCACACAACCCGTGCCCTGTCGCGGCGCTCAAACAGGTCCTCGCCTTTATCTTATTTTGTCTGCGCTACTCAGCTTGGTAAAAGGGATTTAAAGTCAAAACCAACGTGGGGGAAATTGACGTTTTCATTATTCGTATGGGTTAAGAGGTAAGCTTAGTTAGCTCTTCAACCAATACCTGATACGCTCGTCTATCTAATTTTTCCAATGCCTCTGTTAACGCCTTATCTTGAATCGGTAGAAATGAAGCACCACCCAAATCACTTAGAATGACTTGTTCATTACTCCATAAAATATTGTGAGCATAGAGGTCGCCATGCACTAAGCCTTGGGCATGGAGGTGTAGCATGGCGCTCGCAACGCCATCGCTAATATGTTTCACTTGTGCGGCACTCAGTGTAGTGTCTGCTGGGTAAACATCGCGCGAGCAAGTTTCATAGTTTGGTGGGTCTGCCAATATGGTTAAGTCATCACGCAATAGTGGCATGACTAAACCTTGCACGCCTTCTGGGTGGTTGCTAATCACGCCTGTGACGCCGACGATGTTTGGGTGCTCGCCAGCGACCAAGTTGGCATGCATTTCACAGCTGGGTAAGCCATCACTGGTTAGGCCGCTTTTAAATAATTTGACGGCGACAGCTTCAGTTTTGCCATCATGTTGCCAGTCGGCTTGATGGGTGACACCTGAAGCGCCTTGGCCTAGCACGTCTCCGATGGTGAGTTGCGACCAATCGATATGTAATGCTTTTTGTTGTTGCATATGCGCGGCTTCAATGGCGTTTGAAAACGGATTACCCGCGTAGGCGAGCCATGTGAGTTTAGGAAGGTCAAATAGCCAGTCTGGTAATGTTTCAAATTGATTGGCAGAAATTCTAAGTAGTTCTAAACGATGGCAGTTTGCCATTGTGTTTGGCAGTTCAGTTAGTTGATTGCCTGCCAGCATTAATTTTTGTAGTTTTTTGCATTGGCCGAGTGCTGCGGGCACTTGGCTTAATGCGTTATCCGTGACGATAAACCAGCGCAGGGTTTGCGTTGGAATGGCTTCTTCTGGAATATGGGTAATTTGGTTGGCTTTAAAGCCAATCATGCGCAAGCTAGGGCATTTGCCTAAGACTGCTGGCATGGTTGTAAATTGATTCGAGGAGCAGAATAGGATGCGCAGCTTGGTTAAGCGGTCTAAATCATCGGGTAATGACGATAACTGATTGCCTGATAAGTCGAGTATTTCTAACGTATCAGCTAAGTCGTATATTTCAGTTGGGAAGGTCGTGAGGTCACAACATAGTTTTAGTTCTGTGCTGCCTTGTAGCTGACCAGCTTGCAGTTGCGCTAGGGTTGAATCCACGAATGTTAGTACTAGAGCCGACTAGTGGCTGTGGACCACTTCACCGGCTTTTAACGTGTACTTAGTGCCGCAGTATGGGCAGGCGACTTCACCTGTTTTTGCGACATCTAAAAACACACGCGGGTGCGATGCCCACTGTGCCACTTCTGCCGTTGGGCAGTGTAGTGGCAAATCTTTTGCGGTGACTTCAAAGTCTTTTACGTCAGACATGGGTTTCCTTTAAAGATATGTTAACCAATCACTATGTTTGGCAGAGCGACCGTGCACCACATCAAAATACATGGCTTGTAGTTTCTCTGTAATCGGGCCACGTGTGCCAGTGCCGATGGCGCGATTATCCAGCTCGCGAATCGGCGTCACTTCTGCGGCTGTACCAGTGAAGAAGGCTTCATCAGCGGTATACACTTCATCACGCGTGATGCGTTTCTCAATCACTTCAAGACCAATTTCGTTAGCAAGCTGCACGATGGTGTCGCGCGTAATACCTTCTAATGCGCTGGTGAGGTCAGGTGTGTACAGTTTGCCTTTACGCACGATGAAAATATTTTCACCAGAACCTTCTGCTACAAAACCATCTACATCTAATAATAATGCTTCTTGGTAGCCATCTTGCTGTGCTTCTTGGTGCGCCAAAATACTATTCATGTAGTTGCCATTGGCCTTGGCTTTGCACATGGTAATGTTGACATGGTGACGGCTAAAGGAAGATGTTTTAACACGGATGCCATTGGTGATTGCCTCATCGCCCATATAAGCCCCCCAGCTCCAAGCTGCAACAATCACATGTGTGGATAATGTGGTTGCTGAAATCCCCATCGCTTCAGAACCGTAAAATGCCATAGGGCGCATATAGGCTGATTCGAGGTTGTTTTTGCTAACAGCGGCTTTTTGCGCTTCAATTAATGTGGCTTTATCAAAAGGCATGCTCATGCCTAAGATTTTTGCACTGTTAAACAAACGATCCGTATGTTCTTCCAAGCGGAAAATGGCAGGCCCTTTATCTGTTTTGTATGCACGCACGCCTTCAAATACGCCCATGCCATAGTGCAATGTATGTGTGAGTACGTGTGTTGTGGCATCGCGCCAGTTTACGAGTTCTCCGTCGAACCAAATAAGACCATCACGGTCAGACATTGAGCTTGGTGTTGCCATGTTACTACCTTCAAAATCGTCAAAGGTTCTATTGTAAACCAAAGGCTGGCATTCGTTTAGCATGTTAAAATTAAAAACTAATTTTTATTAAGGCTTTTTTATGTTTTCTCCTGTTTTTCTCACATTTTCTAAGTTAAGTCGTGGCTTGCTATTTGCCGCAACGCTTTTTTTATTAGCGGCTTGCGGTGCAAATGAGGGCGCGAAAGGTTTTGTCGGCACCAATATCACGGGGGCAGACTTTTCAAAAGGGTTTTCTCTCACTGATCACACAGGTGCGCCGCGCACCATGAATGACTTTAAAGGCAAAGTCGTGCTGTTGTTCTTTGGCTTTACGCACTGCCCAGACGTTTGCCCAACGACGATGTTGGACTTGAAGAAAAGTATGAAACTATTAGGTGAGCAAGCAGAGTCAGTGCAAGTGTTATTTGTAACTGTTGACCCTGAACGTGATACGCAAGAAGTGCTCGCGCAATTTGTGCCTTCTTTTGACGCGCGTTTTATTGGATTGCGCGGTACGGCTGAGCAAACGCAAGCGACGTTAAGCACTTACAAAATCTTTGCGGCAAAAGTACCGGGAAAAGGTGAAAATGATTACACGATTGACCATAGTGCAGGCATGTATGCATTTGATAAACAAGGCAATGTGCGACTGTATATGAATCATGGGCAAAAGCCTGAAGAGATTGCGAGTGATGTGCAGCAACTGCTATAACGCCGCATCAAATAAAAAAGGGAGCAAATGCTCCCTTTTTTATTGGGTCATGCTTTTAGTTCGTTGCAGGACCAAATCTATTTTCACCTTCTGTGCCAGCAATGGCTAAGAAGTAAATAAGTAGTAAGCCGATAAAAGGCACAAGCCCAATCAGTAACCACCAACCACTTTTGTCTGTGTCATGCAGACGACGCACACCCGCAGCAATGGATGGGATAATTGAGCCAAGGATGAAAATGCCGCCCACAATGCTAAAGATTCCGCTTACCTCACTTAGCAGACCGATTACAAAGCCGACTAGGATGAAAAATAAATAAAACCACCAGTATTCTGATCGGCTGGCGCGGCCAGAAAACGTTGCGTATTTTGAGTAACATGTTTTAACAGCTTCGGTAAAAGTCACTTGTGCTCCCTTATTAGATGTGATGATTGAGTCGTTACTGTAAACCATCTTTAAACAAAAGATAAGCTTTCTTTTGTGTCATCGTGGCGCATCGCTATATACGGTAAAGTGTCGTGCCAATGTGCTTGAGGTCTTTTTCGGCAGCCTTGTAATCAGGGTAAAGGCTGGCGACAATCGCCCAAAATTTTGTGGAGTGGTTCATTTCTTTTAAGTGAGCCAGTTCATGACAAATGACATAGTTAATCAGATGCGGTGGTGCTTGTAGCAAACGCCAGTTCATACGAATATCGCCGCGACTGCTACAACTGCCCCAACGGGTGCGGGCATTGGATAGCTTTAGTGGCGGTGTTGGTACATTTAATTTGGCAGCAAAAAGGGCTAAGCGGCGACCAAAGTCAAGCAAGGCTTGTTTTTTATACCACTGAATCACTTTGCGTTGAATCAGTTCATGATTGTCAGGCGCTGGGGTGGCAATGGTTAAACTATCATGGTTAAACTGCGGTTGTTTGTTGCGCGCATTTTCTTCAACATAAAGTGTGATGCCGCTACCGAGCAGTTGTAGTGTTTCGCCATCTTGCCAAGTCATCGGTGTGATGGCGTTGGCTTCACGTGCCGCAAGCTTGTTGCTTATCCAGTTAGACTTTTCTTTGATTAGCTTTTTTAACTGCGCTTCTAAGATGAATTTCGGTGCGTGTACGATTAAGCCATCTTCGGTGATTTTTAAGCCAACGGTACGGCGTGCTCTGCAATCTAACTGATAAGTGATGCGCTCGCCATTATTGAGGGTGATGGATTTTTTGACCATACACGCCCTTACTGCTGAAGCGTGAGCATTTCTGACTCAATCCAGTCTTCTACTTGTCGGTTGAGTGCGTCTGGTTTTAAGCCTTTGGATTGTATCGGTTTGCCAATGCTTACTTGAATGACACCCGGCTGTTTTAACATAGCGTTTTTGCGCCAAAATTCACCTGCGTTATGCGCAACAGGGACGACTTGTGTTTCCGTATGTGTGGCGAGCCATGCGCCGCCAATATGATATTTTCCACGTGTGTTTGGTGCGGTGCGCGTACCTTCTGGAAAAATCACCACCCAACATTTTCTTGCTAGGCGGTCTTTACCTTGCGCAACTAATTGTTTGAGTGCTTCGCGACCAGCCGCACGATTAATCGCAATGGGCGCAGTCAGTGCAAGCGCCCAACCGAAAAACGGAATCAGGAGCAATGAACGCTTGAGTACCCAAACCTGTGGCGGGAAAATTAATTGCAAAGCCAACGTTTCCCAAGCGGATTGGTGTTTGCATAAAATAATGCTCGGTGTCTCAGGTATGTTTTCACGGCCTTTGACTTGAAAGCTTAAACCGCAAGTGATACGTAACCACCACAACATGCAACGTGCCCATTGTGATAAGAATTGATAGCGTTGCTTTAACGGTAATGGGAAAGTGAGTAAACCAATTAACGTAAATGGAATGGTGAAAATCCACATACCAAGGTTGAAAATAAAGGAACGAATGTAAATCATAGTTTAAGACTTATTGCGCAATAATATAGTCAGCGGCTTCTGCTAAGTTGGCAAAGGTACGGGTATTGTCAGGCAAGTCGCCCGCTGCCAACGTTTCTTCCCCTTTGCCTGTGCGCACCAACATGGCTTGGCAGCCGACATTGGCAAATGCTTGTAAATCTCGCAGCGCATCACCAACGGCGGGCACATCTTTTAAGTCAACCGAAAAGCGATGACCAATATCTTCAACCATTTGGCTTTTGGGTTTTCTACAAGCGCAGTTGTCACTCGCCGCATGAGGGCAATAGAAAATAGCATCAATACGACCGCCGACTTGCGCCACGGCATGATGCATTTTATCGTGAATCGCGTTGAGGGTTTCCATATCAAAGAAGCCACGCGCAATGCCAGACTGATTCGTTGCCACGGCCACGCGGTAACCATGTTGGTTAAGCAAGGCAATGGCTTCTAAACTACCAGGAATCGGTATCCATTCATCCGGGTTTTTAATAAAGTTATCGCTATCTTTATTAATCACGCCATCTCTATCTAGAATCACCAGCTTCATATAATGATTAACTCGCTAATTTAGATAAATCGGCAACACGGTTCATGGCTTGATGCAAGGTTGCGAGCATTCCTTGACGGTTTGCCTTTAAGGCTGGGTCATCAGCATTAACCATGACATTGTCGAAGAATGCATCCACAGGTGCTTTTAATGCAGCTAGTGCTTGTAATGAGGCAGTATAGTCACCGCTCTCAAAGAGTTTGTCTGCTTCAGGCTTGGCCTTGTTTAAAGCAGCAGCCAGTGCTTTTTCTTGTGATTCTTGTAACAGCGCATCATCAATTTGCGCTTTTACCTCGCCATCCACTTTCTTGAGGATATTGCCAACACGTTTATTCGCAGCTGCCAGTGCTGGCGCTTCTGTTAGTGTTGCAAACTTGCGGACGGCTTCTAAACGTTGCGGCACATCAGATAGAAGTGCTGGTTTGAGAGACAATACGGCATCGACTTCTAGTGCACTTGCACCTTGATCACGTAAGCTGACACTTAAGCGATCAAAGCAGAATTCTTTGACCGCGGTTAATGCCTCATCACTGTTGTCAAACTGTGCGAATGCCATTTGTAAAACAGCATCTAACGACAATGGCAGCTTGCAATCAATGAGCATACGAAGAATGCCCAATGCTTGACGACGTAATGCAAATGGATCTTTATCACCCGTTGGTTTTTCGCCGATGCTAAATAAACCCACTAATGTTTCGAGCTTGTCAGCCAGCGCAACGCAAATGCCCACTTGGCTACGTGGCAGCGCATCGCCAGCAAAGTTTGGTTTGTAATGATCTTCAATCGCATAGGCAATATCGTCATCCAAGCCTTCCGCTTGCGCATAATAGCGACCCATAATGCCTTGTAGTTTTGGGAATTCACCCACCATATCGGTGATTAAGTCAGCTTTTGACAGGCGCGCCGCTTGCGTGACCTTATCGACAATACTGCTATCAAGTTGTTCAGCGATGCTTTTTGCAATCGCAACCACACGCGCATTACGCTCACCTTGTGAGCCTAATTTGTTGTGATAGACCACTTTGTTTAAACCGTCTAATCGACTTTCCAGTGTCTTCTTGCGGTCTTGTTCAAAGAAGAATTTAGCATCAGCTAAACGCGGGCGCACCACACGTTCATTACCACCAATCACAGCGCTTGGGTCATCTGGTTTGATGTTCGATGTGATTAAGAATTGATTGGTGAGTTTGCCATCGGCATCCACCAGTGGGAAGTATTTTTGGTTGGCCTTCATGGTCAGAATTAAACACTCTTGCGGCACTTCTAAGAATTCGTTTTCATATTGCCCAAGTAACACATTTGGCAGCTCTACCAATGCCGTTACCTCTTCCAACAGATCTTCATCTGCGGTCACATGTAAGCCTGCTTTGTCAGCCGCCGCTTGCAGTTGTGCGGCAATATCAGCTTTACGCTGTTCAAAGCTTGCAATCACGCTACCTTCGGTGCGTAATTTCTCTGCATACTCATCTGCATGGTTAAAGGTAATTACGTCACTTTTTGCTTCAAAACGATGGCCTTTGCTGGTGTTGCTAGCTGTTAAACCTAGTACAGAAACAGGAACAATATCACTACCATGCAAAGCCACTAAGCTATGCGCTGGACGGACAAAGTTGACAGACTCCCAACCTGCGTTGTCAGTGTTTTCATGCAGTTGGTATGTCATGACTTTTGGAATCGGTAGTTTTGCTAGTGCGTCATCTAAAGCGCTTTGTAAGCCAGCTTGTAAGGTCGCGCCTGTTTTAATGGTGTCTAAAAACAACACATCATTTTTACCATCATTTTCTTGGCGCAGCTGGCTCACGACACTTGCCTCTTGTCCCATGCCTTGTAAGCGCTTTAATAAAGCTGGCGTGGCATTGCCGTCCGCATCCAAACCGACTTTCACTGGCATGAGTTTAATCGCTACTTGCTCATCGGCGGCTTGCGTACTGACATTGGTTAAATGCACGGCTAGGCGGCGCGGCGTTGCGTAGTGTGTGGTCACCGCATCATCAGCGGCTAACTGTTGTGATTTTAATGACGCTACCAGCACTGATGAAAATGCTTCACCTAATGATTTTAAGGCTTTAGGCGGTAGTTCTTCTACAAATAATTCGACTAATAGGTTATTGCTGCTCATGCTGTTGCCTTGCTTTCTTTACTCGCCTTCTTTTTGGCTTTCGCTTCTGCCGCTGCTTTGTCAACTGCTAATTTTTCCAACACTTCCTCACTCCAATCTTTTGGCGCCATTGGGAAGCCCAAACGTGCACGGCTGTCTAAGTAACTTGCGGCTACGCTACGCGCCAAGTTGCGGATACGACCTATGTAGGCAGCGCGTTCTGTGACGGAAATCGCGCCACGTGCATCGAGTAAATTAAACGTGTGTGCCGCTTTTAAGACTTGTTCGTAAGCGGGTAACGCTAATTGATTTTCCATTAAGTGTTCAGCTTGCTTTTCATGCGCATTAAACGCGGTGAGCAAGAAATCAACATCACTATGCTCAAAGTTATAAGCAGATTGTTCTATTTCGTTTTGTAAAAATACGTCGCCATATTTCACACCTGGTGAGTACTCTAAGTCATAGACATTCTCAACGCCTTGTAAGTACATTGCCAAGCGTTCTAAACCATAAGTAATTTCACCTGTAATCGGTTTGCAATTGATGCCGCCCACTTGTTGGAAATAAGTAAACTGTGTGACTTCCATGCCGTTAAGCCAAACTTCCCAACCTAAGCCCCACGCGCCTAATGTTGGATTTTCCCAATCGTCTTCGACAAAGCGAACATCGTTCTGCTTGAGGTCAAAACCGAGTGCTTCCAGGGAACCAAGGTATAAATCCATGATGTCTGCTGGTGCTGGTTTGAGTACTACTTGATATTGATAGTAGTGTTGCAAGCGGTTAGGGTTTTCACCATAGCGACCATCGCTAGGGCGACGGCTTGGTTGTACGTAGGCTGCTTTCCAAGGTTCAGGACCTAATGCACGTAAGAATGTGGCGGTGTGGCTAGTGCCAGCACCCACTTCCATATCGTATGGTTGTAACAGCGTACAACCTTGTTTGTCCCAATATTCTTGTAGTTTTAAAATAATTTGTTGGAAGGTTAATGCCATGAGTGTGATTGCAAATAAACTAAAAAAAGAGATTTTACATGAGAATCAACAGCGACTCTAATATTAACTTGCTGCTAGAGGGTGCTTAGTGCTGTGTTGCGCCTTTTTTACGACGCACCAATAAGTAAGTGAGTGTGCCGAAACTGATTACAATAAATGGCCAGTTACCCCAACGGACATATGGGGTGCTGCCAGCATAACCTTGTACAGACACATCCAATGTTGTTTTTAAATCATGCGGTGCATGGGCAAGGACATAGCCATGTTGGTCTATCATCGCAGTTGCACCTGTATTAGTTGAGCGTAATACCATACGGCCTGTTTCTAGCGCACGGGCTTGTGAGAATTGCAGGTGCTGGTCTGCAGCATAGGACTGTCCATACCATGCGTCATTACTGATATTCACGAGCACTGTTGCTTCAGGTAACTGCGTGATAATTTCTTCACCGAATACATCTTCGTAGCAAATGTTGACCGCAACTTTCTGGTTGCCCAATGTCATGGGTTTTTGATGCGAGCCTCCCCGCGATAAGTCACTCAATGGCATATTGAGCCAGTCGCGATATATCCAACCAAGCAATTGTTTTAATGGGATAAACTCACCAAAAGGCACAAGGTGATTCTTGCTGTAAGACTGTGTTGGGTCGGTGCCTAAACTAAAGGCGCTATTAAAATACTGCTGGGTATCGAATTGGTAATCCACCATGCCTACAATCACATTGCTATTGTGTTGTTTTGCATGTGACGCTAATGCTTCGCTCACTGCAGGGTCTAGTTGACTGGCAATCACAGGCAGTGCGGTTTCTGGCAGCACGATTAAGTCCGCTTGGCTCGCTTGTGTCATCGATACATATTGCTGCATGGTGCTTTCGGCAGCATCAGGTGACCATTTAATACTTTGCGCGATATTGCCTTGGATTAAACTCGCGGTAAAAGGCTTGCCTACAGCGCTAGACCATGGCACGACTTTTAGTAGTAAACCGCTGCTGATTAGTAATGTGATTGTGATGATTACATTGCGTTTATCAGCACGGCTGGTGCTGTGTGGATTGGCGAGCCAGATAGCAATGCAACTGGCAATCAATGCTGTTAATACCGAAACACCGTACACACCAATCACAGGTAAGTAGCCTGCCAATGGACTATGCGGCACTTGGCTATAGCCTAGTGTGAGCCAAGGGAAGCCTGTGAAAATCCAACTACGTACCCAGTC
>SPJK01053658.1_pt1 | contig 11372 bp, 12 predicted proteins | sample 3741771 | NCBI WGS metagenome assembly SPJK01 (sample SAMN10925997, study PRJNA522277) | cold seep metagenome | isolation source: Elba SIP-enriched marine methane seep metagenome, extraction at timepoint T2 | place: Italy: coast of Elba, Mediterranean Sea
CGTCCATGCTCGCCTCCCATTATGTTCTCAACATGTTCCAGAATACGAGACTCGAACCAGAGGTCAAACAAAAAAGCCCCGGCACACGGCCAGGGCTTTCTGTTCGGATGTATCCAGCGTTCTAGTCGCTCGACATGAGAGACAGGAAGAACTGGAAGATGTTCACGAAGTAGATGAAGAAATTCAGCGCACCAATATTGGTTGCAACCGCCATTCCGCGCTGGTCACCACCAAGTGCGAAATAGGTTTCCTTCAGCGACTGCGTGTTCCATGCGATCAGGATCGCCGAGAACAGCGCAAATGCGCCGGAAATGATCAGCTGCATCATGCTGCCAACCTGGAAGAAGGCGACGTTCGGGAAAATCATCGGCAGGATGAAGAACAACATCCCGATGACGAATGCACCCCAAAGGCCCATAATTGCGAAGGTTCCGATCGGTCCGAGATCCCGCTTGGTCGTATACCCGAACAGGGACAGACCCGCGAAGGTCACAGACGTTGCCAGGAAAGCTTTCGCGATCACATAATGGGTCATGCCGCCGAGGCCGACATTGGCCATCAGGAAGTACATCCCCATGGACAGACCGAGGGCAACGACAATGCCCCAGTACAGGATAGCGCTGCCGGTCGGGCTTGGATTTCTCATCATCACCATTGATCCAAGGATCAAGGCAACGGGCGCCAGCATGACGATCCAGACGATGGGCTGTGAGTAAACAACGGCACTGACGGGTGCCACTGATCCGGCGATATAGGCGACGATACCTGATACCGCGATCCCCAGGGCCAATTTGTTATAGACGCCCAACATGAAGGAGCGAAGGCCCTCATTCATGCTGGCATCCATCGTCCGGCCTTGGGCGATAGACGTATTGAAGTCGTTCATGGCTTCCTCTTTTCAAAGGCCCGCACACAAGCGCGCGGATTACGCTCAATATGCGGTGTTTTTTATCGCTTTTCAAGAACAACCGGACTGGTCAGCCAAGGAATCGGCACTATCGTTTCCGTTGATCACGAATTGAGGAAACACCTATGACAATTGAAAAACGACAACTGGGGCGCACAGATCTGATGGTGACCTCATGTTGTCTCGGGACGATGACCTGGGGCCAGCAGAATACTGAGGCCGAAGGCCACGCCCAGATGGACTATGCGCTCGAGCGCGGGATCAATTTTTGGGACACCGCTGAGATGTACTCCGTGCCCCCGCAAGCTGAGACGCAAGGGTCAACCGAGCGCATTATCGGGTCCTGGTTCAAACAGACCGGGCGTCGCCAAGAGATTGTCCTGGCGACAAAAATCGCGGGTCTTTCCAAGATGCTGTGGACTCGTGACGCAGATGTCAGCTGGACCCGGCACACCAAAGATCAGATCGATGAGGCGGTATCGAAGAGCCTGAAGCGGCTGCAAACCGACTATATCGATCTCTATCAATTGCATTGGCCAGACCGTCCGACCGGCCTGTTCGGTGCCAAGATGGATACGAAAGCCTACGGCTATCCCTACGAGCCATTCGAAGACATTCTCGGCCACCTCGAAACACATGTGAAAGCGGGTCGGATCCGGCATATTGGCGTCTCGAACGAGACATCGTTCGGCGTAATGCGGTTTCTGGCCGAAAGCGAGGCCAAGGGTCTGCCGCGCATGGCGTCGATTCAAAACGCCTACAATCTCGTCAATCGCCGCATCGAGGATGGCGGACTCGAAGAAGTTTGCGTCCGTGAGCAGGTCAGCCTGCTGGCCTATTCCCCTCTCGGACAAGGCTATCTGACCGGCAAGTATCGCAATGGCGCATTGCCCAAAGGTTCGCGAAAAGAGCTATTTCAACGCTTGCAGCGCTATGAAAGCCCGCAAGGACTTCGGGCGATCGAAACCTACCTCAAGCTTGCCGACGAAACCGGCATTGATCCGAGCCAACTGGCGATCAAGTTTTGCGACACACGGCCGTTCATGGGATCGACGATTATCGGCGCGACCAGCATGGACCAGCTGAAGATCTGCATCGATGCGTTTGACCTGACCTGGACAGACGATCTGGAAAGCGCCGTGAACGCGCTGCATGCGGAACAACCATCGCCTTGCCCTTAACCAAGGGACAGCTTGAATTGGTTTGACTTTACCGAGGTCTGAAGGCAGATTTGGCGGTGGCTGCACCGATCACAACAGATCGCAGCATAGTAAAGGGGAACACAGATGGCAGACGCCTCAAAGTACGAAGACAACATCAAGAAATACGCTAACGGCTATAATCAGGCTGCGGCAGAGAAAATTGTGGGACATCTCGGGATCGCGCTACGCAATCGTGATAGCTCACTGGTTTCTTGCTCAGATGATACCGAGCTCCAACGCGTTCGTGAAAAGTGGTGCCGTGGGAAACTCTCCCTGGCCCAATCGAACGACGATCTGGACGCCGCAATCGGCTCCGTATGCGAAACCTTGTCGCCTGAAGGCGGCAACAAGTCTCGCGTGACGTTCTATTACCTGCTCGCTGAGCATTTTGGTAAGCTGGGCGATCTCGCAAGCTAAGCGATTTCATCCTATATGATCTGAGGAGCCCGGCCACTGGTCGGGCTTTTTGATTTTGCACTCCCACGATCCGCGTTTTGCGCGAAAGACCATGCACCGACTATTTGCCGCCCTTCCCGTCCCTGATCTGATTTCCGATCGCCTCGAACCGCTATCCGTCGAGATCCACGGAGCGCGCTGGCGAAAGCGTGATCATCATCACATCACGCTGTGCTTTTACGGCGCAGTCGATGGCGAAACTGCGCACGAGATTGCCGATGTGCTCGCCCATGTCCGCGCACCGGCTCTGGAATTGCAGCTTGAAGGGGTCGGCTGGTTCGGACGCCGCGAACCACGCGCGCTGTATGCCCGGGTCGCTGAAAATAAGGCGCTCTCGGACCTCGCAGCCGCGTGCCGCAAGATCGCACGAAAATTTGATGTCGAACTCGGACAGAACCCGTTTCTGCCGCACATCACCCTTGCCTATTGCAACCAGACGCCCCTCGAGGCGGCGCGAGCGTGGAGCGAAGATTTTCAGATCCTCAATAGTGAGCGGTTTCTCGTCGACACGTTCCACCTTTATGAAAGCTTCACGGGACACAAACGTCAGAGCCAGTACGTTGCACAAGAAGATTACAAGCTGGGTCGAGGCTCCTGACCAAACCTGTCAGCAGGCTCTGTTGACGCCGCTCGCATAGGACGAAACAAAGAGCCCATGGCAGACCCGAAACCTCTACCGCATTTGAATGCGAGCTCGATCCAACGCTATCAGACCGTCCGACGCCAAACAACGGGACTCGCCTCGACCTTGAGCGATGCCGACGCGACGGCGCAATCCATGGAAGATGCAAGCCCGGCCAAATGGCACCTGGCGCACACGACCTGGTTTTTCGAGGAATTTATGCTGGCGCCGATCTATGGCGACGAGGTTCGGTTCCGCGAGACGTTCAACTACTTGTTCAATTCTTATTATGAAGCCGTCGGCGAACGCCATGCACGACCTATGCGCGGTTTGCTGACACGGCCCTCGCTCGACGAGGTTCTGGACTATCGCGCCCATGTTGATGCGTTGATGGAGCGCCTGATAGCCGAGCATCCGGAGGCGTGCGGCCTGCTCGATCTCGGGCTTGCGCACGAACAACAGCACCAGGAATTGTTGCTGACCGATATCCTGCACCTGTTCGCGCAGAACCCACTCCAACCGGCGCTGAAATCCGATGTGAACCTGAAAACGGCCAATCTGGAAGCGGCGCCATTGACCTGGGATCGGTTTGAAGGCGGACGGCTCGAAATCGGTCACAGCGCCGAAGCTTTTGCCTTCGATTGTGAGACTCCCAAACACGAGGTCATTCTACGCCCGTTCGAGCTGGCGAGCCGCACCGTAACCAATGGCGAGTGGCTCGCCTTCATCAATGATGGCGGTTATGACGACCCCCGCTTCTGGCTCTCCGATGGCTTTGCGGCGCTGCAGGCCGCGCGCTGGCATGCGCCGCTATACTGGCACCGTGTCGACGACCGCTGGCACACGATGACGCTGTCCGGACCCCAGCGCCTGAACCTGGAAACCCCCGTTACCCATATCAGCTTCTACGAAGCCGATGCTTATGCAAGCTGGGCGGGCGGGCGCCTGCCGACGGAACAGGAATGGGAAGTCGCTGCGCGCACGACGACGCTTGCTGGAACGTTTGCCGGCGCCGGTTATTACCAACCGCAAATACAGACCAATGCCGATCAGCGCTATTATTTCGGCGATGTCTGGGAATGGACGGCGAGCCCATTCACACCTTATCCCGGCTTCCAGATCGCTGACGGCGCGGTGGGCGAATATAATGGCAAGTTCATGAGCGGGCAGATGGTCCTTCGCGGCGGCTCCTGCGCAACACCAGATGCGCATATGCGCGCGACCTACCGCAACTTTTTTCACCCGGACAAACGCTGGCAGTTTAGCGGGCTCCGTCTGGCCAGGGACGCCAACTAATGGATGATGTGTTCGAAATCGCCGCGCCCGACGCGCGGTCTGTCTTTTTGCGCGATGTTCTGAGCGGATTGTCTCAGACGCAGAAAACGCTGCCATGCCAGTATTTCTATGATGCCACAGGATCGGAGCTGTTTGAGCAGATCACCGAGCTGCCGGAATATTACCCGACCCGCACCGAAACAGCGATCCTGACCGCGCATGCCGGCGAGATCGCAGACGCGCTCGGACCAAATGCATTGCTGGTCGAGTATGGTGCTGGCGCTTCAACCAAAACGCGGATCCTGCTGGATGCGCTGCAGGCCCCTGCTGGGTATGTCCCGATTGATGTCTCGGAGGCGTTTCTGCTGCAGACAGCGCAGGTTTTACGCAGCGACTATCCAGATCTGCGAGTCCATCCGATTGTTGGAGACTTCATGATCCGGCTCGGGTTGCCGAGCGATGCGGGTGGAAACCCGGTCGGCTTTTTTCCAGGCTCCACAATCGGCAATCTCAGCGATGAGGAGATTGTGCAATTCATGACCGCCGCGCGGGATCTGCTGGGTGAGACCAGCCGGTTCGTGCTCGGGGTCGATTTGCGCAAAGACGCGTCGATCCTGGTCCCGGCCTATGATGACGCGGCCGGTATAACCGCGAAGTTCAATCTCAATCTGCTGGCCAGGATCAATAAGGAGCTTGGCGCGGATTTCGATCTCTCTGCGTTTGCGCATCGCGCCATCTGGAACGATCCGGCCTCGCGCATCGAAATGCACCTGGAGAGCCTGAAAGATCAGATGGTGCAGGCCGGCACCCAATCGATCACCTTCGCTGAAGGCGAAACCATCCACACCGAAAACTCTCGCAAGTTCGCGATTGACAGTCTCCTGCCTCTGTTTGAACAAACGGGCTGGAAACTGAACAAACAATGGCTGGACGATAAGCGCTATTTCGCGGTGCTTCTGCTCTCAGCCGCATAAGGTTGGGAGACTTGCATATGAGAGATCTGGAAGGCCGCAAGGCGCTGGTCACAGGATCGGCGACCGGACTTGGGCGCTCACTCGCCCTGATGCTGGCCGAGCGCGGCGCCGATGTGATCATCAATTGCACCCGCTCCATCGAAGACGCCGAACAGACCGTCGCCCTGTGCAATGAGCACGGCGCCCAGACGCAGCTTGTCGCTGCCGACGTATCGACTGATGAGGGTTGCGCGAAACTGGCCGAGGCGGCCGGGCGCTGGGGGCATCTCGATATTCTGGTCAACAATGCCGGGATCACCCGTCACGCCCGCGACCACGCAGATCTCGACGCGCTTTCGAGGGCAGATTTCCTCGACACCTATGCCGTCAATGTCGCCGGGCCGTTCCTGATGATGCAGGCCTGCAAGCCGCTGCTGGTCAAAGCCTATGAAACAACCGGACGGGCGAGCGCCGTGCTCAATGTGTCTTCGATTGCCGGCGTGACCGGGATTGGATCGTCCGTCGCTTATGCCGCCACCAAAGGCGCACTCAACACGATGACGCTGTCACTGGCACGCGCGCTGGCTCCGGCGATCCGGGTCAATGCGGTCTGTCCGGGCTTCATCGGCACCCGCTGGTTCAAGGACGAGATGGACGCGGACAGTTTTGCTCGCCTCGAAGAGGGGGTCGCCAAGTCCGTCCCGCTCAATGTGGCCAGTGGTCCGGACGATGTTGCCGCCTCGGCAGTGTTCTTTCTGACCGACGCGTCGCGGCATGTGACCGGGGAAACGCTTCTGGTCGATGCCGGAATGCACCTCGGATACGCCGCGCTCGCGGCCCGCTAAAGATATACCCGCACCCCTATCCGACGCCATAACGGGCGAGATTTGGGCAGTCTGCTCAAATTTCGTGCGCTATGCCAGAAATTGCACCCCGGATGTTCGAGTTATGTGGCTAAAACTCAGGCAGTCCGCTTTTTGGGATCACCAAATCGCAATTTCTGAAGGAGCGGATTGATGGGAAAATTGATTTCAAGAGGCCTCGCCCTCGCGATGATGGCTGGCGCATTCACGGCTCCAGCGGCACTCGCCGAAGGTGAGCTGTCAGGCAATGTTGCCTTGACCACAGACTATGTCTGGCGCGGATTCTCGCAGAATAGCGAAAACCCGGCCATTCAAGGCGGTCTGGATTACGCAAACGGCTCGTTCTATGCTGGCACATGGGCCTCGATCGTCGATTTTGGCGGCGGCAACATGGAACTCGATCTTTATGGCGGTTTCGCCGGTGAGACCGAAGGCGGACTGTCATGGGATGTCGGCGTCATCGGCTATATCTACCCTGACACGGACGATCTCGACTTTCTCGAAATCTATGGCGGCCTGGGCTACACATTCGACGCTGTGTCCGTCGGCGGTTACCTGTATTTCGATCCCGACAATGAGACCGTCTATTTCGATGCCTCCGCAGGCTTCTCTGCCACCGAAAATCTCGGCTTTGACGTCACTGCAGGCACCTATCTCGACGGCTTTGACGAGTATTCAAACTTCTCGCTGGGCGCCACATTGAGCACCGAACATGTCGATTTTGACCTGCGAGTCTGGGGGACGGACGTGGACAATGACGAGCTCGCGGATGAGCGCGTCGTCCTGACAGTAAGCAAGTCTCTGTAACGCGCTTACGTTCACTGCAAACCCGCCTCTTGCCCTCCTGTCAGGGCGGGTTTTCTGGCCGCTGCTTCTAACGATTGGGTTAGAGGCAGCGGCTTTTTCTTTGCCGGGTTTTCAAGGCTTCCAGTGTCAGCGCAGAAGCGACCGGTGGGTTGAAGGCGCCTCGGTACGGCCTGCTTTGGGTCAGGAGCGGACCTTCGCGCTGTAATAGACACAAAGACGCAACGCAGCCCATACTACGCCCGCCAGTCCCGTCGTTAACAAAGCGATCGAAAGGTCAGGTGAGAAAACGCCCAATGAGCGCAGAGACACACCAAACATATTTGGAATCAACGATATAGAAATCCACGCCAATGCGAGGGTCATGAACAACGGAAACCACAAGCTGAACATTCCAAACGCTCCCGATTTGGCTCGCAAACCCTGCCGCTGGAACCAGACCTGAAGCGCTCCACCCCCAAACAGTAAGGGTAGGAGAGCGAATGTTAGAAAAAGTGACTTCCGACCCCAAGCGCTTTGGTCGCGAACAAAATCCCAACCTAACGCGCGCGCGCTAACGCCATTGATCAGATTGCCGGTTTCCCCAAATCCCATGCCGCTTCCGGCGTTGACCAGCACAATAACGGCCTTGCGCTCCGATGGAACCATAATCGCAATCGTTTCAAAGCCGGGATTGGTCCCTGTGTGATAGGCAGTCCCGTTTTGCGGGTTGAGCATCCATCCAAGCCCATAGAATGGAGCTTGTGCACTCGCCGGTGACATCATCAGTTTCTTGTTTTCAGCACTGATAACGTCGTCCTCTCCATTGAGAAGCATTCCAAGGTAAAGCGAGAGATCGTGAGCACTTGCGATGATGCCGCCACCTGGTGCGCTCGCGCGCGAAGTTTTTGTTTGATAGCCTTTGGTCGGGCGCTTGCGTCCAAACCATGGCTTATGCCCGATGGCGATATGGTCATAGATTCCACCATCGCTGACGAAGCTGTTTTTCATGCCAATTGGTTGGAGGATCATTGCTTCTACATATTGATCGTACTTCAAGTCGCTGACAGCCTCGATCACAGCTCCCAGCAATACATAGTTGGCGTTTGAATAATCCCATCGAGAGCCTGGCGCATAGTCAGGCGCCCAAGAAGCAATCAACGCAGCTTGTCTGATTAGCGCGTCCTCGCTCGCTGGGCTATCAACCGCGGTTTCATTCCCCTGCAGGGTCGAGTAGCCACTCGTATGTGCCAGCAATTGTCGAAGAGTGATGGCGCCGCCTGGGCGGCCTTCGAAGACATCTAGGTATGATGCCAGTTTTCCGTCCAATTCGATATCTCCAGACTCTATCAACTGTAATATCGCGACGGCTGTAAAACTCTTGGAAATGGAAGCTAGTTGGAATGGCGTATCAGGCGTAACAGATTCTCCGGTTCGGATGTCTTTCTCGCCATGCGCGCCCGAAAAGGAAATGCCATTGTCCACGACCGCATAGGCCATACCTGGCAAACCCGCCGTCTCCATTTCAGATGCAATGAACTCGTCTATGGAGTACGTTTCGCTGGTTGCCGTTAAAGCAAACGCAAGCCCCACTGTGACGCAGGAGAGAAGGTATCGCAAAACAATCATCGCTCCGAACGATTTTTGCGTTTCTTTATTCCGACAAAAATCAATGTAATCAGTACAGCGAGAACAGCCCAAACAACCGCGATGACGATACTTAAAGGTAAGATCGTTGAGATCAAAGACGGACCCGCGCCTGTCACAAACTCCATATATACCGTGTGAACAACGAGAGCCAATTCGAGAGCACCAACCCCCCAGAGGAAGACCGGCTGAAAAACCTCGACGAACCGGGTTTCAAAATCCTCAGATTTTTCCATGCGTGTAGCGATATCTCAACCATCTGAGCCAAGGCAAGAGCAACATCCGAGCTATCGCATAGAATCGGGACGGTGTTTTTTCGTCCGTTACTCTAATGTCCCCTCCGACGCCGAAAGCAGTCGTCGCCTGCGCGTCCCAAACTCGCCCTATCTAAACCACCCAGCGAATATCTGCGCCTGCCCCAAACGAGAGCATCACGCGCACACCGCACAAAAAAGCGGCTCGAAATGACTGAGCCGCTTTGATTATTTCATTGGAAAATGACCGCCAGGGCTAGCCCGCAATTTTGCGGACATAGTCATATTCGGCTTTTTTCTTTTCGCGCTTCTTGGCCGGCTGGAACGCGACTTTACCATGCTCAGCGCAATATGGTCCGTTGGCAGATTTACGGCCGCAAAAGGCAAATTTCGGATCCGCAGGATAGCCGATCGGCCATTTGCACATACTGTCGCGCAAGGTCAGGATGGTGGCGGCCTCGCCATCAGCGAGCGGCTGCGGCGGCAATGTGGTCAGCATCGCAACTTTCTCGTTCGGCTTCAGCACGGCCTCGGCGACAACGCGCTGTGGCTTTGGCGTAACGACGCTGCCATCTGGCTGGATCCGCGGCTTCGGACGTGCCAGGCGCGGCGGACGCTTGACCGGACGGGATGGTGTCGCCCGGCCTGACAGGCCGAGGCGATGGACTTTGCCAATCACGGCATTGCGGGTGACCCCCCCAAGCTCCTTGGCAATCTGGCTGGCAGAATGCCCCTCAGCCCATAGTTTTTTGAGAACTTCTACGCGATCTTCAGTCCAAGCCATGCGTTTTACCCCGCTTCGTGGCAGCCCCTACATATTGATGTGAGCGATGCCTCCAGCCCCGCTCTAACGCTATATATCGTATCAGGAGCAAAACGAAACACAAGATACGGGATACGTCTATCCACAGCCAATCAATATATAGTGGTCGCTGTGGATAGGTTTTAACCTATCGCCAAACCGCGAGTCAGCTCTTAAGTGATCTGTTATGGCTGATACATCCCGTTCAATGATTTCCGCTCCGAAACCGCGCGCTTATGGGGCCGTCAACTGGCTCGGCCTGTGGACGCTTTATAAGCGCGAAGTAGGCCGTTTTATGAAGGTCTGGATGCAGACCTTGCTGGCACCCGTTGTTTCGACGCTGCTATTCATGACCGTGTTCAAACTGGCCTTCGGCAATCGCGGTGAGCTGAGCGGTGATTTTTCCGGCCTTGATTATAACAGCTTCCTGGCGCCCGGCCTGATTGTCATGTCGATGCTGCAAAATGCGTTTCAGAACTCTTCCAGCTCGCTGACCATTGCCAAAGTCCAGGGCAGCCAGGTTGATTTCCTGATGCCGCCTCTGTCGCCGCTGGAACTGACCATTGGCTTTATCTTCGGCGCTGCGACGCGCGGTGTGATTGTCGGCATCATTGCCGCGATCGGCATTCACTTTAGCGGCCTCGCGGATCTTTCCGTGGTCCATATCTGGCCAGTCATCTGGTTTGGTCTGATGGCGACAATTTTCCTCGCAGCGATCGGCGCGATGGGCGGGATCTGGGCGGACAAGTTTGATCACCTGGCGGCTGTATCGAATTTTGTGATCGTCCCGCTGACATTCCTGTCGGGAACGTTTTACGACATCAACGTGCTGGTCGAACCGTTCAAGTCGATCGCCTATTTCGATCCGATCTTCTACCTGATTGACGGCTTCCGATACGGCTTCCTCGATGCCGCGAACTCCGACGTCATGACCGGCATGGTGGTCAGCGGCGGCGTGGCATTCGCCGCCTCGGCGGGTGTCTGGTGGATGCTGCGTTCGGGCTACAAGCTCAAAGCCTAAGCGCGCCATGTCCATGCCTATCCTCATCTTGACCGATGTCCGGCTTGCCTTTGGCGGCGAGCCGCTGTTTGAAGGCGTCTCCTTCAACCTCGCCAAAGGTGAGCGCGCTGCGCTGGTCGGACGCAACGGCGCCGGCAAATCGACTTTGATGCGCCTGATCACCGGACGCCATGAACCCGATGATGGCGAGCTCTGGATCCATCCAGGCACCGTGATCACAACGGTTGAGCAGGAACCGGATCTCTCCGCGTTTGAAACGGCGCTCGACTATGCGATCTCGAGCGGCGCAGAGCCGTGGCGGGCTGAAGCCGAGCTCGGGCATTTTGGCGTCGACCCTGATGCGTCGTCGCGCATTCTGTCTGGCGGTCAGATCCGGCGCGTGGCCTTGGCCAAGGCGTTCGCCATTGATCCCGATGTGTTGCTGCTGGATGAGCCCACCAACCATCTCGACGTGCCAATGATCGAAACATTGGAAGCCCGATTGATCGGGTTCAATGGCGCCGTTCTGCTGGTCAGCCACGACCGTCGATTCATGGAAAATGTCACCACCAACACGCTGTGGCTGCGCGATGGCGTGGTGCTGAAAA
>SPJK01100669.1_pt1 | contig 11371 bp, 11 predicted proteins | sample 3741771 | NCBI WGS metagenome assembly SPJK01 (sample SAMN10925997, study PRJNA522277) | cold seep metagenome | isolation source: Elba SIP-enriched marine methane seep metagenome, extraction at timepoint T2 | place: Italy: coast of Elba, Mediterranean Sea
GGGTTTTACAACATCAGAAATTTTTTGGGACATATTTTTACGGAGAGTTTATAACGACATCGCTCCCATGAAGGAGCGATGCCAGACTTGAATGAGGTGTACCGTGAAACTTGGAATTAAGCTTCCAGAGCCGCCAGACGGTCTGCCAGCAGAGTTTCCAGAGTTTCCAGCGCTTTTGCGAAACCATTGATGCCTTCTGACAACTTGTCAGTCGCCATGCGGTTTTCTGCGTGCATTTTGTCGAAAGTGTCTTTATCGACAGAGATTTTTTCAATGTCTGCCGCATCAGCACCTTCCTGAGTCAGCTTGCGCGGCAAATCGCCTTCTGTCGTTTGCAGCTCGCCCAGCAGTGCTGGTGAGATAGTCAACAGGTCAGAACCCGCCAATTCGGTGATTTCGCCGATGTTACGGAAGCTTGCGCCCATGACTTCGGTGTCATAACCGAATTTTTTGTAGTAGTTGTAGACAGAAGTGACTGAGAGAACGCCCGGATCTTCATTCGCAGGATAGGAATCACGACCGGTGTCTTTCTTGTACCAGTCAAGGATACGGCCCACGAATGGAGAAATCAGGGTGATGCCGCCTTCGGCACAGGCAATCGCCTGATGCAGACCGAACAGCAGGGTCAGGTTACAGTGAATGCCTTCTTTTTCCAACACTTCTGCCGCCTTGATACCTTCCCAAGTCGCCGCGATCTTGATCAGAATGCGTTCTTTGGAAACGCCAGCCTCTTCGTATTGGGCAATCAGCTCACGGCCTTTGGTGATGGTCGCTTCGGTGTCATAAGAAAGACGTGCGTCAACTTCGGTTGAAACACGGCCTGGAATGATGTCTAGAATCTTGAGGCCAAAAGAGACCGCCAGTCTGTCGAATGCCAGAGTGACAACATCAGCCGCATCAGCGTCTGCGCCCAAAGTCTCTCTTGCACTTTTTAAAGTGTCATCAACAATCCCTTGATATTGTGGCATTTGCGCCGCTGCTGTAATCAATGAAGGATTTGTGGTTGCATCACGCGGAGTGAATTTTTCAATCGCTTCAATATCGCCAGTGTCCGCGACAACAACAGTCATTTCCTTTAGTTGATCAAGTAACTTCGCCATGAAAGGGTACCTTTATGTTTTTAATAAAATAAATCAGACCGCACACTCTTTTCTTTTGTTGTAAGTCTGCACGATCATTTAAACCATATTGGATTATGAAAATCGCTTTTCATAATCCAATATAATCCGAAGCTGTCCCTGTGTCTGGATGCCTTCCGCCATCCAGACAATAATCTCCCTATAAATCAAATATCCGGCTAAAGAACTTTAGCCCTTGGCACGCAAATATTTTTCAACACCGGTCGCAGGCTCTGCAATCACAACCGCCTCGGCAGCCGCAGCCGCCGTTTCTGCCGCCAGCTGTTTTGCGGCCAGTGTCTGTTTTGCGACGTACTTGCCAACACCTGTCGTCAGAGTCACCTTGCGAGTATCAAGGTATTTCGCAACGCCAGTTACCTTAGGCGAGACAGGTGCATTCTTCGCTGCAACTTTCTTGTTTGCCAGATACTTAGACACGCCACTCAATGCTGTCGACTTGCGGTTTGCCAGATACTTTTCGACACCGCTTCTTACGGCACGAGGCCTGTCCTCCTGGCTTTGCAAATACTTGTCAACGCCCGTCACTGTACCAGAATCAGCATCACTTGGAGCTTGCAGTTTTTCAGCGACAGATTTTCTTGCCAGATATTTCGCCACACCGCTAGGAACATGCTGTTCTTTGTTCTTCAGATATTTGGCCACTCCAGTGGCGGCAGGAGCTGGTTTTTGGGCTTGCAAATACTTAGCAACACCTGTCAAACCGCCAGAACCTTCCGCTGTCTTTGGAGTCTCGTCCTTGACTTCATCCCTATAGACCTGGGTATCAGATGATTGACCCGATAAAAACCCAAATAAACCAGCCATAACTTACCCCCGGTCGCGCAGATATTTTTCAACACCTGTCGTTTTTGCTGCCGCCGCAGCCTTGGCTGCCACAACTTTTTTCGCCACATATTTAGACACGCCCGATGTAGGAATTTTTTCCTTGCTTTCCAGGTACTTGGCAACACTGGACATTTCAGGCATATTCTTGTTCAGGTATTTTGCAACACCTGTCATGCCTGATTCGCCTTGTGCAGGTGCAGCACGACGACGGGCAGACGCTCTTGAAGCCGCAGCCGCTTTAGGACAAGGTGCAGAAGATTTCTTGTTGAACAGAATGAAACCGACAACAGCCAATGCAACCAGACCTAACAAGGTCGTCATCGAATCATCTGACTCTGCCGCAGCAGGCACTGCACTTTCAGAAGAAGCTTCTGATGAGCTTGAAGATGATGATGTGCTGGCACTCGCTGATTTTTTTGCAGATGCGGCACTGCCTTGATTGTGTTTGTAATCGCTATCCTGATACAGCACTTCCGGCTGGAAATTGGCCGCAGGATAGTTAGGATCTGCTTTGCTGGTTTCAGCTTTCTTGCTGCTTGTAGACGACGATGACTCGCTGTGCTTGTAATCACTGTCGCTATACAGAACTTTCGGTTCAAAATTGGCAGCAGGATATTCGTCAGCCGCAAAAACAGGGCTTGAGAAAACTAATGCCGCAATCAGACCACTAGTCAATTTTTGTATCTTCACGTTTGGACTCCCCTCTATACGTTATTTTAATGCCTATATCCACGCATGATATAGGGCGACTATCGTAACCCAACAAGTTTGAAATTGACACTTTTAAAGCATCAATCAAACCTTATGCGCGGATATAGTTTTATAGTATTAAAGTACTGCTTCTACGTTTTTGACCACGTTTTCAACAGTGAAGCCGAAGTGTTCCATCACTACGCCACCTGGAGCTGATTCGCCGAAGGTGTCGATACCGACAACGCCGCCTTCGAGGCCGACATATTTACGCCAGTAATCAGTTACGCCCGCTTCGATGGCAACACGCTTGACACCCGGTGTCAGGATGCTGTCTTTGTAAGCCTGGTCTTGACGGTCGAATACACTTGTACATGGCATGGAAACAACGCGAGCCTGAATGCCTTTTGCTGCCAGGGCTTCTTGTGATTTCAAGGCCAGGTCAACTTCAGAACCGGTTGCAATCAGGATGACCTGTGCATCGCCTTGTGCTTCCGAAATGACATAGGCACCGTTGCGAACCGCAGCAATCTGCTCGTCAGTACGGGCAACGAAAGGTACGCCTTGACGGGTCAGTACCAGACTGGTCGGACCATCCAGACGCTCTACAGCTAATGTCCATGCAACCGCAGTCTCTGTCGAATCGGCAGGACGCCATACATCCATGTTCGGGATGTAACGCATTGCTGCGGTGTTTTCGACAGGCTGATGCGTAGGGCCGTCTTCACCCTGACCGATGGAGTCATGAGTCAGTACGGCGATGGTACGGATGCCCATCAGTGCAGACATGCGCAACGCGCTCTTCGCATAATCGGAGAACATGTGGAATGTTCCGCCGTATGGCAACAGGCCACCGTGCAATGCCATGCCGTTCATGATGGCATACATGCCGAATTCACGCACACCGTAAGAAATGTAGTTGCCCATTTCCTTGCCGCTGACGTGCTTGAAGCTGTCACAGCTGGTCAGGTTAGAGCCTGTCAGGTCGGCAGAACCGCCCAGGAATTCTGGCAATGTCGGCGCAAGACCTGCGATGCATTTTTGTGATGCCTGCCGTGTCGCCAGTTTCTCGCCTTTTGCATTGGTTTCTGCAATCAAGGCATCAGTCGCGTCTTTCCAGTTGGCTGGCAATTCATTCGCCATGCGGCGTTTGTATTCTGCGGCCAATTCCGGGAATTCTTTTTCATAAGCCGCGAATTTTTCATTCCATGCAGCTTCCGCTTTCGCGCCTTTTTCTTTGGCATCCCAACCCGCATAAACATCATCAGGAATGATGAAAGCGTCGTGATCCCAGCCTAATGCCGCTTTAGTCAGGTTGATTTCATCCTGGCCCAATGCCGCACCGTGACAAGCGTGAGTGCCAGCTTTATTAGGCGAACCAAAACCTATGGTTGTTTTGCAGCAGATCAAAGAAGGTTTTTCTGTAACCGCTTTTGATAAATCAATCGCCTTGGAAATTGCTTCCGGATCATGTCCGTCAACTTCCACGACGTGCCAGCCGTAAGACTCGAAACGCTTGACTGTGTCATCTGTGTACCAACCGTCAATGTGACCGTCGATAGAAATATTGTTGTCGTCCCAGAAAGCGATCAGGTTACCCAGTCCCCATGTACCCGCCAATGAGCAGGCTTCGTGGGAAATGCCTTCCATCAGGCAGCCGTCGCCCATGAATACATAGGTATGGTGATCAACGATTTTGTGACCTGGACGGTTGAACTGCTCTGCAAGCAGCTTTTCTGCCATCGCGAAACCGACACCATTGGTGATTCCTTGTCCTAATGGGCCTGTCGTTGTTTCGATACCTGGCGCGTAACCATATTCAGGATGTCCTGCACATTTTGAATGCAATTGGCGGAAAGAGGCCAGCTCTTCCATAGGCAGGTCGTAGCCTGACAAATGCAACAATGAATAAATCAGCATCGAGCCGTGGCCATTCGACAGAATGAAACGGTCGCGGTCAGCCCATTCAGCATTGTTAGGGTTATGCTTTAGGTGATCATTCCATAATACCTCGGCAATATCGGCCATGCCCATTGGTGCGCCAGGGTGTCCAGACTTTGCTTTCTGCACTGCATCCATGGTTAAAGCGCGTATTGCGTTCGCTAATTCTCTACGCGAAGCCATATTCTTCTCCTAAATTTGGTTATTACTTCGGCAACCGCCGCCCTCTGCAAAACAGGCAGTTCCCGATATGTTGTTTGATGTTTTGTGAATCCGGTGGAAGCGAAACGAGTGGCAAAAAGCCACTCGTTCCGGTAACGCTCATTCCAGGTTAGCGTGTCTTTCCCTCATGATTTCTTCAGGAATTCCTTTCTCATGAATGATATGGGAAATAGTGGCTTCCAGAAAGAACAGAGTTGACAATTCAAAGACCGTTCCCATCGGCATACCTTTTACCTTGCCATACTGCTCTGAACTACCAATCTGAAAAACGCCATCAGCAAGATCACCAATCGTTGATTCGGCCTTGGCAGAAATCAACATGATGTCAGCACCAATCGACTTGGCTTTCTTGGTAAAAGCAATCAATTGCTCGGTCTCTCCGGAGCCTGAAATGATAATCAACAGATCGCCGTTCTTGATGCTTGGCGTAACGATTTCACCAACGACGCTAACGTCATAACCACCATGTACCAGTCTCATGGCAAAGAAGTTGCCGACAAGCTTGGAACGCCCCGCACCTGCGAGGAAAATGCGGTTAGCGTTATCAAGCATTGCGGTCAACTTCTCATCATAGGAGTCATCAGTCGCTTCGAGAATGCCTGAAATTTTATCTACGATAAGTTGCTGATGCATAATACCAATCCTTATGCAGCATCAACTAATTCACGGATTTCAGCGGCAGCTTCTGCTGGAGAAGGCGCACCGTAGATTGCAGCACCGACAACGATGATGTCAGCACCCGCTCTTACAACGTCTTGAACAGTTGCAGGCTTGATACCGCCAGCAACAGAAACACGAACGTCCAGCCCCATGTCTGCAATCATTGCAAGGTCAGTGAAAGGCGTGTCGCCTGCCGCCTGAGCGTCAAGACCCGTGTGAACACCAACGATTTGAGCGCCAGCTTCAACAGTCGCAGCAGCACATGCCGCTTTGTCGTCAACGTTGATCAGGTCGATTTGGGCTTCGGCTGCATTTGCATTAGCTGCCTTGATAACGCCTTGGCAAGTTGCAAGACCTGAAACACCTAAAACAGTACAAATATCAGCACCTGCTTCATAGAAAGGAGTTGCTTCGTATTCGCCAGCGTCCATGGTTTTCAGGTCAACCAGGATTAACTGCTCAGGGAATCTAGCACGCATTTCTTTAACTAGATTAATACCATTGTGTTTAATGCATGGGGTTCCGATTTCAAAAATGTCGACGTAAGGTGCAACTTCTTCTGCCAGAGCGATGGTTGCGTCGAAATCTAAAGAATCTAATGCCATTTGAATTAATGGTGTTGCCATGTTACATACTCCAATTGATTATAATTTTTTGTTGCATACTTAATTAATTACGCGAGTCGCACTTTAAATCAGAAAGGGCCTCAATGTCAATGCCCATCGTTGGCGCAGAGCCAAAAAGCGACGATATTTTTTGACATTCTCACCAAACGTTTTCCTGCCAGCCTGAAAATTAACACCCATCATAAGCCGACAAAAACGCCTGAACCTAGAAAAAGCCCCTTCCTCTTCCATGCAACCCCTTGTTATTATTGAAAAAATATCATCAAGACCGAAACAGAAAGCTCTTTCCAGACAAATCACAGGCATCAACATAAGACAAATATTTCTTCCCTTAGTTTAATTTTTACGCCAGCGGCAATCACAACCGCCCTCTCCCGACTGATGCCGTAAGGAAGAACTCGCCATAACAAATAACTTTAAAAATCAACAATTTACAACAAGAACGCCCCACTTGAAAGCGTTTTCAAAGAACAACGCCCCTTTATATGGCGTTTCACCAGCGCAATTTCGCCAGCTTTGACTCGAACCAGTAGCTGTTTTCCGCCACATCATAGCTTGCGACAGCCCCCGGAATCCGCGTGGTATAGAAGATGAACTTCGCCGAGCTTTCGTCTCCCTGATAATTGATCCTGAACACCTTTCCGCCGGATGCCCGGCTTTTCAACACGACAGGAATGTCATCCATGTAATCGGGAACCAATTCACCAAGGCTGAGCGGAAAGGTTTCATTTTCAGCCTTGTATCTGAGAATCAGCGGCCTGATCTCTTTGAAAGCCTCGCGCCGCTGTTGATTGAGCTGGTAAATGTCTTTTTCTATCACCAGAAAAAAATACATCACCGGGGCCGAGAACATCAGCAACACAATTATCGGCGCGGCGACATTCTGAACGACCCTGCCGATTTCCGTCCTGCGAATGGCCTTGATATCCGCATATTCATGCTTCGGCCACAGTTTCAGGTCATAGACATTGTAGCTGCCGCATTCAGGACAGATGGCACGATTGCTTTTTTCCAGCACTGTCGCGCATTCCCCGCAGACTTTTTGCAATCTGCCAACAATCAGCCTTACAAGCAGCAGCCCGAACAGGGTGTAGATGCAGATATAGAAAAGTTGCCCGGGTGGCTTGTCAAGATTGCTGACCATCAACAAGGCCACGAGGGCATAAACGAGCTGGAAGATATTGACAATCGTTTTGCTGGCATAATGTTGTTTTGCGATGGCCGTGTTTATCGCAACAATTTTTATCATGTTTCAATACGCCTTAATCTTGCGCCACAAAAATACCAGACAAAAAACACCCTGCACAGCGACCTGACCGCTGCCTTTCTCCATAGAGGGCAAATCTCAAGAAGCCTTGAAAGTATGGTTAATATGGAGTCCAAAACATGCTTTGGAGTCCGGTCGTCATAATAAAACAATGGGTTAACAAGCGCTGAAATCGTGCTTCCCTGTATTTCATGAACACTTTCACAGCCTTTAAAGACTAGCCTTCCTTGAATTCCAGTACCAGTGCGTCTATGCCACTGTTCCGAAGACGGGTCTTGATGGCCATCACTGTGTTCATGCCGGAATAGGGGCCGATCTTGATACGGTTCCAGACCGCCTCGCCGACCTGCGCTCTCTCGATCCGGGATTCCACCCCCATCGACACTAGCCTGTCCTTGAGCCTTTTAGCTTCGCCGAATTCGCGGAAAGAGCCTGCCTGCATGATATACTTGCCATCATTGCTGGCAATGCCGATCTGCTCTTCCCTGATGCGGGTCTTGATTTCATGTTCCGGCACGATCACTTCCAGTGATGGCAGAATCGTGTAAAAGTCAAAACGCGGCTCTTCGGGTTTCTTGTCCTGCTTTGCGGGAACCTCAACCTTTTTCTCCACCTTTGCCTGCGCTTTCGCAGCCAGTGCCCGTATGCTCTTGTTCGCAAGCTGCTTTCTCGCGGCAAGTTCTGGAGACTGCGGCTCACTGATGTTGTTGGTGGACAGCAGGTTTCCGAGTTTCCCGGTGGTCGCTTTCGGGGTCACGGGATTCAGGAAAGACAGGCCGAACAGTGATGCAATCACGATAAAACCGGCAATCAAAAGACCATCCCACCAGTCAAGACCGGGCTTTTTGGATTTTTTGCGCTGGGTGCTGTTTTTGTAATCTCTGGGCATTTATCTACATCGCCTCTGGTGAATTGATACCCAGTAAGTGTAGACCATTCGCCAGAACTTGTTTAGTCGCGGCGATAAGATTCAGCCGTGCATTGCGCAAATCGGCCTCATCGACCAGAAACTGATGTGCATTATAATAAGTGTGAAAATCGTTCGCGAGTTCGCGCAGATACTGAATCAACTGATGCGGCTCGTAATTCAGCGCGGCTTTTTCCAGCACTTCGGGATAACGCGACAGATTGTTTATCAGGCTGGATTCATGCTTTTCCGTCAGCAATGACAGGCTGTCCATGCCTAACACCAGGTCACGTTCCAGCCCCTTTTCGTCCAGTTGACGCAACACGCTGCAAACCCTCGCATGGGCATATTGCACATAGAACACCGGATTTTCATTGGTTTTCGAGGTCGCTAGTTTCAAATCGAAGTCCATGTGCTGCTCGGAACGGCGCATCACATAGAAAAAGCGTGCCGCATCCTTGCCGACTTCGCCGCGTAACTGCCTCAAGGTGACGAATTCACCCGAGCGCGTGGACATCTGTACCTGCTCGTCTCCGCGATACAACACCGCAAACTGCACCAGCAGCACTTCCAGCTTTTCTGCATCCGCGCCCAAAGCCATCAGCGATGCATTTACGCGCGGAATGTAACCATGATGATCCGAACCCCAGATATTGATGATCCGGTCATAACCACGATCCAGCTTGTTCATGTGATAGGCTATGTCGGAGGCGAAATAGGTGGTCTGTCCATTGTCCCGCACCACGACCCGGTCTTTTTCATCCCCGAGCTGGCTGGATGCAAACCAGCTCGCACCATCTTTCTCGTAAAGATAGCCTCCCTCTTCCAGACGCTGCAAAGCTTCTTTCACCGAGCCGTCTTCCAGCAACTGGCGCTCCGAAAACCAGTTCTGGTATTCAAGGCCAAATTCCTTCAGATCCGCCTTGATGTCTTCCAGAATGCCGCCCAGTCCCGCCTGAAACACATCGCGGTACTGCACCGTACCCAGCAAAACCTTGGTGCGCTCGATCAATGCATCGATATGCTTTTCCTTGTCGCCGCCCTGCGCCTCGTCCGGCGGAATGTCCTCCATCACCAGTTCCGCCGGATGACGGTATTCATTGCCGGTGCTGTCATGCAGTTTCCACGCAATCTCGCGGATATACTCGCCACGGTAGCCGTTACTCGGAAACGGCACCACTTCACCGCATTCTTCCAGATAGCGCAGCCAGATGCTGGTCGCCAGAATGTCCATCTGCCGTCCTGCATCATTCACATAATATTCGCGGTCAACCTCGAAACCGACCGCTTCCAGCAAGTCGGCCACCGCCGAACCATAGGCCGCCCCGCGTCCATGTCCGACATGCAAAGGCCCGGTGGGATTGGCCGAGACGAATTCCACCTGAATCTTTTTTCCGGCCCCTGCATGACTCCGGCCAAACTGGCGGCCTTTCTGGTGAATGTCGCGGATAATCTGGTAGGATGCATCAGGGTTCATGAAAAAATTGATGAAACCGGGGCCTGCAATCTCGACTTTTTCGACCACGGCATCCTTGGGCAAGGCCACGACGATTTTTTCGGCCAACGCACGAGGATTGCTTTTTGCAGGCTTTGCCAGCATCAGGGCCAGATTTGATGCAAAATCACCATGCTGCGCATCGCGGGCACGCTCGATCACGATGGCAGGATTCGATTCCTGCGGTAAAACACCCTCGTCTTTGAGGCTTGCAACAGCTTGCCGAATCAGTCCGATCAATTTTTGTTTCATTATCTTACAGCGTCTAATGGGTTCAAAATGCGTGCATTATCCCTGAATTTAAAATGATTCGCTACAGAATGGCCGACAAAAGACCCAACTTGCCAAAGTTTACCGCTTCCCAGCACCACCTTTGCTATTGTAGAATGGTTTATTTTTAAAACGCTTCCGATGACACGCCCAAAGTCTGTTCAACGCATCGCCCTGACCGCAGGCGAGCCTGCCGGCATAGGCCCTGATTTGTGCATCCAACTGGCACAGCAGCCTCTGGAATGCGAACTGGTGGTCATTGCCGATCCCGAAATGCTCGCACAACGCGCAGAAACACTCGGCCTGCCACTGCAAATCACAAGCTTCGATCCTCTGGCCGCTGCAACAGCGCAACAGCCAGGACACCTCACCGTCTTCCCGACCTCATTGAAAAAGCCCGCCGTCTGCGGCGAACTGAACAAGGAAAACGCCCGTTACGTGCTGGAAAGCATACGCCTCGCGACACAAGGCTGTCTGGACGGCCTTTTCGCGGCACTGGTCACCGCCCCCGTTCACAAGGGCATCATCAACGATGCCGGGCTGAAATTCACCGGCCATACCGAATACATTGCCGACATGGCACATGGCACGCCGGTGATGATGCTGGCGACCGAAGGACTTAGGGTCGCGCTCGCGACCACGCACCTGCCATTGTCCGAAGTCCCGAAAGCCATCACCCGTGACGGCCTGGGGAAAACCATACAGCTTCTGGAACGCGACCTCAGACAGCGCCTTGGCATCAGCAAGCCGAGCATACTGGTCTGCGGCCTGAATCCTCATGCAGGCGAAAACGGCCATCTGGGCAAAGAAGAACTGGACACCATCATTCCTGTGCTGAACAAATTCAGGGAGCAAGGCTTCAACCTGCAAGGCCCGCTGCCCGCCGACACCGCGTTCACCCACAAGCATCTCGCCAACGCCGACGTGGTGCTGGCGATGTACCACGATCAGGGCCTGCCGGTATTGAAACACCTGGGCTTTGGCGAGGCGGTGAACATCACGCTGGGACTGCCACTGGTCCGCACTTCGGTCGATCACGGAACCGCGCTGGAACTTGCAGGCACGGGCAATGCCAACTGCGGCAGCCTGGAAGTCGCCATCAAGACCGCGCTGGAAATGACCCGCCACAATCCGGTGCTGTTCTAAAACCATGTCGCATAAAGCCCGCAAACGTTTCGGCCAGAATTTTCTGCACGATCCGCAGGTCATCCAACGCATCGTGGACAACATTCGTCCCCGCGAAGGTCAAAGCATGGTTGAGATCGGGCCCGGTGAAGGCGCCCTGACCCGCGAGTTACTCCCGATACTGGGTCAACTGGACGTGGTGGA
>SPJK01030346.1_pt1 | contig 11363 bp, 9 predicted proteins | sample 3741771 | NCBI WGS metagenome assembly SPJK01 (sample SAMN10925997, study PRJNA522277) | cold seep metagenome | isolation source: Elba SIP-enriched marine methane seep metagenome, extraction at timepoint T2 | place: Italy: coast of Elba, Mediterranean Sea
ATCCCGTGGGTTCCAGTCTGCCAAGATGGATGTTGAGTTAAATCTCCCGGCTGACACGTATTTCGAAGAAGATGATGATGTCTTGCTTTCGCTCGATTTCGCCTATGGGGCCGGCCTGAACGAGAACTCTGTTCTAAATGTGCTTGTGAATGGCAGCTTCCGCGCAGCCGTACCGCTGCAAAACCCTCGTGGTGAAGCTGCGTCCGGATATGAAGTTCGGCTGCCGACTCGCGCCTTTCAGGCCGGACACAATGAGATCAGTCTGGAGGCCGAACTCTCTAAGACCCAGCAAGGCGCCTGCTCTGCACGCAACGATCGCCACCTCGCCTTTATGATAGAAAACAGTTCAATCCTGCATCTGCCCAAAACCCGTCGTTTCGTTGAATTGCCGAACCTGGAGATCCTGTCCGAGTCGGGTTTTCCGTACACTAAAGTCTCAGCCCAACCCTTTTCTGTTCGGGTTGCCGATCGCTCAAGCGACACAGTCGCGGCAGCGTGGACGCTGGTGGCCCGTCTCGGGCAAATTCATGGGGGGCAGTTCCGCGGCGTGGATTTTGAGTTCGATGCCTCGCCAGTTCAAACGCATACTTTGCTCATCGGACCACGCAACGCCCTTAGCGCTTTGTCGACTAGTGAAATGAGTTTGCAATCCGAAGTTTCAACATTGGTTCGTCAACGCGATCGGGTCGCGCTCAAGGAAACTATTTCCACCACACAAACTACCCGCCTCGGGAGAAATGGTTTGTTGATGTCTGCAGAGAACCCAGTTGCGGAAAACACGCTACTGACGGTCCTGACCGCACAGTCCAGTGCGAATTTGCTCGACGCTGCTCGCACCCTCGTGCGACCGAGCCACTGGAGCCAACTGGATGGCGCGAATGCCGTTTGGCGTCAGAACCCGGCAACGTTTGGAACCATGCCAACGTCTGAAACATTCTTTGTCGGTGATCTCGATCCACGCACCAGGGTGGAAATCCAGAACTCAAGGCGACCCTGGTTGTTCATACTTGCGATTGGTGCGCTCCTGTTTGGAACTGCCAGTATCCTGTCCGGTGTTGCCCATTACCTGCGTAAGCAGCTGAAGACGGAAAGCTGAAGTTAAGTGGCAGTGTGGAAGTGGATAGGTCTTGTGATGCTGGCCGCGACTCTGAACTCGGTCGCGGCGGCGGCGCCGCTGCGCGGAGATGATGAAATCGAGGTTCGCCGCCTTGGGATCCCAACGCAGGATTTCAGCATGGATCAACAGGCGCCTGCGTTAACCGCTACCCTACACTGGACAGCCGAGGCCGACATCTGGTCAGCCGCAAACGATCAGGAATGGCGCAAGGCCAACCAAGAGTTGACGCGCCTCAGACAACAAGCGCCTGAATGGACTCCACCACCTGAACTTACGCGTCGAATCGAGCAAGGCCTTCGCCAACAGGCGATCGCGCAAGCAGTCAACGAGCAACGCTGGACTGATGTGCTCCGAATGAGCCCAGGTGATGGTCTCGCATGTCCCAGCACCGCGCAGTTCTGGGCAGTGAGTGAAGCGTATGCGAAAACTGGGCTGGAACAGGCGCTGCAGAATGGCCTTCGAGACGCGCTGATAACCTGCTCTTCCATCGCCGACGAAACGCAAATTGTCGACCGCGCTGTGACGTATCTTTCGCTTGAGTATTTGCGCCCCATTGGCGACCTGAAAAATCTCCAGCCTTCAAATCACGCAAAGCTCATGATGCGGATTGAAGCGCTGGAACGCGCGCAGGCGGCCTCAGACCAGAACTGGGTGAAACTGGCTAGTCTGGCGCGCGCGCACTATGTCCGCGAGGCGACCATGCAGGCGGCCTGGGGTCTGCTGGAAAATGACCCCGCAGCAGCGCGTAATGAGTTCGAGCACGCCCTGTCCACATCATTCGACCCGGAGGCAGAGTATGGCGCAGCGCTAGCGGCTTTTCGCGATGGTGATCACCTTCCCGCGCTGGCTCTGTCACATGAGCAAGTCGATGACGCTCACAGATCCAGCCGCGCAGATCTCGCTGCCTATGCCAACCTGGCAGAAGCGCGGAACTTGGTTGGATCCGGCGACTATCAAGGTGCGGAACAACGCTTGGAGACCGCGCGTCGCCTGTCGACGAGAGTTGAAAGAAACGCGACCTCCGTGTCCGCCTCAATCAGTCTGGCGCGAGCTGATGAGGCCTATCAAGCCGGCAAGTTCGCGACGGCGATCACGCTCGCTCGACCGGCCGAACGCGTATCAGATACGAGGGCAGCGGCGCGGTCGCGAATTGCTTGGTCACTCTATCAATCCGGAGACGATGAAGCCGCATATGACGCATTTTCTGCGCTATATCAGTCGACCATGTCGGATGCGGCGGCGGACGGTCTCGTCCTGGCCGCCAGTCGCGCCGGTTGGTTGGATCGCCTCCAGCCCATAGCGGCAACACGGTCAGGTCCATTGCTCAACCGGCTGAAAATTGAACGCGCGCGCACAGCGCTGCACAGAAATGATTATTTGATCGCTCAGAGAAGCTCGCCTGCCCCGCTGCCACAGCTTGTTGGGATCGATCGCCCCTACATTCGTCAGTCTGTATCCGCACGCGCCAATGATGGGGCTCCTGGCGAAGGTCGTGTGAGAAGCCAGAGCGCACGAACCTCCGTCGGCTTCACCAACGGCCAGACTCATTTCGAGTTTGGTGCCGTCATCGTCAACATGTCTTCTGGCACAGGCACGGCGACGACGCGATCGTCAGATCAGCGAGGGATTGCGCCATTTATCAAGATAGAGCGCGAAGGGGATATAGCTTTGTCAGCGCAAGTCTCGGCCACACCGACATCGGGGCCGGTTGACAGCGCGTTGACTGGCGCGCTCTCCATCACGCGAGACAGGTCAGATGGGCTGCGCGCAGAGGTGTCTGTCTTCAGCCGCAGCATAGACGAAAGCCTGACCTCCACGTTCGGACGCGAAGATTCCGCGACGGGTGAAACATGGGGCCGGGTCACGGAATCTGGGCTGGATGCGCGCGTCGCTGCGCCCATCAAAGAGACAGTTACCATCCAGGCAAGTGCAAGCGTGAGCAAGCTGGATGGAGAGAATATCGAGTCCAATCAGTCGATTAATGTCGGAATAAGCGCGGTTAAATCATTCTCGATTGATCGCCATGCGTATTTTTCGGCGGGCCCTTTCTATCAGTTTCAAGCGTTCGACGAGAACAGTAACTTCCATAGCCCTGAGCATGGTGGCTATTTCAGTCCGCAATCCTATCACCGTGCAGGTATTGGGGCATTCGGCCAAACGGAAGACCTGAAAACGTGGATGGCGCGCTATGAGCTCGCTGGCGCGATTGAGAGTGCGGAAACCGAAGCAAGTCCTGTCCGTCCACGCACCGCGCCGAACGGTGCCTGGTTTGAGGGGAGCACGAACACAATGCTTGCTGGGACAGCGCGGTTTGAAGTTGCGAAAAAGCTGAGCGAAGACTGGACAATGACGGCCGGCGTGGCCGCGACCGCCTCTTCTGCGTTTAACGAAGTCCAGGCCGGTATTGCCTTGAAATTTGTACCCGGTGGCAAAGCCAGAGTTTCAACGAGAGACCTCAAGCCAGACCTATTCTCGAGGGATATCGTATGAGCCAGCCATCGTCTTCTGCTGCATGGATAGAGTCTGATCTTAAAACTGACCACGGTGTTGACCAACATCCTGCCGCGCGGCTGGTGCCTGATTGGCATGGCCGCTATCAGGCGCGTCGCCGACGCCGTCGGAGCGACCCAATGCTTGCGCGGTACCTGGCCGCCATGGCCGTGGTGTCAGTGCTTGGGGTCGCACTCCTCCTCGCCTTTTTACTGTTAAAAGATCTTCGCGAGAGCGATCGATTGTATTCAGAATCGGCGAGCCTCGAAGCGACGGTCGCGATTGACGATATACTCGATGAAGTTGCAGCGACGATCGAAGACGTGGCGCCGAGCCTCAGCATGTATGATGCCCAGACAGAGCTCGAGACGGCAATCGCCCGGCGACAGGCGCGGCGAGATGTTTTCTCGACTTTGGACGGCAGTCCTGTTGCAGGATTGGTGCTAGTCAACGCGCTCGGAGAGGTCTTGCTGGAGGTCGGTGACCCGCACCGCGTGAACGTGAACAACTGGACAAAACTGCCGCTCGAACCAGCTGCGACAATTCTCGACCGCCAGATCGTGTTCCTGTCACCGGATACAGGTCAAGGCCTGCAATCCTTGCTTATTTTGCCCGATCGCGAACGCGCCGTAATTGCGTTCATCGATGATGGTTTGATGACTGAAGCACTAACCCGTCCTTTCGAAGCTATCAGCCGCGTCTATCTGTACGATGGTTCCGGTCGAATTCTCGCCGCATCGCGCGGTAGCGAGGTTGTTGATGCAGTTGTGCCACAAGCCCAGGAAGCTCGCACACTCACCCAGGCGCGGTACGGCGCGATGACATTTCGGTCCGGAAACACGACCAAAGAGCAAGGCCAGGCAGTGAGTCGTCCGGCCGGCGAACCCAACCTGTATGTTACCGCCATCCCGCGGCCGATCACCGTGACACGTTTCTTTGTTGAGAAGGGGCATTTGCTGTTGGTGGGTATTGCGATGTCTCTGCTGATGATCAGCCTCCTCATTTACGTCATCCAGACGGAATGGAAGAAACACGATCGCCGCGCCAACTACGGCGAAGATTTGGTTGCACGCTCGGAAATTGCAGCGGACATTATGGGGGCCGGAATCATCGATTGGCGCGTCGAAAATGGTGTCGTCTCCTATTCGGAGGGCTGGCAGCGCCTGTTCGCGGAAGGGGCCTCAACCGAGGATGAGGAGATATTCGATTGGGTCGAAAAACTGCATCCCGACTGTCAGGCACAGGCGCGCGAGAATTACGAAGCTCTGCTTGAAGGTCGGATTTTTGAAATCGAGCATGAGCTAAAAGTGCGTCGACGGGATGGCGAATACGTCACCGTTCGCGAACGCGGACGCGCACGATTAGACGCCGCAGGCACAGCGATACGCATAGTCCTCGTCCAACGATTGTCGCGAGGTGAGACTGTTCGGTCTGAACGATCAACTGCGTCGTAATCGGCAACACGGACCAAAAACTTTGCCCGGAGTATCAGTATTGTCTGATGCATGACGCTAAGTCGGTCGGCGTCACTGGATCAGGAGCGGACATACCCTCGCTAGGCCCTCATCCTGAGCTTGTCGACGGATACCCGTCATGTCCTTCATTCGGCTCATTGCGGGCGGCGCCATGGCCCATGCCGCGGGCGTTCGCGGTGACGCACCTTTTGCATGGCCGTTTTACATTCGCTATCTGATCGGAGCTGTTGTTTCAGCCGCTGTGACTTTCGTGGGGATCAATATCCTCGCTCACGAACTTAACGTCTTCAGCGGTGCCATCATGGCGTGTATTGCAGCCAGCATCATGTCGATCATTATGGTGATCAAAGTCTCGATGTCGGACTAGATCGCAAGCCAATTCGCCGACACATCGACGACAGCGCGCGAAGCGCGCACCTTATCGTATACCGATTACTGCAACGAACGTCTGGAAAAAGTAACGCAAGCGTGACTGATCCTGAAATCACCACCAACACTCCTAGCCGGTCTGTTGAACATGAGATCGAGAGCGAACAGGCTCGCACGATAAAGGAAGCGTATTCTTGGCTATTGAACGAGCCGTTGCCCGAACGCTTGATAGCTCTAGTGGAGCGTATTCGCGCGCTCGAACAAAAGAATCGCTAGTCGATTAGGTAATTGGTCTCGCCGGCAGAAATGCAATCTCGCTAGTGCTCGGCGTGAGCTCTCAATAAACCGATACGGCCCCCTAAGCTTACGACTGCTTTTGCTCGCGTTTCAGAAATCACGAGCGGCTTAGATGGGGCGATTTTAGGCCTCTCGCCACATTCCTCCCAGCCCAGCAACCCGATCCTGCGCATCACCGGCAGCCCTCCGCGTCACTGCGCTCGCCGATAATTGAGTTCACGCCTTCGCCCATTCAGACTAGATGTCAAAAAGTCACGAACGTTGGGTGAAGCGAATGCAAATTTTGAAAACCATAAGTAACGCGCTCGCAGTTTTGGTCATCGCTGGCTGCGGGCAGACAACTCAACCCGGCGCAACTGGCAGCGCCGACATCTCAGGTCCATGGTCACTAGACGCTGACGCATCCAAAATCGCGTTCGCCTCGATTAAATCTGGCGAGCTGATCGAGACACATTACTTCCCCGGCCTGTCCGGCAGCATCAGCGTGAATGGTGACGCGGTGGTAACCATCCCTCTCGATGAGGTTGAAACGAAAATCGATCAGCGCAATGAGCGTATGCGCAGCCTGTTCTTTGAAACGGACAATTTTCCCAATGCCTCCATCCGCGCGGCGGTTGCGACCGATACATTCTCAGGCTTGGAGGTCGGCGCCCGCACCATTGCGGAACTCGAAGGTGTCCTGACTCTGCATGGCGCAGATTCAACGATTTATGCGGATGTGTTTGTCACACGTATTGCGCAAACACGGGTTGAGGTGGCCACCAGTGAGCCTGTCATTGTGCATGTCTCAGACTTCAATCTGGATGCTGGATTGGAGGCTCTGCGTGAGATCGCGAACCTGCCTTCGATTACGCCAGCGGTTCCGGTGACATTCACATTCGTGTTTGAGGCAACGGATGCCAATTAGGCCCACTGTTACTGCTGCAATACATCCTTTACCCAGGCCACCTCGGGGACGCGCCAAACAAGGCGACAACTCCAATCCCTCGCCTCTATTGAGTAGTTCTTGTGGAGCGCTTTTTGTGCCCGACACGCCAGGAGCTGTTCTGGGGCAATTTTAGGCCGCATGCGTGAAGCTCTTTTCGGCGGTGAACCAGCTGGACGTTTAGCCATCTGAAGCTGCAAAATCCCCTCGTTGATCATGTGATACTCAAGACACATCTAGCTCCAGAACAGTGCTGATAAGGTGGCGACCAGAATCCAACACCGAAGATCTGAGCTTCAGTTTCTGGAGTGAAAAAGATCTCGGTACAGATATTAATCGCTAACGAAAACGCCAAATTTTGTCGAAGATATGGGCTGTGAAGCGCTGACAATGTTTCCGTCAGCGCACGAACTTAATGTCATCAAAACGCAAGATTTCCGTCATCAAAGCATAGCGAAAATGTCATCTCTATGTCGTGGATTAGAGGCATCAGCCCGCCATCCTAATGGAGGGGTTTAATGTCTCGTCTTTTCGCCAGCACGGCACTCGCAACACTTATGGTCACAGTCGCATCGCCTTTGGCGTCGGCCCAAGTCCTAACCGGCAAAGTTACTGATACAAGCGGAGAAGCGCCATTGCAGGGCGCGATCGTCTCGATTGATGGACTCAATCGATCGGCCAGTACGGACCGATTTGGCGAATATCGAATCGCAAACCTGGAGCCCGGCGATTATTCCGTAACCGTCTCTTATGTCGGGACCGGGAATGTCAGTCGAACAGTTTCAGTCCCAGCGACCGGAACGAACCTGGATTTCGCCATTGGTCGCGATGTTCGCTACCTCGACAACATCCTCGTCGTTGGTTCTGCGGCGGCGCAAGCCGGTGCGATCAACCAGCAGCGCGCTGCTGATGCCATTATCTCAGTTGTCGACTCAGATGGTCTTGGGAACTTTCCGGACACCACCGTGGCGGACTCGCTGCAGCGTGTGCCAGGTTTATCCATCGTGACAGACCAGGGTGAGGGGCGCTATGTCTCGATCCGTGGCATCAATACCGACCTGATTGCAGCGTCGATTAACGGCGTGCGCACACCATCTCCGGAAGATCGCCGCGGCGTTTTGCTGGATGGCGTGCCGTCTGACCTGCTGGACGGTATCGAAGTTCAGAAATCCCTCACGCCCGACGTCGACGCTGACAGTCTCGGCGGTATCATCAACTTGAAAACGATTTCCGCGTTTGATCGAGATGGTCAGTTCGTCCGGGCGAAACTCGAAGGACAATACAACGAAATCACTGAAGAGATTTCGCCAAAAGCCACGCTGACATATTCCAATGTTTTCAACGATACATTCGGCGTCGCAGTGTCACTGAACTATCAGGACCTTCGGATCGAAGCGCACAATAATGAGATTGGCGAGTTCGGCATTGACGAGACGACGGGCCTGTTCAGTCCCAATGACGATTTTGAAAACCGCTGGTACGATCTCACACGTGAGCGGCTTGGTCTGGTTGCCAATTTCGATTGGCGGGTGAACGAGAAAACAGACCTCTATCTACGGACGCTCGTCAACGAATACAAAGATGACGAAGTGCGAAACAAGTTTGAACTGCGCAGCTTTGATGACTTTGAAGACAACGATGTTGTCACGCCGACCAGCACCACTTTCCCTCTGGAAGAAATCGATGCCGAGGTGCGTCTTCGCGAGGAGACACGCCAGATCCAGACGTTTGCGTTGGGCGGCGAAACCGTCTGGAACGAGTGGGCGTTTGACTACGAGATCTCGTATGCCTTCGCCGAATGAGATGACAGCAACAATCATGATGTCACGTTCCGCTCGGAAAACCTGCAGGACGTGGTCGCTGAAAACGTTACGCTCGATTATAGCAGCCCAGAAACTCCGCGTTTGATCGCAAGCGATGCGTTTCTAGGGGCCGTATTCGATCCGGCGAATTATTTCCTGGACTCATTCGAACGTGAATTTTCGGTCAACGAAGACACCGAGACGAGCGCAAAGTTCAACGTCTCGAGAGAAAGCTTTATTGGAGGCGTTCCGGTCACCTGGAAAACCGGCCTGAAGCTTCGTGACCGGGAAAAAGTCCGGGACGTGAACCTGACCTTTGAAGAAGATGACACGATCAACCTCGCTGGCTTCGTGGGTGACGATTTTATCAGCGGATGGCGCCTCGGCGTGCCGCAGCCTGCCTGGCCAGATGCAAACTTGACCGCAGCGTTGCGGGGCTCGTTCCCGGCAGGTGCATTTGTCGAAGATGACAGTGTCATTGACAGCACGATCGAAGACTATCTGATCGAAGAACAGATCTTCGCAGGATATTTTCAAGGCACTTTCGACTTCGGGGCAACGACAGTGATTGCCGGTGTGCGGGTCGAGCAGACCGATGTCGACATGACCGGGCAATTCCTCGACGAGGGCGACACGACCCAGTTTGATTTCGGGACGTTCTCGGCACGCAATGTGTCTGACGATTACACCAATGTTTTGCCAAGCATAAACGTGAAGCACGAGTTCAACGACAAGCTGATCGGACGCGCCGCTTACTATGCGTCTCTGGTTCGACCAGGGTTCGGTGAAATGGCGCCATTCGCTGTCCTGAATGATGACCGTGATGAAGTCGAACTCGGTAATCCAAATCTCGACGCGCTCGAGGCTGATAACTTTGACCTTTCGATCGAGTACTACCCAACCGAACTATCGGTCCTGTCTTTCGGGCTTTTCTACAAGGACATTGAGAACGCAATCTACGGCGTTGAGTTCGATGCCGCTGATGTCCCGGCCAGCGTTGACTTGTCGTTCCTCCCTTCGTCGCTTTTGGACGGCGATGACACGAATGGCGAAGTCGCAGATGTCATTACATTCATCAATGTGCCGAGCACCGAATTGATCGGGATGGAGCTGAACTATGTTCAGAGCCTTGAAGACCTGAACCCGGCGCTCGAAGGGTTTCTGGTCTCTGCCAACCTGACGCTGACCGACTCAGACAGCACTTTGCCAAATGGCCGTAGCGTTCGCTTCTTCAATCAGGCAGACACCGTATGGAACCTGGCGATTGGATATGATCGCGGGCCGTGGGATTTGCGCGTGTCGGCGAACTTCCGCGGCAACAGCCTGGACGAATTGTTTGATACAGATCCGGGCGATGAAGTCCTTGACCGTACGATTGACGACCGCACCCTGATTGAGGCGTCGGCGAAGTATAAGATCAATGACCATCTTCAAATCTATCTGGAAGGCAAAAACCTCACGGACGAACCGGAGTATTACTATTTCGGGAATGAAAGCCGTTTGATGCAGTATGACGAGTTCGGCTCAAGCTGGATCTTTGGCGCGCGCTACACCTTCTAAACCCCGCGTTGGCAATCCACTCAAAGGCTGGAGCGGTCCATGACCGTCTCGGCCATTTTACCCGAAACAATCCGGAGTATTTCTCATGATCCGCCTTCTTCTCACCAGCACCATCGCCCTCTCAATATGCGCCTGCACAACAGCTCCGGAAGTTTTGCCTTTTGAAATCCAGAGCATCCCGGCATCGGTTGAGACCGATCCAATGACCGGTTTTGGTGATCGCGCGGATGATCCGGCGATCTGGGTGTCTGATAGCGACGACCAACCGTCGCTTATCCTCGGCACCAACAAACAAGAGGGCCTGCATATCTACGATCTGTCCGGTCGTGAGGTGCAATTCCTGGACGTCGGTATGGTCAACAATGTGGATGTGCGCGGCCGGTTTGGCGTCGCCAGCAATGACGAGCTTGAAACGCTCTCCTGGTTTAATATCACCCGTAGCGCTGACGCTCCGGTGATCCATCTGGCTGACACGCCAGTCGGAAAAACTGAGCCCTATGGCGTCTGTCTCGGGCAAGACGCTGATGGTCTGGTCGCGGCGACCACCTACAAAGATGGCATCGTACAGTTTTGGCGCGCGAACATGGACAAAGACGCACCGATGAGCGCCGTGCTTGAGCGCACCGTTCAGCTCCCGTCACAACTCGAAGGCTGCGTTTTCGATGAAACACAAGATTTAATTTTTGTCGGTGAAGAAGCGTTCGGAATTTGGTCTCTGGCCTATCGAGACGCGGCCGCCGAAGCACAGATTGTCGACCGTATTGAAGACGGTAATGGCCTGGTCGAAGACACAGAAGGTCTAAGCATCTGGTGGGCGCAGAACGGAGGATACCTGGTCGCTTCTGCGCAAGAAGCAGACCGCTATGTCGTCTATGACCGTTTGCCACCGCATGACCCGCGTGGGATTTTCTCGATTGCCACGAGCGCAGATGGCACAGTCGATGGCGTCACGCACACCGATGGCCTCGACGTCGTCTCATCAGCTTTGCCAGGATATCCAAGTGGATTGCTCGTCGTGCAGGATGATGCCAACCCGGATAGTGAGGTTGATCAAAACTTCAAACTGGTTGATTGGCGCGCCGTCATGGAGGTCCTTGGCCTCGAATGAGAGCTTTAGGGCAAAATTTGACTGCAGAACTCGACCCAACACGGTCATCCCCAGAGTCCAAATAGGTGCGACTTACGCCACTGAGATAACGTCTCGTTCTGCTCGCAACGCAGACATTCGAAACTCAGCGTCGCCCAGATTATTTCCGGTTTCTTAAGTTTTTTCAGGCGATTTGATCTGTATTGAGAGTACTGGTTCCCCACCGAAACCGCGTGGGCAG
>SPJK01066177.1_pt1 | contig 11362 bp, 10 predicted proteins | sample 3741771 | NCBI WGS metagenome assembly SPJK01 (sample SAMN10925997, study PRJNA522277) | cold seep metagenome | isolation source: Elba SIP-enriched marine methane seep metagenome, extraction at timepoint T2 | place: Italy: coast of Elba, Mediterranean Sea
AAACAGATTGGCACTGGCAGGGTATCGATAATGACAGAATCCAAAACGGTAGTTATTATCGGCGCTGGGCCTGCAGGCTGTGTGGCGGCGGCCATATTACAAAATAAAGGCCATCAGGTCTGTATTATTGAACGCGAACTTTTTCCACGTTTCAGTATCGGTGAAAGCCTGTTACCCCAATGCATGGAATTTATTGAACAGGCTGGCATGTTGCAAGCGGTTGAACAGGCAGGGTTTCAGTTGAAAACCGGTGCAGCTTTTTTACATCAGGACAGGCTTTCGGAATTTTGTTTTGCAGATAAATTCACCCAGGGTTTTGATAGTACCTATCAGGTGCAGCGTGACCGTTTCGATGCCTTGTTGGCATCTGAGGCCGAGCGTATGGGGGTGGAAATACGCTGGCAACAGAGTGTGCTGGAAGCCGATTTTTCAACGGCAAAACCACTTTTGACAATAGCAACTGCAGAACAAAAACAATACCAGCTTGAAGCCGATTTTGTACTCGATGCCAGCGGTTTTGGACGTGTATTACCGCGTTTGCTCAAACTTGAAAAAGCCTCAGATTTTCCCTGTCGCCAGTCGCTGTTTACTCATCTGCAAGACGGTATCGACGATGTACAGTATAACCGCGATAAAATTCGAATTATTGTTCACCCAGAACACAGAGACGTTTGGTATTGGTTGATTCCATTCAGTAATGGTCGTTGCAGTCTGGGCGTGGTTGCTGAGCCGATGTTCTTTCAATCCATTGGTGATGATATAGAACAGGTATTCAGAGAACTGGTTGGTCAGGAGCCGGGATTGGCTAAACTATTGGCTAATGCCCGCTACGATACTTCGGTAAATAGTATCAAAGGCTATAGTGCGGATGTCACCAGGCTGTATGGTGAGGGCTATGCCTTGCTGGGAAATGCCGGGGAATTTCTCGATCCGGTATTTTCTTCCGGGGTGACGATTGCGATGAAATCGGCCAGTCTGGCTGCCGCTGTGCTGGATAAACAGTTATCAGGGCAGCAGGTCAACTGGCAACAGGAATTTGTTGAACCTTTGCAGAAAGGGGTGGAAACTTTTCGCAGTTTTGTTACCGCCTGGTATGCCGGAGATTTGCAGGATGTGGTGTTTTTTGATCGTCAGCAGTCCAATATCAAAGCCATGATTTGTTCCATTCTTGCCGGTTATGTCTGGGATGAGAACAACCCCTATGTGAAAAATTCTAAGGCCAGATTAAAAACTTTGGCTGAACTCTGCCGTGAATATTAAACCATGACGTTTTTCTTGAATGATTTAGGTATGTTATCTGCCAATGGAAATCATCCACAGGAAATTATCCAGCGTCTGCAGGCAGGTGATCGTTCCGCTCTGCAGTTAAATAATTGTTATGGATCCAGAGCCGTTTATGTGGGCGAAGTAAAAGGCGAGTTGCCGGAGATAGGTCGAAGATTTCGTCATTATGACTGCAAAAATAATCGTATGTTGCTGGCAGCGGTGGAACAGATTAAACCGACGCTTGATAGTATGATCAGACGTTTCGGAACGGGGCGTATCGGAGTGGTGCTGGGTACCAGTACTTCCGGGGTGAGAAATACGGAACTGGCGCTGGCGCAGCAACATAAAACAGGGCAGAAGCCTGCAGGTTTTCATTATAAACAACAACAGTTAGGCGCTGGAGCCGACTTTTTAGCCAATTATCTGGATTTAAAAGGGCCTGCCTATGCTGTTTCGACAGCCTGTTCCTCCAGTGGCAAAGCTTTTGCATCGGCACGCAGGCTGATTGCACTGGACTTGTGTGATGCGGTAATCGTTGGTGGTGCCGACAGTTTATGCCGCTTTACCGTGCATGGCTTTGATGCGCTGGAATCGGTTTCGGATGGATTATGTAAACCATTTGGCCTGCATCGGGACGGCATTAATTTATCGGAGGCGGTGAGTTTATTTGTGTTAAGCCGTGAACCAGGGCCGGTGGAATTGCAAGGCATCGGTGCCAGTAGTGACGCCTATCATTTTTCGGCACCCGACCCGGAAGCAGGTGCGGTTATCAATGCGATGCAGATGGCATTGACCGAGGCCGGGAAAAACAGTGAAGAAATCGATTATATTAATCTTCATGGTACGGCAACGCCATTAAACGATGCGATGGAGAGTAAAGCGATTGCCGCAGTCTTTTCTGAACAGCAGGCGATTAGCTCAAGTAAAGGGATGACCGGTCATGCATTGGGAGCAGCGGCAGCGCTGGAACTCGGAGTCTGCTGGCAGTTATTGAATATGGATGATGAAACTGGTTTATTGATTCCCAATATCAATGATGATGAGCTGGACCCTGCTCTGGAAAATTTGAATTTTGTTGATAAAACTCAATGCTTAGGGGGCAAAATAAGGAGATGTCAAAGCAACTCTTTTGCTTTTGGTGGAAATAATGTTTCTATTGTTATCGGGCGAACATAGTGATTGATGTGGCAGTAGCTGATTTATTGCCTCATGCAGGCAAGATGGTTTTATTGGATCGTGTGCTGGAATATGATCAGGAGTCTTTGACAGCTGTTTTAACCGTGCGCGATGACGGTTTGTTTGGCGATGCCGATTCAGTTCCTGCGTGGCTGGGTATCGAATATATGGCTCAGACGGTTGCTGCACATGGCGGGATGATGTGTTATCTGGCCGGTAAACCGATTAATCTGGGGTTTTTGTTAGGTACACGGCGTTATAATAGCAATGTCTTCAGCATCCCGGTGGGGATTGTGTTAACCGTCAGTGTGCGACGAATTGTCGATGATCAGGGGCTAGCTGTATTTGATGCTGAGGTGACGGGAGAAGGTATAGCGTTATCGGCTAAATTGAATGTTTATCAACCCGATAGCGCCAATAATCGGGCGATCATAGAAGATTTATAACAGACCGGTAGTCTTTGTATAGGGTTATATCAAAAAGTAAACAAGCACATGAATGAAAGCGTTTTAGTAACTGGCTCCAGTCGAGGTATAGGTAAGGCGATTGCACTTTATCTGGCTGACCAGGGTTATGAAATTGTGTTGCATTGCCGTAGTCGAATAAATGAGGCTCAGAGCGTTGCAGCAGAGATAAAGGAGAAAGGTTGTCAGGTCAGGATTTTGCAGTTTGATTTGTCTGACCGGGAAAGCTGCGCGCGCTTGTTGAATGAGGATATCGAACAACATGGGGCTTATTATGCGGTGGTCTGTAATGCCGGTTTAAGTGCCGACAATGCTTTTCCGGCGTTAACTGGTGAGGAATGGGATCAGGTAGTGCACAGTAATCTGGATGGCTTTTATAATGTGCTCAATCCGCTGATTATGCCGATGATCAGACGCCGTAAAGCCGGACGTATTGTCACCTTGTCATCGGTGTCCGGGTTGGTGGGAAATCGTGGGCAGGTCAATTATAGTGCGGCCAAAGCAGGGATTATCGGCGCCAGTAAAGCGCTTGCTCTGGAACTGGCAAAACGTAAGATTACTGTAAACTGTGTGGCGCCTGGTTTAATAGAAACCGAGATGCTGGATGAGTTGCCGCTGGATGAGATTAAAAAAATGATTCCGTTAAGACGCGTGGGCCAGGCCCGTGAAGTGGCGGCTACTGTGGGTTTTTTACTTTCCGAGGATGCGGCTTATATTACTCGCCAGGTTATATCCGTCAACGGAGGTTTGTGTTAATGAAGCGAGTGGTGATTACCGGCATGGCGGCCTTGACCCCGATTGGTAATGATTGGGAAAGCGCGGCGCAAAATCTGAAACAGCAAATTACCGGGATCCGGTATATGGATGACTGGGAAAAATACAATGGTTTGAATACCCGTCTGGCTGCACCGGTCGGTTTCACACGACCTAAACATTATTCACGTAAACAGGTTCGTGGTATGGGGCGGGTGGCAATGATGGGCACCTATGCTACTGAGCTGGCCTTGATCGATGCCGGGTTGCTGGATCACCCCTGTTTAAAAAGCGGTCGTACTGGAGTCGCCTATGGCAGTTCATCTGGCAGTTTTGATGGTTTGATTGACTTCACCAAGATGTTGTTGAATTATGATAAAGGCAGTTTAAATGCAACGTCTTATATTCGCATGATGGGGCACACCTGCCCGGTTAATATTGGTCTGCATTTTGGTATTAATGGCCGCATTATCCCGACCTCCAGCGCCTGTACTTCTAGTAGTCAGGGCATTGGCTATGCTTATGAACAGATCAAACAAGGTATACAGACATGGATGGTAGCCGGTGGCAGTGATGAATTATCGCCGTCACAAGCGGCAGTATTCGATACGCTGTTTGCAACCAGTATTCGCAATGATCAACCGGAGAAGACCCCCAGACCTTTTGATAAAGACCGTGATGGTCTGGTAATCGGTGAAGGGGCCGGGACTTTTATTCTTGAAGAGCGCGAGCAGGCTATGCAGAGAGGCGCACAGATATATGCCGAGATTGTCGGTTTCGGCACCAACTCCGATGGTCTACATGTCACCCAGCCGGATAGTAATAGCATGCAAGTAGCAATGAAACTGGCTCTGCAGGATGCCCAGTTAAACCCTGAGGCAATTGCTTATATCAGTGCCCACGGCACCTCTACCGATAAAGGTGATATTGCCGAGACTCAGGCTACTGCAGAGCTTTTTGGTAAAAATATACCGATTAGTTCGATGAAAAGTTATACAGGTCATACCCTAGGTGCTTGTGGCGCAATCGAAGCCTGGGCGACAGTTCAGATGATGAATGAAGGCTGGTTTCATCCAACGGTCAACCTGGATCAGGTTGACAGTGAATGTGCTGAGCTGGACTATATTAAAGGGGCTGTACGCGAACTCGATTGTAAATATGTGATGAGTAATAACTTTGCCTTTGGTGGTATCAATACTTCATTAATTTTTAAAAAACATTCTGATAACTGATTGCCGGGATTTATTAAAAGCCATATTCTTTTTATTTAGAGACGTAGCATGCTAAGTCTCTAGGATAGCGATACACATGGGTAGTGAAGAAAAGCCAGTTTTATCCCAGTGTTTGGGCGCTTAGCTCAGGTTTTTTTGCCAGTATGCTAAAGTACTCTTCTGCAGTATTTTCTCCGCAAAGCTGGCTGCCTGCTTCAGGTTTTGTTGTGCTTTATCGCTGAGTTCTTCGCCCAGTTCAAACTGTATACCCTGGATGCTCAGTAAAAAGCAGGGGGGAGGGGTGGTCTTGTTGATTTGTTGATATACCAGCATCACCGCTGCAGGACTCATTGCATGTGTGGTATAGCTGTTATCCCTGGTAGCTTGAAGTTGTTCAAACTGAAATGCTGTTTTGCGATTGACGCTGGCATCAATAAACAAGACCAGTTTTCTGTTTTCCAGATCCAGTGCATGTTCGGGCTGGAGCTGGAAATCGTTTAAAAATTCGATATCCTCATGCTTAACAGTGTTTTGCAATTGTTTTAATAATAAGGGGCCGAGCGCATCGTCTCCTCGACTTAAATTGCCGTAGGCAAAGATTAAAACAGATTTTGGCATGAGCTTGACAATAAATGAGTTTTAGGACGTGTTATACGGCCTGAATAGTATGAAATTTTCAGTGAATGCTGGCTTTAACGGCGGCTTATTTGACCGTTGCTGTGCTTAACCAATGTATCAATGATTTTGCCCTCGGTATCTTTCAACTCCAGCTGCAGTGGCATTTTACCAATCGCATGGGTGGCACAGGACAGACAAGGGTCATAGGCGCGGATAGCCACTTCCAGGTTATTTAACAGGGGTTCGGTTAATTCCTTACCGGATAGATATTCAGCGGCGACCTGTCGTACCGATTCGTTCATGCCCATATTATTGCTGGTAGTGGAGACGATCAGATTGGCTTTGGTGACGATATCGTTTTCATCGACCTGATAATGGTGGAACAAGGTGCCTCTAGGGGCTTCGATCACACCTATGCCTTCAAAGCGTTTTTCACCTTCGGCAACCAGGTTCTTTCCTAAAATATCAGGATCATGCAGTAATTGTTTGATACTTTCGGCACAATGCAGGGTTTCAATCAGTCTTGCCCAGTGGAAAGCCAATGTGCTGTGGACCATGGCTTCTGGACTGTGTTGTTTAAATTCAACGCGGGCCTGTTCGGCCAGTGGTGTGTCGATAAAATCGCAGTTATTGACCCGAGCTAGAGGACCGACACGATACCAGCCATTTTCCTTGCCTTGTTCAACCAAATAAGGAAATTTCATATAACTCCATGAGCGGACTTCCTCATGGATGTAATCATTGTATTGGCAATAGTCGACATGATCAATCAATTTATCGCCGCGCTTATCTTTAGCCCGTATACCACCATGATAAAGCTCTAGAGCGCCATTAGGCTTGACCAGACCCAGATAGCTGCTGGGAATGGTGGCAAATTCATCATAATAGGGCAGATTGGAGCAATGGACTTGTTTGATCAGATCGACCGCGCCCTGCGACCATTCGATCATCTGCTCGATATCTTCCAGCAGATAATCACGCTCTTGTTTACTCAATGGCTTATTCATGCCGCCGGCAATGGCCCCGGTTCCATGTACGCGTTTGCCGGAAATCATACGGATCACTTCCTGACCAAATTTGCGTAATTTAACACCTTGTTCGCCAAGTTCTGGATATTCATTGAGTACGGCTATAATATGACGTTTGCTAATATCACTCTCAAAGCCAAATAATAAATCCGGGCTGGAAAGGTGGAAAAAATGCAATGCATGAGACTGTAACACCTGACCAAAATGTAATAGGCGTCTGAGTTTGTCGGCTGTGACCGGGAGGTTTTCGGGGTCGATACCCACTAACTGGTCGATGGCTTTGGCCGCAGCCAGATGGTGACTGACTGGGCAGATACCACATAAACGCTGTACCATCACCGGTAATTCCCAATAGGGACGACCTTGTATAAAACGTTCAAAGCCTCGAAATTCGACTATATGCAGACGGGCTTGCTGTACTTTATTGTTTTCATCCAGTAATAAAGTGACTTTACCGTGACCCTCTACCCGCGAAACAGGGTCGACTACAACACGTTTTAAATTTTCAGCCTGTTTGGCTGTTTCTAAATTTTCGTACATTGTTTTCTCGTATTACATGTGTCTACTTGACAGCGTTTTCTGTTGTAAGTTTCTGCAACGGCTAATATTAATCATAATGCACCAGTTCGTAAGGCAAACTGGGTTGTTGCCCTGCGATCAGGTCGCTGAGGAATTTCCAGAATACATCTGCAGAAGGCGGACAACCGGGCAGAAAATAGTCGATTTTGACGATTTCATGAATCGGGTGGACCTGATTTAATAATAATGGCAGTTCCGGGTCATTCGGTATTTGAGGGTTTTCCACGCCTATGCCGTCCAGATAAGCTTCTTTTAGGCATTCTTCCAGAGGTACATTATTGCGCATGGCCGGTAGGCCGCCATTAATCGAGCAGGCACCAACTGCCACCAGGATTTTGCAGTTGTTACGAAATTCACGTAACACATGCACATTTTCCGCATTACAGACACCACCTTCAATCAGACCTATATCACAGGCTGTACAGTGTTCGATATCGGTGATGGGCGAGCGGTCAAATTCTACTACCTTAGCTAGTTCGAGCAGACGTTCATCGAGATCCAGAAATGACATATGACAACCGAAACAACCAGCCAGGGAAGTGGTCGCAACTCTAATTTTATCAGTCATGCTGGTCAGTCTCCTGTGCTAAAGATCGCTGGTCAATTTGTTGTTGATCAAAATCACGTTCACCAATTGGAACCTGATAGCCGGTTCTTTTTATCAATATGGCACCGGTCGGGCAGATATGTGTCGCGCAGTCATCAATATCGATATCGCTGTCTTTCAGTTTGCCGCTTGCAGAATTTACGATTAGTCGTTTGTTAATACCGCGTCCGCTGATGGCAAAAACATTTTTTCCATCTTCCTGTTGGCTGGCCCGCACACACAGGGTACAGAAAATACAACGATTGTGATCAATCAGAATATCTGGATGCGAAGCATCGACTTCACGGTCGGCAAAAAAATGCGGATAGTGATTATCCAGCATATTTAAATGATAAGCCATGCCCTGTAGCTGGCAATTTCCGGTTTTTTCACAGGAAGGGCAGAAATGGTTGCCTTCGACAAACAACATTTGGGTGATGCGTTTTCGGTCAGCAGTTAATTGTTCTGAAATATTAACAACGTCCTGGCCTTCGGCTGCAGGAAAAGTACAGGCAGTACAGTTACGACCATTTACCTTAACACTGCAGAGTTTGCAACTGCCATGAGGTTCGTATTTAGGGTTATGGCAGAGATGGGGAATATACACACCTGCTGCAGTCGCCGCTTCGATGATGGTCTGTCCCTCCTGAAAAGGGATGAGTTTGCCATCAATTGTAATCGTTTTGCTCATATCACTGATCCACTTGTGTTAAATGGGCGTTGGTATCATTTCTGTTTGCCATCTGACGGGCTGTTTCCAGAGAGGCATCAAGATCGAACCCAGGTTCATAACTGATTTTTTTAAGTTGCTGCTGATACAGTTCCGGATAACGTTGTAAAGTGGTTAAAACCGGATTTGCTGCAGTTTGTCCCAGTCCACAATGACTGTAGTTTTTCAGCAGTTGACTTATTTGCTCCAGTTCCACGACATCACCTGAGGAGCCGTGGCCATCGGTAATTTTGTCCAGCTGTTTTTGCAATAATGAACTGCCTACTCGACATGGCGTACAAAATCCGCAACTTTCGTGGGCGAAGAAATGGGTGAAATTTTTGACAATATCGAGAATATTCCGTGAATTATTGAAAACTATAAAAGATCCCCCTGTGGCCAGGTCTTCAAAGGCGATTTTTCGATCGAATTCCTGGTTGCTGATAAAACTGCCGGAAGGGCCACCAATTTGTACACCTAACACATTCTCGGCCTGACAATCATCGAGTATATCTTGTACTGTGACACCAAAAGGGTATTCGTATATTCCTGTCTGACAATCGCCGCTGATGCTCAGTAGCTTTGTACCGGTGGATTTTTCGGTACCGGTTTTAGCGAATGCCTGGCCGCCGATCACTGCAATTTTGGCCGCGGCCATAAATGTTTCAACATTATCCACCACGGTCGGTTTATTTTTATAACCCTGAGTCACTGGATAAGGAGGGCGGTTTCTGGGGATGCCGCGTTTACCTTCAGGGGATTCGATCAGCGCAGATTCTTCACCACAAATATAAGCACCGGCACCCATACAGATTTCTATATCGAAATCAATATGTTGTTGACAAATATTTTCACCCAGCAGATTTTTTTCGCGTCTATTATCGAGTATGGTTTGCAGCGCTGAATGAAGGTGTAAATACTCAGCTCGTAAATAAATAAACCCCTGCTTGGCACCAATGATGGCAGCACAAACGGTCATCCCTTCAATTACTTGATCTGCATAGGAATTAAGCAAAACGCGGTCTTTAAAAGTTCCAGGTTCGCCTTCATCTGCATTACAGATCACGTAACGCTGTTGCTCTATTTCATTGCAACAGAACTGCCATTTCATTGAGGTATCGAAACCAGCACCGCCACGCCCACGCAGTTTTGAGTGTCTCATTTCACTCAGGGTTTCTGCTAAACCGCGATCGAATGTCGCATTCAGGGCTTCTCCCGGAGTGATAGTCTGATCAAGTAGCATACCGGTTTTGTGGATATTATCCTCAACCTGAAATAACTCTGCAGGCCATTCCGATAATTCAATTTGTTGTTCAATCAGCTTTATAATCTGGTCAATTCGTTCTGTAGTTAAACAAGGTAGGGCATAACCATTGATTAAGGCAGCAGGCCCCTGGTCGCACATGCCGGTACAAGAGGTATTGTCCAGACTGACCAGGCCGTCACTGCGAACCTCACCGATAGTCAGATTGAGCTGATCAGCCATATACTGGATTAAATTTTGCTTGCCCAGCATTTGGTCAGTGATGGAATCGCTGAACAAAATATCGTAACGGCCTCTTGGATTGAGGTGTAGGAAGCTATAGAACTCAATAACACTGATTATATGGCTGCGGGGCAGTTTTAACTGTTCGCAGATTGGATCGAATGCGGTGTTGGGGATATGATAGTACTCGGTCTGAACAGCTCGTAAAACGGTCAGTAAACGTTCCGCTTTAAAACCATTCTCTGCAATGATTTTTTCTATAAACTGTTTCATCAATGGTTGTTCCTTATTAACAGTTTTGGGAGTGAGTTTTGTTTTTCTTGCAATACCTTAAAGTATATTACAGCCGTTTTTAATTACAAGCGATAGTTGACCAAATTAAACTGCAAAGTAAACTTGTTGAGAATCAGTAAAAAACAAGTCTAAAAGCTGGTTTTAACATTATTTTTTCCTGCTTCTTTAGCGAGATAAACACCCTTGTCAGCCGCTTTGATTAAAGCATCAAAATCAGGCATGTTTTCAGCACGTGTTGCAACGCCGACACTGATGCTGCCATGCCAGGGAACTCCACCTGTTGGAACACGTAGATCAGACACTGTTTGACGGACTTTTTCGGCGATTTTCATACCGCCTTCCAAATCGGTATTAGGACAGATGACAAAAAACTCATCGCCACCCAGACGACAGACGATATCATCATTTCTGAATGCATTCAGCAAGGTAGTGGAAACTTCGACTAATACAACATCTCCAGCATCATGACCATAGGTATCATTGACAGCCTTAAAATAATCGGCATCAATCATTACGCAAACCAAGGGGGTACCCGTTTCAATCGATTCCTGCCAAAATCGGTCGAGGCAGCGGATAGCATGACGTCGGTTAGGTAACCCGGTTAGCACGTCGGTTAATGATAATTCTTCCAGATGCTGGTTGGCTTCTGATAATTCTTTGGTTCTTAAAGCAACTTTTTCTTCCAATGATTGATTTAAAAGAATTAATTCCTTATTGCGTTGGGATACTTTTTCAAATAATTCTTTTAGTGCTTTGAGTAAGGGTTCAGTTGCACTATTCACTCTTCTTTCTTCTTCTTCAAAAGCCTGGGCCGGAGTCGTTCCCGATTCAATAGCTCTTATTTGTCTAGCCATATTTTGGTCAGACCCCAGAATATGATAGGCCAGCCAGTGAATTAGAAAATCCAGTAAGTGTTTTGCTGAATCGAGTTTATGTTCATTGATATCAGAATGGATGATTCTGACTTCATCTAAAAAACTATTATGTGCTTTAAAATGTGCATCAGTATGTCGTTCATCTATCCCGGCTTTATGCATTAAAGCTTCTTCTTCCAGGAAATGATATTGTGTATAGTCAGACAGTTGTAAAAAGATATTTTCGATGTCAGATAAAGCCACTTTATCTTCAGTCAGCAGTTCGCCGAACTGATTGGTAATATCGACGAGTTTTTTGTGCTGTGCATCAACTTCAG
>SPJK01064470.1_pt1 | contig 11359 bp, 7 predicted proteins | sample 3741771 | NCBI WGS metagenome assembly SPJK01 (sample SAMN10925997, study PRJNA522277) | cold seep metagenome | isolation source: Elba SIP-enriched marine methane seep metagenome, extraction at timepoint T2 | place: Italy: coast of Elba, Mediterranean Sea
CGGGCGCCAGGTCCGGGCCCGCACCTGCGCTTCAGTGAAGCTGAAACGGTCGGCATCGGCACTGGAGTCGGTCAGGAAACCCGCCAGATACCAGCCCGAGCGGCGCTCGTCGCCATAGCCATATTGCTCGACGCCCAGACGCCATTGTGTCTGATCGAGACCGGCCACGACCTGATCACCGAAATCATACTGGTTGGCCCGCAATCGCAGCACCGTCTCGCGGTCAGCCTGACCACGATAGCGCAACTGCCCCTCGGCCTGCAGGCGCGTATAGTGGCGGTCACCATCGCGATTGAGGACCGAGCCTTCGGCGGCGACCCGCATCTGCCAGTTCTCGCCGACCGGTGCCCAGTACTGGACCCGCGGCGTCAGCAGGAAGGAGTTGAGGTCATCGCGATCCTCATAGCGGCGCAGGCGGGCCTGCTGCTCGAAGCGCCAGACACGCCCCTCACCGACCGGCTTGACGATGCGCAGCCAGTTATTGCTGTCGAAGCCGGTTTCCAGGTCTGAAGCGCCCTGCGGTTCCAGGACATCCTGATCGATAAAGGGGTCCGACCGCTCGACGGCGTTGTCCGACCGGAATTCGAACCGCGCGTCCTGAGCCTCCGCCAGGGCGGGCAGCAGGGCCAGGCCGATGGCGCTGCCCAGCAGCGTATTGAGGCGGAATGTCATGTCGGAACCCCCTGAATTTCATGTTGTTGCGTGAAGCTTATCGCCGCGGTTCGGCTTTCGCCATCGCCTTGGCGCCTTAATCTTGATAATTTCAAGCCTTAGTGTCGCATCGGGGCCGAAATTGGACGCCATCGTTCAGTCTTCCGACAGGTCCCGACCATGCAGGAGTACCCATGGCAGGCAAGGATCGTCAGGACAGATCCGGACCGGGCAAATCCGCCCGGCCCGCTGATTTCTTCCGGTCCGTCGACAGCGCGCCGAAGGGTATCAGCGTCAAGCGCGACCGGTCGGTCACCGACGGATTCCTGATCACCTTCCTGGCGCTGACCATCCTCGCCCTGTCGGCCGCGGCCTGGGCCAATGCCCGCTGGCCGGGCAGCGTTCCGACCGACCTCATTTTCTTCACCGCCGACCGCTTCAACGCCGTCCTGCCGATCCGCATCTTCCTGGTGATCTTCTACATCAGCTATGCCGCCTATGCGCACGGCCCGGTGCTGGCCCGGCTGCGGCTCGGCTTCAGCTTCCTGATCAAGCTGGCGGGCATAGCGGCCATAGTCGACGGTGCGGCCATGCTGTCCTGGCAGCAGGCCGACGCAGTCTGGCCGGTCCACGTCCAGCAAATCCTGGTCGGACTGTCCGGTCTGGCGATCTTCCCGCACACCGTGCTCAACCAGGCGCGACTGCCGGGCCCGTGCGGGTCACCGGTGCGCCGCCGCGGTCGCTATCACGAATACTGGTTGATCAGCGTGGCTGCGCTGACGTCGGCGATCGGCGCGGTCGTGGCCCTGACACTCTATGGCGGCGAAGTGGAGCAATTGCGCAATCTGGCGCTGTTGGGCGGCATGGGGCCGGGCGTTTTCCTCGCCCAGCAATTCTTCACCGTGCAACTGGCCTCGCTCGGCTGGATGCGCAACACGTTGTCACGGCGCCGGTCCTTCTCGCCGCCAGTGGCCGTCCTGATCCCCGCCCACAATGAATCCCATCTCATCGGCCAGACGATTGACGCCATTGACGAGGCCGCCGCCCATTATGACGGGCCGGTGCGCATCCTTCTGATGGAGAACTGCTCCAGCGACGACACGGCCGACGTGGCCCGTCAGGCAATCGCCAAATGCCGTTGTGCCCGGGGCGAGGTGATCGAGAGCATCATTCCCGGCAAGGCCAAGGCGCTCAATCACGGTCTTGAGCTGATCAGCGAGGACTATGTGGTCCGCATCGATGCCGATACCCAGATCGACCCGCAATCCCTGCGGCTGGCGATGCGCCATTTTGCCAACGAGACCGTCGGCACGGTCGGCGGCCTGCCACTGCCACTCAAGCGCACGGGGCTGCTGGACAAATTCCGCACCATCGAAGTGCTCAACCGCCACGGCTATTTCCAGGTCGCGCTGGGTGCCTTCAACGGCATTCTGGGCATTCCGGGCATGTTCTGCATCTATCGGCGTGACGTACTGATGGAGGCCGGCGGCATTGTCGAGGAAATGAATGGCGAGGACACCGACATTGTCCTGCGCATGACCAATCTGGGCTATCGCGCCGTTTCCGATCCGCGGGTCAAATTCCGTACCGAAGTCCCCGACAGCATGGAATTCCTGCGCGAGCAGCGGACCCGCTGGTTCCGCAGCCTCTATCATGTCACCGCGCACAATCGCGAAATGCTGTTCCAGGGCAATCTGATCACCGGGGCGGTGGTGCTGCCCTTCACGCTGATGAATGGCGCGCGCCGGGCGATGCTGGCGCCGCTGGCGATCTATGGTGTCGTGCTGTTCTTCATGTTCGGAGGGATTTACGACCACCCGCATCTGACCACGGTGCTGGCGGTCATGTTCGGCATGCCCTTCATCATGGCCTGCGCGGTGGTCGCCTTTTGGCGCCGCCCGGACCTGATCCTCTACATGCCGGCCTATATGGCCTTCCGGCTGCTGCGCTCCTACTACACGCTGGGCGCAACGCTGACTCTGGTCTATCCGGGCTCGTCAAAGGATCGTCGCTTCGATCCGCCCAAGCCGCTGGCCGTGCCGGCGGAAGAGCGGGTCGGGCTGGTCGAGAAGCCACCGATCATCGCCGAGTAGCCGAACCGCCGGCGGGCACGCGGCCCGCCGACATCCGGGCCGATCAATCGAGGGTCAGGACCGCGCCTTCGTCGTGGACAACCGCCACATGCTCCTGCCCGATCTGCGAGCGCATCAGCGTCGGCGGCGTTCCCAGTGCATGGGCGACCAGACCCGGGACAGCGACGACCCGATCAGGCTGGCCCGGTCCCGGGCGCGGCAGCAGCGCGGCAACCGCCTGCAGGATGGCAACATTGGAAACCGAGCGGATATCGGCCGTGTCGACCCGACGGGTCTGGCTCATCTCGATCCGGTCGCCTTCAACGCCAATCGGCAGGACAACATTGGACGGCGCATGATTGATGGTGATGAAGGGTTCGATGGCCTGGGAGGCCGGACCCGCTGACGGATCGACATAGCCAAAATCGATCTGGGCCGACAGCGGCACAAAGCTCGCCACCACCTCGGAGCCCAGCTCCAGCGCGGCAAGGCGATCCGCCCCGTCCAGCCCGGACGGGAAGCGCAGGGCAACGCGGTCGCGGAACAGGTGCGGCAGGCCAGCCAGGCCCGCCATCGGCGCCGTGCCTTCGTCATACAGGAAACCGGATTCCGGCAGCAGCTGGACCGGATAGCGGCGCGCCGTGATGGTACAACCACCGGCCTCGCGGTGACGCTGGACAGAGACCCGCAGATCATTGCGCAGGTTCTGGACCTCGTGCGGCAGGTTCAGCGTGAACGTGTTGAGACGACCCGTTTCCATATGGCGGCTGTCGATCAGCACGCCATTCAGCTCGGTATGGATCAGATTGGTGAAATCGCCCGGACCTTCCGGCAGGCGAACCGCCAGACGCAGCCGGTCCGGCACACGACCATCCGGCAGGCTGGCCAGACCGTAGCCAACATCCCAGCTGCGCGATTCCGCAATGCGCTGGATCGAGGTGTCGACACCGATATCGCCAAAGCGGGTCATCAGCGTGTCGTCGTGCGACTCGACAAATTCGGTGGGCGACACAAAGGCCGTCCGGGCCAGCGGCAACATGTCGGAAGTGATGAAATCGGCGACGTCCATACGGCCGGCCTCGGTCAGGCCCAGATGGACGAAATCGCCCTGGCGCCACAGCGTCGCCGCACCGCCATGTCCGGCATCAGCGGACAGGTGATCGAAGCCGCTGGCGGCCAGCTGATCGGCCGATCCCAGCAGGATCAGGCCGCGCGAGGCCAGCCGGTAGCGCTCCAGCGCTTCCAGATCCATGAATTTCACCGCATAGCCGCGCTGGGTCATGCGGGCGCCCAGGCGCAGGGCCAGCGGAACGAAGTCGGCATCACCCGTTGAGGGCACGGCGATCGTCACTTCGGCGGGCAGCAGATTGACCACGTCGCGCAGGGATGAAACCGCGCTACGCAATTCCATTTCGATACCCGAGCGGGAATCCAGGGTCACCACGGCCCCGATCGAGCGGTCATTGTGGCAGAGCGCGTCCGGCAGATCGCCATGCAACTGTATGCCGACATTGAGTTCCTGGCCGTGCATCGCGCTTTCCGGCAGGGCGATAACCCAGCGAAACTCGCGCGAGCCCGGCACCAGAACCCGTTCCAGAACCCGTTCGCCATTGACCACAACGCGCATGGCAGCGATGGCCGACTCGGACAGGTCCTGCGTGCCCTGCAGCACCAGGCGGACCTGGTCGACAGGCGTATCACGCACGACCGGCAGGTCGAAGGTCGCATAGGAGGGGTAGCCAGCGATGAACAGGCCGTCGCTTTCGCCGATATCGGCCAGCGTCACGGTTGAAGGTTGCTCAGGCTCGGCATCGGCACGGCCAGTAATGACCGTGTCGAACACGTCCGTGACGAACAGGCCGAAACTGCCGCGGCCGGCATTGAGTGCGCCGGAATTGAACAGGGTGATCACACTGCCGAGCGCGATGATGATCAAGATGTAGGAAAACCACGGTTTCCGCTTGTTCCTGTCGGTATTCGTACGCATCGGATCCCCCGTTGACCGATCCGCTTCCGGATCCTTGGTCGGGCTGATTGTTTCCCTCAAATCCGACGCCCCCCAGCGACCGAATGATTAACAGGTATTTCGGCAATGCGTTCAAACCGCGACCATTTGCGATGAATTCTGGATCAATCAGGGCAAAACTGCGGCACGACAGAAAACGAGCGGACCATCGGCATGGCCCGCTCGTCTCGATCTACCTTGCAGGCTTGAGAGCCCGCCAGTTTCCCGGCGACTATTCGTCTTCGGTCGCCGACCGGAAATCCACATCCAGTTCGGCGGCGAGATAAACCAGCGCCACATAGGCCGCGACGTTCTGGGCCAGCTCATCCGGATCGATCTTGTCGAGCGTGTCATCCGGCGTGTGATGCAGGTCGAAATAATCACTGCCATTCTGACTCAGACGCACCGTCGGCACGCCCTGCATGGCCAGCGGGATGATGTCCGGTCCACCGCCGGGCACGTTTGATCCCCCGCGGACAATCCCGAGCGGGCCGATAATGTCGCCCACCGCATCGATCGCCGGCGTGCCTTCATCCGAGACATTCGAAACAAGCTGCCAGACGGTCCGGGCACCGAAATCGGATTCAGTTGCCAGCACATGATTGCCGATCTCGTCGGCATGCTGTTCGGCATAGGCGCGGGCACCGAGAAGGCCGACTTCCTCGGCCCCGAACATCACGACACGAATGGTCCGGCGCGGGCGCTGCGGCAATTGCGCGATCAGCGCTGCGGCAGCCGTCGTGATGGCGACACCGGCGCCATCATCGACCGCGCCTGTACCCTGGTCCCAACTGTCGAGATGACCGCCGATCAGGACGATCTCGTCAGGGTTCTCGCGGCCGATCAGATCCAGCACGACATTGCCGCTGGTCACCTCGCCCCGCCAACCGGCGGTCGAGCGGATCCGCATCTCGATCGCTTCACCCGAATTGTGCAGCCGGCGCAGATGGTCTGCGTCCGGATTGGAGACCGCGATGACCGGAATATCGGCCCACTCGCCATCCATGGAGCTCATCATGCCGGTATGGGGCATGCGATGGCTGTCCGAGCCGACCGAGCGCACCACGAGGGCCTCGGCACCGCCACGCTCGGCGTGCTGCCAGCCGATACGGCGGCGCTGGTTTGACGGGCCATAGCCGGCACCGGTCTGGCTGGGCACCATGGCATCACCGTCAACAAACGCGATCTTGCCGTCCAGCGCCCCATCCTCAATGGCGGTCAGTGCATCGATATTGCGGAAATAGACGATCTCCGCATTCACCGCCCCCAGGAAAGGCGACCGGCCGGAACCACCAAGAGCCGAGCCATACAGGGCCTGCTCATAGGGCGCGGTCATGACGATTTCCATCTCGCCGCGCTCCCAGAACTCCATCGTGAACGGCTCGACACTGACCCGGTCAAAACCGAGCTCGCGACCCAGTTCCTCGCCCCAGACACGAGCCCGGGCCTCGGCCTCGGAGCCGGCAAGACGGGGACCGACGCTGGTGGTCAGCGATTCGACAATCTCCCAGGCCAGATCACTGTCCAGCGCCGTCTCGACCAGGGCCTGCGCCGTATCGGCGTCCCCGGCCGGCAGGACAAAGCCGTCCTGGGCCAGTATTTCCGCAGACAGAAAGACTGTCATTCCAAGCGCGATAATTGATTTCATGAAGTCCTCCCGACACATTCGGACCACACTATGGAGGCCGCAGCGAAAGGCGCAAGTCACGCCACTGTGGGCTCGCAATGCAATTTCAGCCGGAGGTGCACGATGAGCGGCATGATCACCCAGAAGTTCGCAGGCAAGCCCAAGGATCTTGGCGGGTTCGGCGTTCGCCGCGTGCTGCCCTTTGCCCGCCAGCGCATGGTCGGGCCCTTCATCTTCTTCGACCAGATGGGCCCGGCCGAATTCGCGCCCGGCCAGGGAATCGATGTCCGACCCCATCCCCATATCGGCCTGGCAACGGTCACTTATCTGTTCGAAGGCGCGCTGGGCCATCGCGACAGCCTCGGCGAAGACCTGGTGATCCGTCCCGGTGATGTGAACTGGATGACCGCCGGGCGGGGTGTGGTCCATTCCGAGCGAACGCCGGCGCCCGAGCGCGCGGCAGGGCATCGCATGTTCGGCATCCAGACCTGGGTCGCCCTGCCGGAGGACAAGGAGAACATCGCGCCGGCCTTCCACCATCACAAGGCCGCCACCCTGCCCGTGATCGAACGGGGCGAGAGCCGTTTCGACCTCATTCTCGGTAACGCCTGGGACCGGACAGCACCGGTCGAGGTGTTCTCGCCAATCTTCTACCTGCATGGCCTGATGCCGTCGGGCAGCGGCACAGACCTCGATATCGACCATGCCGAGCGGGCGGTCTATGTGGTGGAGGGTGAGGTGACGCTGGATGGCGAGCCGGTCGCTGCCGGAGAGATGGCGGTGCTGGAGGCGGGATCCGTCGGACATCTCATGGCCGGCACGGACAGCCGCGTCATGCTGTGCGGCGGCGACAATCTGGGTCCGCGCCATATCAACTGGAATTTCGTCGCCGCAGACCGTGCAGCGATCAGCGAAGCCCGACAGGATTGGTCGGACGCTGCCCGCGCCGGCTTCCCGACGGGCGGACGGTTCGCCCTGCCGCCCGGTGAGACCGAGCACATTCCCCTGCCCGACTGATCCTGACTCGGCCTACCGACTTATCGGCCGATCGGCGCCTCAAGGGCGCGCTGGGTGGTCAGATAAGTCGCGAAACTGGCCAGCCAGTGACCGCCGGCATAATCATCGCCGGTGACCGACGCGATGCCGCTCTCGGCATGGCGCGCCGAGGCCGCCATCAGGCTGGCACGACGCGGATCATCCTGCGGCAGGGCGTCGGCGATGGCTTCGAGATTCCAGGCCCGCGACAGGTTGACCCCGTCAAGATGGACCAGCTTGCCATCGCTGGGATCGAGCACGACGCCCGGTTCCAGCCAGCCAGCCGAGCCGTCGGTCGGAATGCCGGGCAGGAAGTCCGTCAGCCAGCGCGAATAGGCGCCCTCGTCCAGCACGCGCCGCATCAGGTCCGCCTCCATCAAACAGGGAGACAGGAAGTCCTCGCCGGACGGTTCATAGCCGATGGGGCAGGCCCGGTCATCGCGGTGGAAGGTCAGGCTCGCTTCGACCAGCTGCGCCTCCAGCGCCTCGTCGCCCACGGTACGGGCCCAATCCAGCGCCAGGGCAAAGCCGAAAGCGGACTGGTTGTGGGTGCCGATACGGATCGGATAGGCAAGATTGGGCAACCAGCTGCGATAGCGGTCGGCAACCACGCTTTCCAGCGGTTCCAGTGCCGCCGCCCAGCGCCGCGCCCGCGGATCATCCCACTCCCGCAATTCGGTTCCCAGCTGCAGCAGCCAGGCCAGCCCGTAGGGGCGTTCGAACGAAGCCGTCCCTTGCCGGGCGAAATAGGCCACTTCGCCGACCATGGCTTCCGGCGTCAGGTGCCGGTCCAGCGCGGCGGTCGCGGCCAGCTCGGCATCGGCATCCAGACCACCGCGCAGCAAGCGGACAATCAACCAGTGCCCATGCACGGCGGAATGCCAGTCATAACAGCCGTAAAAGGCGGGGTGCATGTCGCGCGGCGTGCGGGCGTCCGAGTCGTCCTGCAGGACATGCGAGATCTTGTTCGGGTATTCGCGGTCAACACAGTCCAGGGCCAGCTCGAGAAAATGCGATTCCTGCTCGTGTGGAGCCGTCTCGGCCCGGGCCTCGGCGATGTTGCTGCAAAGAAAAGCAAAATTTGCGATTGTTACAAAAAATGTTCGCGATAACATGGACTTCCCTCACCGAAATTGCGCTACGGAACCGTGCCTTTTTGGCTTTTCTGGACACTTTCGATCTGCTACCGGCCCCATACCATGAGTGTTTGGCGGCGCTGGCAAGTGACTTGCCTGTGCCAACGTACAAGGCCCGCACATGCCTCGTTTTGAAGCGAGTGTCGGGCAGGAAGGTGCCAGTCTGACGGCGCAATAAAAGCGTCGCGGGATCACCGGGGGAAGGAAAAACATGTCCAAGTCAGAACGTCTTGATGGCGGTCTCGAAGCACTGGGAATCCAGGCCGGGACGGTCAATCTCAACTGGAACGAGCCGCGGCTCTACCAGGAAGCGGTACAGCGCGGCGAAGCCGAAGTCGCCGAAGGTGGCGCCCTCGTCGTCAAGACCGGCGCCCATACCGGCCGCTCGGCCAAGGACAAGTTCACCGTCCGCGACAGCGAGACCGAAGACCAGGTGTGGTGGGACAATAATGCCGCCATTTCGCCGGACCATTTCGACGCGCTGTGGACGGATTTCCAGGCCCACATGGCCGGCAAGGAACTCTTCGTTCAGCAATTATTCGGCGGCGCTGACCTCGATCACCGCCTGCCGGTGCGGGTCGTCAATGAGCTGGCCTGGCACTCGCTCTTCATCCGTCATCTCCTGCGCGTTCCCGCGGCCGAGGAATATGCCGGTTTCGCAGCCGAGTTCACCATCATCAACCTGCCCAGCTTCAAGGCTGACCCGGCCCGTCACGGCTGCCGCTCCGAGACCGTGATCGGTGTCGATTTTGCGCGCCGTATCGTGTTGATCGGCGGGACGTCCTATGCCGGCGAGACCAAGAAGTCGGTCTTTACCATCCTCAACTACCTGCTGCCCGCCAAGGGCGTCATGCCGATGCATTGTTCGGTCAATTCCGACCCGAACGGCGAGGACGCGACGATCTTTTTCGGACTGTCGGGCACCGGCAAGACCACCCTCTCCGCCGATGCCAGCCGCACGCTGGTCGGTGATGACGAGCATGGCTGGTCGCCCAACGGCTTGTTCAATTTCGAGGGCGGTTGCTACGCCAAGATGATCCGCCTGTCGGCCGAAGCCGAACCGGAAATCCATGCCACCACCAAGATGTGGGGCACGGTGCTGGAAAACGTGGTCATGGATCCGCAGACCCGCGTCCTTGATCTCGATGATGACAGCCTGGCCGAGAACAGCCGCGGCGCCTATCCGCTGTCGGCCATTCCCAACGCCTCGGAAACCGGTCGCTGCGGCCATCCGAAGAACGTCATCATGCTGACCTGCGACGCCTTCGGCATCATGCCGCCGATCGCCAAGCTGACCCCGGCCCAGGCGATGTATCACTTCCTGTCCGGCTATACCGCCAAGGTCGCCGGCACCGAAAAGGGTGTCACCGAGCCGTCGGCCACCTTCTCGACCTGTTTCGGCGCCCCCTTCATGCCGCGTCACCCGGCCGAATACGGCGCCCTGCTGCGCGAGCTGATCGCCGAGCACCAGGTCGATTGCTGGCTGGTCAATACCGGCTGGACCGGCGGCGCCTATGGCACCGGCAACCGCATGCCGATCAAGGCTACCCGCGCCCTGCTCAACGCCGCCATGGATGGTTCGCTCAACAGCGCCGCCTTCCGCGAAGACCCGAATTTCGGCTTCATGGTGCCGATCGCGGTTGATGGCGTCGATGCCAGCATCCTCGATCCGCGTTCGACCTGGTCGGACAAGGCCGCTTATGATGACCGAGCCGCCAAGCTCGCCACCATGTTCATCGAGAACTTCAAGACCTTCGAAGCGCATGTGGCGCCCTATGTCCGCGCTGCCGCTCCGAAAGTGCGCGAGCTGACTGCGGCTGAGTAACGCCACCGATCGCGACGACAGACAGAAAAGCCCCGGCCGGTTGGTCGGGGCTTTTTTTTGCTTTGGGCTAGGCGCGCCGCTGCCCAACCGCCCGAGGCTCCTGATCATCCTTGTTCGCGCCGCTAGTTACCGTCATCCCGGCGAAGGCCGGGACCCAGGCTCGCAGTCCCGGCTTGGCCAAGCCAGGCAACAGCGTGCGTCGCAGCCTGGGTCCTGACTTTCGTCAGGATGACGGTGGATTGGGGGCTTTTTCTTTGTGTCGAGGGAAGCGTTCAAGGCGTGGAGCCACAGGCGCTCACCCCACCATAAATCCCTTGCCGGGAGTTAGCCGTATCCGGTTCTTGAGCTCAAGGGTGAAACCGCGAAGCGGCGGCTGCGCCGCCCTTGACCTCAAGAACCGGATACGGCCCGCTGGCTGACAAGGTATCTATGGATCAAGGTGCGCGCGAGGCGCCAGAAGTAAGGACGTGTTCCAATTTCATCTATCAGATCCAATCCGAAAACTTGGAGACCCAAGCGGTATACAAATAGGAACCACCATCTTTTCTTGTCTGATTGATTATATCCAGGATCACCGTCTTCATTGATTCAATTTTTTCACCCCACGCAATACTGGCAAATGTATCGTGAATTTCTGTTGCCATAACTGTTAGGTGGGTACATGGCACTTGGAGTTCACCCTCTAGCTTGTAGACCTCCAACCCATCGACAATCATATTGGATTTCGATGCAACACTGTACAAAAGCCAAAGTTCTTTTTCCGAAATCATTTTTGCCCCGCCATTCTCCCTGAACGCCGAACGCAAGAGCCTTTCTGCAGTCTCCAAATTTTTCACGCCACCATTCCTCTGAATGCCAAATTCTTGATTCAGATCACAACAACCAAGCATCACGACCTACCTCAGCGCCGGATAATTCGAGCGGTATCAAACTCCGACATGAGTCCGTCTCTTTTTGAGCCCTCCTTCTCCGCGCCCCTCACCCCCGCTTGCCCGCCAGCCGATAACC
>SPJK01026023.1_pt1 | contig 11357 bp, 9 predicted proteins | sample 3741771 | NCBI WGS metagenome assembly SPJK01 (sample SAMN10925997, study PRJNA522277) | cold seep metagenome | isolation source: Elba SIP-enriched marine methane seep metagenome, extraction at timepoint T2 | place: Italy: coast of Elba, Mediterranean Sea
AGTCGCCCCGGCAACGGCTTCCGGTGCCTTCAATTTGGATATTACTCTATGTAACCTAGGAGACACCGATTCCGCGGCACCATTGCTTGAGATCTATCTATCTACCGACACGAGCTTGGAGACTAACTTTAGCCACCCAGGCTCAGCAGACATGGCCATTGCTTGGCCTACAACGTCGGGACTATTGGCAGGCGCCTGTAACACCATCACTTGGACAGTAGACGCCTCGGATGTGCCCTCATCGGGCACCTTCCATCTATTTGCAATTGTGGATGGTTTCGCAACTATCCAGGAGACTAACGAAACTAACAATAGCTTCTCTCCGGGAACTATCACCCTCCAATAGTTATTCCACCTTCAAAGCTGGCTCAAAGCGCAACTTATTCCAGCGCTTGAGCCACTTCTTTTCTTCCATTCTCTGCTTGCACAGCTCAGTGCGTTCCTCGCTGGTGGGTCGGATGATGCCGGCCCAAAGGTCTTCCAGACCGTAACAAGAAGCCAAAATCGGCTGGCCGCGGTTATCCAAGCTGACGGCAATAGCCGTGGCGGTCTCCGGCCAGTGCTGCAAAGCGTCCAGGCTTTGGGTGAAGGGTTCCACCCCGATTTTTTGATGCATGCGAGCCTGATTTTTCACCGACCAGGGTTTGCGAGGTGAGGTAGCAAAAAGCTCGGTCTCCAGGTTTTCATCGGCTTGCTCGGAGGTTTGCTCGGGCTCGAAGTACATCACATCGATGTCGTTGAGCTGAGTCATCTGAAAGCCGTGCAAATGGTCCCAAACAGCATTTCGCACGAAGCCTGCCCCTACCCACCAATCAGGCAAGTCCAGATCTTGAATGATATTGAGAACGCCCATGCGCCATTTGTCGGCGGCAATCAGTTCCAAAAGCTGCTCTTCGGCATCCATAGAGGCCCTCATAAACTACTGCTGGTCCCAGGTCATCCGCCGCGTGGGTGACGGAAGAACCCATCGGTGCCAAGGTGCCGTCATGAGCGTGGAGAATGCCCAGGAGGGCCGACATCAAAATCCCCGCTTGGTCGCGACCTACCGTGGCCTGGGTTTCCTCAACAACATTCTCCTGATCCCCATGTTCACCGTCATGGTGCTCGAGGCCACCACCGGCCAGGCCCAAGACAAAGGCTTTGGTTTCGAAGAAGCCAATCAGATCTTTTGCATGTGCTTCTTGATAGAATGGGGCTTAGGATTTTGGCTCGCCGGAAATAGATTACAATACTTCATTCGGCCGGAAAAACTCATCGACCTGCTCTCATCTATCCCCTTTGGATATATGTTCCAAAGTATGCGCGCGGTCCGACTCCTGAGATTACTCAGAGTCTTGCGCATTATCGGACGAGCCAGAAAGTTCAGCGGAAAAGGCTCTCACTTAGTTCGTTTGATAGGTATCGTAGGTTCTACGGTCCTCGCCGGCGCTCTAGGCTTAAGAGTCATAGAGCCGGAGACCGTCACCAGCTTTTCAGATGCACTTTGGTGGTCCTTGGTCACGCTAAGTACCGTGGGTTATGGAGACATCGCTCCAGTCACCCAATCAGGCCGAATTCTCGCCGGAATTTTGATTACTCTGGGTATTGGTGTCTTCGGCTATGCGGCGGGCTTCGTTTCCTCTTTGATGGAGCCGCCCGAAGACCAGGAGCTGAAAGAAAGTATCCGTCGTCTTGAAGAAAAGGTTGATGCACTCTCGAAGAAGCTCGACCAGAAATAGTTAACTATTAGACAGATAATTATTAACTATCTCTTCCCAGTCTACCTCTGAAGCCAAACGACCTTCGCCGCGCTCAGGGCGTCCGCCGCCTTTGAGACCATACTTTTGCCGAGCCTCTTTGAAGAATAAACTACAGTTGAAGTCGGCTTCTTCACCTCGGCCCACAAAAACTGCCTGCTGCTCGCCCTCTTTGGCCGCCAAAAAGACTACCATTTGGGGATCTTCACAGAGGTTTACCGCTAAAGCGCGCACCAAAGCTTGGCCGCCAAAGTCGAAACTCTTCACTATGGGATTCGCTCCGCTGCCCTTTAGCTCAGTAAGCTTGGCCGCAGCCAGTTGCTGGGTCATCGCCTTGGCCTCTGCCTTAGCCGAAGATAGATCTCGCTTGAGACGATCTATTGCCGCAGCGACCTCTAAAGGCCCGCAGGTGAATTGGCTAGATAGTTCTCGTAAAGCTTCAGACTCTGCAAACAGACGGCGGCGTGCTCGAGGACCAGTATCAAAATGAAAACGTAACTTACCTTTGCGACGCTCTGTCCCCAGTAGATGGAACAAAACTATCTCGGAAGTATTTTTAACGTGAGTGCCTCCGCAAGGAGTGAAGTCGGCGCCCTCCACCTCCACTACCCGCACGTTACCTTTGACCTTAATCGTGCGCCGCAAAGTAAGTTTCGAGAGTTCTTCTTCACTAGGAAAATACGCCCGAACTTCACGTCCCTCATCAATGATTTGCTGCACCCTTGAGACAATCTCTGCCTGCTGGTCTTTGCTCAAACTATCCTTATCGATATCTAAGGTACAGTCGTCTTCGCCCAGCCGAGAAGAGATAGTCGCCGCGTCCGCCACATCGAGTAACACCCGAGAAAAAATGTGCTGCCCCGTATGGAGCGCCCGAAAGTCAGCCCGACGCTGAACATCTATCTGTCCCTCAAGAGCCGCGCCCACTCCGGGAAGCTCACCCTCGAGGAAATGTACCACCTGGCCATCGTCAGTCTTTTGCACATCAACGACCGGCTTGCCGCCCAAAGTGCCTCGATCGGCCATTTGGCCCCCAGATTCAGGATAGAAGGCCGAAGCCCTGAGCACTACTCCCGTCCTCCCTCGGAGTTCTTGATGGGCAGAAACCTCAGATTCGAAGCGGTAAAGGTAGGCATCGTCCTGGTCCAAGCGCTGACTCATAGTCCGGCTATAGCCCCCATTTTCGCATTCAGCAATGCGGTCCTCTTGTCACCGATTCGGGAAAGTCGTAGCCCCTATCTATGCTCGATTTAGACCAGGTGGAATCGCAATTCCGAGCGGCGGTAAAACAGCTTCCTCAGTTTGAACGGCCAGAGGTCGCCAATGTATTGGTTATTACCGACCTCGAAGCCGAAGAGGCCGAGAGCTTTGGCAAGCGCTGCCGAACCTTTGTGAGCGAGCTTTCCGATGCTAAATGGTCGGTGCTCAATAACCAACAGCATCATTCGATTAAGGAAATGCTCAATAGTGTAGAGCACCACGCGCCAAGTATGGTGGTGAGTTATCGACACCTATTTGAAGACGAGGACCTTCCCTATAGTTTAGGAAGCTATATAGATACACTGACTCAAAGTGTCGAAACTCCCGTCCTATTAGTTCCTAACCCTCGCCACAAAGAGTTTGTGCCTGAACCCGACCAGAAGAAGCACTTCTTGGTGCTCACCGACCATATTACCCAAGACCACAGTCTAGTTAACTGGTCGCTGCGCTTTTTGGAAAATGGTGGCCAGCTGGACTTGGCACATGTCGAAGATGACCTTGTCTTTAATAGATATATCGACGCAATCTCCAAGATTCCCGGTCTAGACACCGAGCTAGCCAAAAAGGCTATCGACGAGAAACTATTGTCTCAAGCCGATCATTATATGGAAGACGTTAGAAAAGGCGTTTCTGATAGATATCCCAAAGTCAGCGTTGGCAAGCATATTCGGCGCGGACATACAGTCAAAGACTTGATGGATATTATCGGAGAGACCCAGCCCGACGTGGTAGTGATGAATACTAAAGACGACTCCCAGCAAGCCATGCACGGAGCTTCCTACTCTCTTTCTATTGAACTTAACAATCAGGCTTTGTTACTACTTTAGGAGCGAATAGATGCATTCAGAAGTACCTATGTCGACCACCCTGATCTTCTTGGGCATCCTGGTAGCGATGATCGCCAGTTTGGCTCTAGAAGAGAAGATTCACGCCAAAAAATCGGTGATTACCGGTATCTTTGCCACGATTTGTCTATTCTTAGGCGGCGTCTTTCATATTTTGCACCCCTCTCCCAACGCTCACCTACCCCTCTATATCCCCATGATAGATTGGTCGGTGATCATTATTATCTTCGGCTCGAGTCTATTTATAGACGTCACCTCCCAATCAGGCATTTTCTCTTGGACTGCGATCAAACTCACCAAAGCCTCTAAAGGCGACCCGGTAAAGTTACTTTGGTACTATGCAGCCATTACCGTGGTCTTCTCCGCGGTCCTCAATAACGTCACGGCAATGATCATCGTGGGTTCTCTGTCTGCGGTAAGTTTGCGTAAACTTGAGCGTTCTAACTTACTATTGGGTTTCTTACTTACTGAAGGTCTACTCACCAACGTAGGTGGTCTGCTCACCTTGATTAGTTCTATTCCTAATATAATCGTGGGTACCGCGGCAGGCATTAGTTTTGTGGAGTTCTTCTACAAAGCCGCCCCTTACGTGTTAGTGACAACTATCGTCACCCTCTTCATGGCCATGAAAATATTTAAGATCACTGGCCTAAAAACCGATAAAGAAAAGACTCAAGCCCAAGCTCTAGTAGACTCTTTTGATGAAAACGAAAGTATCCTCAGCAGAGGTTTCTTTAACTTCTCTTGGGGTATGCTGATTCTATTTATCATCGGCGTGGCCACTGCTTCGATTACCCCTTTTATCTCTGACTTAGGCATGGGTTTCGTAGCTATGGCTTTTGCAGCAACGGCCCTGATTCGCATCAAGCATGAGCCCGAGAAGGCCTATGTAGCTATTGATTGGGACCTGCTACTCTTCTTTTGCTACCTTTTCATCGTCATTCACGTTATGGAGGGGGCCCAAGTATTAGATTTGATCGGACAAGGTATCTCCAAACTTATTGCTCTAGGAGACACCGGAGGCCCGCTCGCCTTACTCTGGAGTGGTTCTATTGCTTCTTCAGTCACCGACAACGTGCCTTTGGCAGCGGTTTTGGCTAAGATACTTTCGGCTACCCAGCCAGTGACTCCACCAGAGTCCAATCTATGGTGGGCAACTATCTTTGGCTGTAACCTTGGCGGCAACTTCACTCCAATCGGCTCGGCCTCGACTTTGGTAGCCGTGGCCATCATTCACAAAAACAAGCTGCCCATGAGCTTTGGTCATTTTGTAAAGACCGCTTCCCCATTTGCTATCATCCAGCTAATTTTGGCCTCAGTCTACGTCTTGGCCGTGCTCAGCTAGACGATAACTCATCACCTGCCCCCACATTCGAGATAGGATCATCGACGCATCCTCCGCTGTGATATTGACCACAGGCGCTGGATGCGCTTTGGCCTGGGTACCCATGGCCACGGCTTTTGATTCCTCCTTGATAGTTTCCGGGCGTCTACAGAACGCCTCAGGGCCCGAGCTTCCGAGTTATGCCCCCGAAGACGGGCAAACTATGGGCTGTTTTCGGGAAGCAAGCGCTGAAGAAGTAGAGCAAGCGGTAGAATCCGCTCAGAAGGCTTTTACATCTTGGTCTCAAACCACCCCTTTTGAGCGCAGCGAATACCTCAACCGTCTCGCCGACCGTCTTGAGCAAATCTTTGAAGAACTCGCTCTGATTGAGAGCAAGGAAGCCGGAAAACCGTACCAACGATTTATCGAGGATGAAAAACATCACTTGATAGATCCCCTGCGCTACTATGCATCTATCTGTAGAGCCCCCGCAGGACTCTGCGCGGGAGAATATGTCGCTGACCATACCAGCTTTGTCAGAAGGGACCCACTCGGCGTTGCAGCCCTAATCACTCCTTGGAACTATCCCCTGATGATGGCTGTTTGGAAGCTGGCCCCTGCCCTAGCCGCCGGCAACACCGTAGTACTCAAACCCTCTGAAGTAACCTCCTTAGCTACTATCTCCATGATCGCTGCCGCTCAGGATGTATTGCCTCCTGGAGTGCTTAACCTTGTTTGCGGTCGCGGCCATACTGTAGGTAAGGCCTTAGCGCAGCACCGAGCGGTTAGGATCATCTCAGTCACCGGAAGCATCCCCACAGGGCAGGCAGTACTGATGGACTCAGTGAGTAACCTCAAGCGGGTACATCTTGAACTGGGTGGAAAAGCGCCGGTGATTATCTATCCCGATGCAGACTTAGAAAAGGCGGTTGAAACACTCAAGTCGGCGAGCTTCTATAATGCCGGTCAAGATTGTACCGCCGCTTGTAAACTTATTGCCCACCATAAGATCTATGAAGAACTCTGCTTTCGCATGACCGAAGCAGCGCAAACTATCAAAACAGGACCGCTACTTGCACCTGAGACCGAGCTAGGGCCCTTAATCTCCAAAGAACACCAGCAACGGGTCCACGGTTATGTCCAGCAAGCACAAGAGCTAACAAATATCAAAACCCTCTGCGGAGGAGAGCTTCCTGAACGCTCTGGCTACCATTATCCCGCAACGGTTTTGGCCGGCGCTCAACCTGGAGACGAAATTGTCGAACGAGAAGTATTCGGCCCGGTGGTGAGTCTTTCCAGCTTCGATGACGAAAGCCAACTATTGGAATGGGTTAATAGTAGTGACTATGGATTGGCCGCTTCAGTTTGGACTCGAGATATCGCTCGCGGTCTGCGTATGAGTAAGCAGCTTCAATATGGCTGCGTTTGGGTGAATCAACATCTATTATGGCCTACAGAAATGCCCCATGGTGGCCTCAAACTATCTGGAGTAGGCAAAGAAATGTCTCCCTACGGGCTCGAAGACTATTCGGTGCTCCGCCACATCATGGTCAATATTGGAGAATAGAATGAAAATCACCGCCTTTAGAAACACTTCCGAGGGGCTGGAGCTTACTTTTTCCTCTGGCAAAGTATCTATCTACAACTATCTTTGGCTTAGAAATAACACACTTGAAGCCCGGCATCCTCGTACCCGGCAAAGGGTGATCTCCTTTCTGCAACTCCCGGCTGAGCCTAATCCGGAAACTATCTCTATTAATACGGAAGAGGCCTTATGCATCGAGTGGAAAGATGGCGCCAAGAGCCAATACTCTGTCGCCTACCTCCAACAACTGGCGGCGGAGACTCAACAGCCGTCGCTGCCTGAAATAACTCAGTGGCTGCCTCAAGATCGTCCTCAAGAGCCTTTGTTTGACTACCAAGCGCTGGAGGAGCAGCGGGAGCAGCTGCGACTGCTCACGCACTTCTATCGCTATGGTCTAGCAGTAGTGGACGGCGTACCCCAGCAGGATGGACAGGTCCTGAAGTTCACCCGTCGTTTTGGATTCGTACGCGAGACCAACTATGGCGAACTCTTCGACGTCCGCACCGTCCCTGAAGCGGACCATCTCGCCTATACCGGAGTAGAGCTACCACTGCACACCGACAATCCTTATCGCAGCCCTGTGCCAGGCATTCAGCTGCTCCATTGCCTGCAAAGCGACGTGGCCGCCACCAGCACTTTCGCTGACGGATTCCAAGTGGCTGAACTTTTGCGAAAGCAGTCTCCTAAGTCATTTGAACTATTGACTCAGACTCCGGTGCGATTTTCCTACCGTAGTCAGGGCTGCTGGTTACAACAAGACATCCCCATCATTCAGGTAGATGCGGTCCAAAACCTATCTGGGATCTGTTTCAACGACCGGTCTATGGCAGCTTTGCCTGCCCAAATGAAGTATCTGAAAGACTTCTATTCGGCCTATCGAGACCTTTCAACTTTGATGTTAAGCGAGCAAAATACTTTGGAGTTTCTGCTCAAGCCCGGACAACTTGTGATCTTCGACAATCATCGGGTGCTACACGGCCGAAAAGCTCTCAGCGCGAATACGGGTACGCGTTGGTTACAAGGCTGCTATGCAGACCATGATAGTTTCCAATCCAACCTAAGATGCCTACAAGGTAAGTATCCTTCCCACTCCTAAGAAATATTTCTTACTTTTTTCTCTCTCGTCTTGTCGTTTTTTGAAGCTGACCTCGTAACCAAAAGATGAGGGAAGCATGTACACCGAAAGTCCTCTTAAAAAACTATCTATTACTCGCCTGCGACATATTTCTCCTTTGGATCCCAGCCGCGATGCAAACCATCGCCCGCTGCGGGTAAAATGGTCTTCTGCTAGGGGCCATCTCAAAATTTCCAACATGCAAAGTTGGCACCGAGGCCAACTTAGAGAGGCCGCCAAGGCCACTCAAAGACCCGCGCTTTCCCGGCTTTTCACAGTCCTAGGCGAAGCCGGCTCGGCCCCCTTTGCTTTGGCTAGCGAGGCCGCCGAGACCATAGCCCTCACTGAGAGCAGTCCTCGCAGCCTGCATCCGCTTCCTATCTGCCATCAGGTCTTGGTCGCCAGCCTAGAAGCGCACCCTCGGGGTTGGGCTCTACTGGCCTCTCAGGAGGCCGAAACCAGGGCCCTTGCCTCGGAGGCAGCCGGCCAGCCAGTGGCTGCGGAACTCAAGCTAGGTATCTCCCGAGCTTTAGCCGAAGCCGCCCGTAGTTCCGATGCCACCTGGGGTCAGATTCTCTATTTGATCGCCAAAGACACCGTTCACGAGGAACTCTCTTTGTTGAATTTTGGAGGCGAGACCAGCAGCGGGGTAGAAGGTTTGCTGGGTTTCTTTGGGCTGGGATTGAACGATACTTGGTACTTCGAAGATGGTTCCGCAGTGGAATATAGTTCTGGAACCTGGAAGGCCTTTGCTCATCGCTCCATCGAGATAGAGCCTTAGTCTTTAAAACTGCCAACTCTCTAAACCATCGATACTCTTCAAATTCTTCTCCCTACGATAGTTCTCCTGCTCTTCTTCGTCCTTCTTCTGCCAATATTCAGGGAGCGTCTTGCGATGCTCGTCCATCTGCATCCGCGGAACACCATAGCCACAACTTTTTTGCACCGAGTCTATTGAGATAGAAATGATTTGCCGAGTACCCGGAAGTGTCTCGAAATGCTCGCTGAGTTCCTCGAACTCTGGCGTACCCAGCTGATGAACTTGGCCTCGCCCATAGATGCGATAGATCCCAGGTGTCTGGGTGAAACTATTGAACATGATAGTGATACGACCATCTTTTTGTAGATGAGCCGAAGTCTCATTGCCACTGCCGGTAAGATCTAAATAGGCGCACTGGTTAGGGCTAAGTATTCGGAAACTATCCAGACCCTTGGGACTAAGATTGATGCGGGTGTCCTCAGCGGCGGTAGCCACAAAAAACATGGGCTGCTGCTTTATAAAGTTGATATGGGCTTCAGTCAGCGAGTCAAAGAACTCAGCCATGGAACTTCCCTCCTTGGGATGCTTCGCGAGCTTGCGAGCATGTCAAGGGCGTTCTACGATGGCGCGGCGCTGACGCACACTGTTTTCGTCCCATGACCACCACCTCCACCGACTTACCCAAGCTGGGTCGCTACCAAGTGATCGACAAAATCGCAGCCGGGGGCATGGCCGAGGTCTTCCTCGCCAAAGCCGTTGGCGCCATGGGTTTCCAACGTTTGGTGGCCGTAAAGCTGATCCACGCCAACTTCACCCGCGACAAAGAGTTCGTGAAGATGTTCATCGACGAGGCGCGGATCGCGATGCACCTGCATCACCGCAACATCGTTCAGGTCTTCGATCTCGACAAAGTCGAGGGCACCTACTTCATCGCCATGGAGTATGTGCGTGGGGTTAACCTCTACGATGTCTATGAGCGCATCGCCGCCAAAAACCGCTGGGTCGAAGTGCCCATGGCCCTCTATATGGCGGCGGAAGTATCCAAAGGTCTACATTTCGCGCACACTCGCAAAGGCCCGGATGGACGTAATTTAGGTATCATCCACCGAGATATTTCGCCGCAGAACATCCTTCTATCTTTTGAAGGCGAAGTAAAAATCACCGACTTCGGTATCGCCACCGCTGCAGAGAGACTTCATCAAACCGCCGCGGGAATAGTTAAAGGTAAGTATGCCTACATGGCACCTGAGCGCCTGGAAGAAAAACCCGTCGACGCCCGGGTAGACGTCTTCTCCGTTGGCGTACTCCTTTACGAGTTGTTGGTTGGAGAGAATCCTTTTGCCGGTCCTTCGGCAGTCGAAACTATCGAAAACGTCCTTTCCAAGGAGGTTTTGGCCCCTTCAGAAAGAGGCGCGCCTGTCTCACGAAGACTCGATGAAATCTGTCTAAAAGCCCTCGCAAAAGATCCCGAGCAACGCTACCGCTCCGGTCAAGAACTCGCTGATGCTTTGACCGAATATGCCATGGAACTTACCTATGCCCGTAAGGACATGGCATCCGGTGATTCAGCCATTGCTAATCTATTGCAGGAACTATTTCCGGAAAAGGCCAACCGTCAGCCCGGTACCAATAGTTCTCCTGAAGAAATCCAACTGCCCGGTGTAGACGATGTCAACCTAGGTTCGGTGCTGGTGCAAGACACGCCCCGAGACCCAGATACTCACAAAGACGCTCACGAAACCGCCGATGACTTAGATGTGGTAGCAGGAGGCTTGTCAGACGATAGCGAAGAAGAAGCCCCCGCAGGAGACCTCGACGCTCCAACCGTCTTGCGCATGACGCCGGTCACCGCCACCCCCGACGTAGATAGTTATGACGAGGATGAAGCCGGCATGGCAACTATCGCCGCCGATGGAAGCTCGGATTGGGCCCTACAAACTCTCAACTCTGCGGATAAAGATAGTTATTCGGCAGATCCTACCGTCCCCACCCCAGCGATTTCCCGCTCTTCTTTGGGCCAAGCTATTCCCGTTCCTTCCGACGTAAAAGATACAGCCTTGCCGGGTGCGCTTCAGGCTCCGCCCGCTCCGGTACTGTCTGCTCCTCCAATATCTCTATCTAATGTGGCCAGCGGCAACCCCGGTGCCACCCCGCAGCAAAGTATCCATCCCACGGAAAGCAGCGAACAGTTCGTATTTCCGGTTAACGGAACTGAAGCACAGCGAGCCCAAGCTTCACATCCTGGCCGAGCCACTCCTAGCGCCTATGGGGCTCCCAAAAAGAAGTCCCGGCTCAATCTTATTGCCGCGATAACTATCGGCTTGGCCGTCGCTTTGGCGGCAGGCGCTTTTTGGGTCTTACAAAATAGCGAAACAACCCTTCCCGAAGTACCCATTAGCGTAGAGAGCACCCCCAGCGGCGCCGAAATATTCATCAATCGAGCGAAGCACTCGGGCCTGACGCCCGCACAGCTTAGCGTTCTGGCAGATCAGCCGCTGCATTTGGAACTTAAGAAAGAGGGTTTTAAACCTATTTCTAAGGACCTCACTCCCAAGGCAGGCGAAGCAGTACGTATTAGCGAAACTCTCACTGCACTCACCGGCAGCTTGGTGATCATTCCTACTCCGGAAAATGCCCAGGTTGAGGTGAATGGCAAGGTGTTAGGCACAGGAAAACAAAGGGCCGACGACCTCCCTTTGAAGCAAGTCATCAAGGTCAAAATAAGTGCCGAAG
>SPJK01084971.1_pt1 | contig 11356 bp, 7 predicted proteins | sample 3741771 | NCBI WGS metagenome assembly SPJK01 (sample SAMN10925997, study PRJNA522277) | cold seep metagenome | isolation source: Elba SIP-enriched marine methane seep metagenome, extraction at timepoint T2 | place: Italy: coast of Elba, Mediterranean Sea
AAAACACGAAACTCACGAACAACTTTATTTTCGTGAGTTTCGTGGACATTCATGGAAATCAAGCCATAACCTGTGATTAATGAGAAGTTACGAAAATGCTTGCTAGGTGATTGAATTCTTTACTATAGTGAGCGAATAATTATAACAGGCCGGACAACCGGCCATTTAATCAGGAAGCCTGTCTTATGCAAACATATCTAGTCGATTTACAGAACAACCTTCCCCTGGTTCTCCCTGCAACCCTCGCCGGAATTCTCATCAGCTGCCTTCTTCTTGGCCTGATCATGGCGACAAGAGGCCGTTCCAGACTCAAGCAGCAGCGCAGTACGCTGGAAGCCGAGGCCGCAAGCAAACGGGAAGAGCATGAACAGCTCAATGAAGACTTTGGCAATGCCCAGCAAAAAATTCAGGAATTCGAAACGCTGATTGCTGAAAAAGACGGCAATATCGAGGAACTGAAAAAACAGCAGCAGGCAGCCGAAGACAGGGCCGCACATACCGAAAAGCTTGAAGGCCATATCAGGCAACGCAATCAGCAGCTTGAAGAGCTGCTCGACAGTCTCGGGCAAAACCTGCAACTGGAAGACAGCGAAAAACCGCAAAGCCGCGATATCTGGGCCGATGATTTATGGGCGCGGCATAATGAGGTCGTTTCCGAACTCACGACACGGCTTATCCGTGAAGCCCAGGTGCAGGGCGAATTGCAACAGGGGCTTGAAGCCGCGAATGCAAAGCTTTCTGAAAAGGATGCGGCAAGCGCAAAACTGGAGCAGGAGCTGAAGCAGCAGGCACAAAAACTCACGGAGCTGGAACAGAATTTTGCCGCGCAAAAAGAGAGCATGGAACAATTGCAACACGAGGAGCAGGATTTATTGTCCGCCAGTGACGAAAAACTCCAGCAAAACCAGCTGCGCATTGCAGAACTCGAGCAGTTGCAGTCCGAAACTGCCCAGCAAATGAAAGCCGCGCAAGAAACGTCGGAGCAGTTGCAGCTGGCCGCGGATGAAAAGAATACCCGGATCGAGCAGATGGAAGGGGCACAGCAGGCGGTGCAGCAGGAGCTGGCCGACAAATCCGCACAGCTTGAGCTGCTTGGTCATGTGCAGGAAAAAAACCAGCTTCTGGAGCGGGAGCTGAATGAAAAGAGCCGCCAGCTTGAATTCATGTCCGGGCAGACGCGGGAAGATTCAGGGGATGACGGAAGAGTCCGGCAGCTCGAATCCGAGCTGGAGCGGCAGAATGCGCTGTTTGCAGAGAAACTGCAAGGCTTGCGCCAATCCTGCGATCTTGCCATCGACAATCAACAGGAATTGTCGCTGTCCGAACAGTGTGACGGGCTGTTTGCGCAATTGTCGGAAAAATTGCATTCACCGCAGGCCGACACTGTCGCAAAACCGGAACCTGTCGCGGAACTGGCCGAAAAGGATGGCCTGATAGAAGAATTGCGGCAGACCGTTCAGGGGCAGGAAAATCACATAGCAAGGCTTCAAGATGATCTGGACATGAAAAAAGAGGAGCTTCAGGCCAAGGGAAATCATGGAGTCCCGGCGGCAATCCTGCAAAAACAGCAGGCGGACGAGACCCGCATTGCCGAGCTGGAAAAGGCGCTTGCGGACAGCGGCAAAGGTTCTCTGACAAAAACGGCGGAAAAAGTCCAGCATCTGCCCGAAGACCTCAAGCAGCAGTTCGGTCTGCAATTTTTGAAACCTTTGAAAGAGCAAATTCACGGATTGACCGAAAATGCGCAGAAACTGCCTGGGGAGACACTGGGAAATCTTGACGAGAACTGGGTCAATCCTGCAAAAGAGCAGATCGGTTCCACCACCGAAAAAGTGAAGCATCTGCCCGAGCAGTTGAAAGGCTTTTTCAGCCAGAAACTAAGCGCCTTGAAAAAGGACTGATGCACCGGCCTTCGGAGGAAACCTCGAAGGCCCTGTCTGCGGTCACAGATGACAGCAGCTGAGGGTAAAGGAAATGTTGCTGGTGGTCTGGGCCGGGCGTTCACTGTCAAGTCCGGGCTTCATGAATCGGACGGTGAAACGGTGGCGGCCACCGCTTATCTCGGCGAAACTGGGGGTGTTTTGCGGGACTTGCACCCTCAGAAGCTGGCAGACTTCGTTGCTGTCCAGCGTCAGTTGAAAGAATCCGGCCTTGGCCACTTCCTGTCTGGAAACGCCACTCTGGCGGATGAGATTCAGGATGAGTGCTATCGCATCATGTATTTCAAGGAACGGGCGCGTCCATTCGCTCAGTTGCAGCATCTGTTTGGACTCATCCTGTGCCAGCCAGTAATGGAAAGTCGGCAGATCGAATGAACAGGTTCCGCCGGGAATGGAGCTGCGCTGGGAAAAACTCTGGAACAGGTAGCTGTTAATCAGGGGGGCACCTATCTTGCCATTGCTGGCATGAAGGCTTTTTTTGGTTTCATCCAGCATGGCCAGCATTTCATCCAGCTTGCTGCTGTCCACTTCCGGGTTGCTGGCTATCTTGTTCAGCACGTTCGACAGACGTTCGCTTTCTTTCAGGAGTTCGGACTTGATGTTGTTGCGGCTGAAAATCATCGAGACATCCAGCAGGATGGACATCACCGCCCGTTTGTCCGAAATGCTCGAGCCTTGCAAAAAATGCCTGAGTTGTATGAAGAGCTGCTCGAGGCGCATAAAAACCCGAACCCGCTCGTTAAGCGGGAATTCATAGGTAGTCTGAGTATCCACAGATGAGTCTGTCCTAAGTTGAGCTTAATAAAAAGTATAAATTGTGCAGTTTTTTGACTTGTTGTGCAAGTTGTAAAGGCGTTTTTGAATTTTCGATGACATCATCGGCTACGGCCAGCCGCTCTTCCCTTGAGACCTGGGCTGCGATGATGGCTTGTATCTGGGATTCCGGAATCTTGTCGCGCTGCCTGACCCTAGCAACTTGCATTGCTTCCGGACAGTCGATGACCAGCACTCTGTCGATCATTTCCACTCCGCCGGTTTCTATCAATAACGGGATGCTGATGATGCAGTAGCGACTTTCGAGTGCAGCGGCTTCCTTGTCGATCTGCGCATAGACGAGGGGATGGAGAATGGCTTCGAGCCTGCGTTTTTGTTCGCGGTCGGAGAAGACTCGCTCCCGGAGCAAACCCCGGTCCAGGAAGCCCTCGGCATTGAGAATCTCGTCGCCAAAGTTCTCGACGAGGGCCTTGAGGGCGGGTTGTCCCTTTTCGACCAGCCGGTGCGCAATGATGTCGGCATCAATGACCGGGATGCCCAGCTCTTCAAACAGGGTGCTGACCGTCGTTTTCCCGCAGCCTATGCCGCCGGTTAGACCAACTTTCAGCATTCTGTATTAAAGTCCCACCGCTGTCAGGTACATGTTGTTGATGTCCTCGCCCCAGATCAATGCCAGCCAGCCTGCCGCAGCAAGATAGGGGCCGAACGGAATCGGAATGTTGTGGTCGCGGCGCACGAAAATCACCATCGAAATGCCAATGACGGCCCCGACCAGCGATGACAGTAATACGATGACCGGCAGAAACTGCCAGCCCAGCCAGGCACCGAACAGCGCCAGCAGCTTGAAGTCTCCATAGCCCATGCCTTCCTTGCCGGTGACCAGCTTGAAGAGCTGGTAGACCGTCCACAGGCTCAGATAGCCTGCAACCGCCCCGATGATACTGGATTCAGGGTCGGCAAAGACCCCGAAGATGCTCAGAAAAAGTCCCAGCCACAGCATCGGCAGCGTGATGGAGTCCGGCAGGAGCTGGCTGTCGATGTCAATGAAGCTTAGCGCGATCAGGGACCAGGTCAGAAGCAATGCGAACCAGAGTTCGATGCCATAGCTGAAATGGAAAGCGACGATTGCAGAACAGGTGCCGGTCAGCGCCTCTATCAATGGATAGCGCGGGGATATCGGCGCTTCGCAATGGGAGCATTTTCCTTTCAGCAACAGATAGCTGAGTACGGGAATGTTATGGTAGGGCTTGATCGCGCTCTTGCAATGCGGGCAGTGGGATAGCGGGAAAATAAGGTTGAAGGCGCTTTCATCCTCCACGTCTTCATCGTTTTCAATTTCGAGATATTCTTTGCATTCCTTGCGCCATTCACGTTCCATGATGACAGGGAGCCGGTAGATGACCACATTGAGAAAGCTTCCTATCAACAGACCTAAAACAGCAATGACAAAAATAAAAACGAGAGGATAAGATAAAAAGAATGTTGAAAATTGCATAAAAAAGATATGTTAAGTTTTTATTAGTCTGGAAAAGGCAAGTTCATCCGTTTTAACTGATGTTACGCATTGTCCACGAAATGCAGGCATTAAAAACCTTGCTAACTGCTCGAAATTTCAGTTACACCGTCATGCGGGCATCCAGTCACATGGAGGTGAATTAGGCTTGTTTTCCCTCGCTCTGAATTCCGGCTTCCCTGCCGGAATGACGAGTTTTTTATCAAAAGGCTGTGTAGTTAAGGATTGATCGTGCAGTTCGATATTTTTTGTTCGTGCGTAACATTAGTGTTTTAAGATGATTCAGCCCGAAGAACCGCAATTCTTCGGGCTGTTGATAATCGTCAGGCAAACAGGGTGGGAGAATTAACCGACCGCAGAACCCATTTGGAAGATGGGCAGGTACATTGCGACAATAAGGCCCCCTACCAGAATCCCAAGAACCACCATGATGAAAGGTTCCATCAGACTGCTCAGGTTATCGACCAGGTTGTCCACTTCCTCTTCGTAAAAGTCGGCCACCTTGTCAAGCATACTGTCGATGGAGCCTGCTTCCTCGCCGATCGCGACCATCTGGATGACCATGTTCGGGAAAAGTTTTGCTTTCACCATCGAGAACTGCAATTGCTGGCCTTCTGCAATGTCATTTTGCATCTCTTTCACCGCATCGTAGAATACGATGTTGCCGCAGGCCCCGGCGACAGAATCAAGGGCTTCGATCAACGGCACACCCGCAGCCGACATGGTTGAAAGGGTGCGTGAAAAACGGGCGATTGCCGATTTGTAGATGATTAGCCCGACAATGGGAATCTTCAGCATGGTTCGGTCAACAAACTGACGGAATTCTTTGGAACGTTTATGCACATAGCTGTAAGCCTTCAGGGTCAGATAGATGCCGCCGACCACTTTCCACCAGTGCTCTTGCATCCATGCCGACAGGGCAATCACGAACTGGGTGAAGGCAGGCAACTCGGCACCGAAACCTGCGAACAGCTCTTCAAATACAGGAACGACAAAAATCAACAGGATGGCGGTCACAACGAAAGCGACCACCAGTACCGCTATAGGATAGGTCAAGGCTTTCTTGACCTTTTTGCGCATCGACTCGGATTTTTCCTTGTAGGTTGCAATCTTGTCCAGCAACGATTCGAGCACCCCTGCCTGTTCACCGGCTGCGACCAGATTGCAGAACAGGTCATCGAAATAAAGCGGCCTTTTCTGCAAGGCTTCTGCCAGCGTGTCGCCGCCTTCGATATCGGCCTTTATGTTCAGCAGCATTTCGCTCATGCTGGGATTGTCATGTCCCTTGCCGACAATGTCGAAGGATTGCACCAAAGGTACGCCCGATGACAGCATGGTGGCAAGCTGCCTTGCAAAAACTGCAATGTCCTTGGTCTCGATCGGTTTTTTCTTTGCCCCGCCGAACAGATCCTTGGGCTTTTTCTTGATCTTCATGACCCGGATGCCCATGCTGCGCAACTCGTTACGGGCCGCAGCTTCGCTAAGGGCGGTGATCTCTCCTTTTGCGTTGCCTCCCTTTTTATCCTTGCCGTTGTAGACAAAGTCAATCGGTTCTTCTGATACTGCGGCCATGGTTCTACTCCTCGGTCACCCTGTCTACTTCTTCGATGGTGGTAATCCCCTGCATGATTTTCAACATGCCGGAGCGTCTCAAATCGTTCACCCCTTCCTCTTTGGCAAGCGCAGCCAGCTCCATGGCATTGCCGCCCGCAAGAATCAGGGCCTTGATTCTTTCGGTCAGCGGCATCACTTGATACATGCCAACCCGGCCCTTATAGCCTTCATTACACATCTCACAGCCTACGGCTTGATAAATGGTGTGCTCTTCAAGTTCTTCTTTGGTGAAACCATAGTCAAGAAGAAGCTGTTCTGGATACTCGCCGGGTTTTTTGCACTGCTCGCACAATCGCCGTGCCAGACGCTGTGCCATCACCAGGTTGACCGCGGCAACGATGTTAAAAGGCTCGATACCCATCTGCATCAGTCGGTTGATGGTCTGCGGCGTATCGTTGGTGTGCAGGGTCGAAAGCACCATGTGACCTGTCTGTGCGGCCTTGATGCCAATACTGCCTGTTTCAAGGTCACGAATCTCCCCGATCATGATGACATCAGGATCCTGACGCAGGAAAGCCTTCAGTGCAGAGGCAAAAGTCAGGCCCGCCTTGGGGTTCACGTTAACCTGATTGATGCCTTCCACGGTAATCTCGACAGGGTCTTCTGCGGTGGAAATGTTGCGGCCTATGGTATTGATGATGTTAAGTCCCGTGTACAACGACACGGTCTTTCCGCTACCCGTAGGCCCTGTCACCAGCACCATGCCGTAGGGTCTGTGAATGGCATCGGTGAACAGTTTTTGCTGCACTGGCTCAAAGCCGAGTTTTTCGATGCCTATTTCGGCACTGGTCGGGTCTAAAATCCGCATGACGATTTTTTCGCCAAACAGGGTGGGACAGGTATTGACACGAAAATCAATCGCTTTCGTTTTGGAGAGTTTAAGCTTAATCCGCCCGTCCTGAGGAACACGCCTTTCGGCTATATCCATTTTAGACATGACCTTGACCCTTGAAACGAGCCGGTTGGCGATGTTCATTGGAGGGCGGGCATATTCATAAAGCATCCCGTCACCCCGGAAACGAATCCGGAAAATTTTTTCGTATGGTTCAAAGTGAAGGTCAGAAACACCTTTTTTGATGGCATCCAATAGAACTTTATTGACATATTTAACGACTGGGGCCTCATCCGCTTCCGAAGACGGGACAATGGCCCCGCTTGCATCCTCGTCTGTATCGGCAACCTCCAGATTGGCCAGGTCATCATCCAGGTCATCCATGCTGGTGTCGGCGGCTTCCTGTGCTTTTTCTATGGCTTTTGTCAGCTTGTCTTCTTCAACCAGAATTGCTTCCGTATTAAGACGGGTATTGAATTTTATCTCATCCAGTGCAGTCGGGTTGGCAGGATCTGAGGTGGCGACAAAAAGCTTGTTGCCACGCTTGAAAAGCGGCAAGACATGATGTTGCTCAATGAGGTTTTCGCTGACCAAATCCAGAGGAATTTCGGTTAGGTCGATTGCGTTCAAATCCAAAAGCGGGATGCCGAATTCAAGCGAGGCCAGGGAAGCTACATCCTGTGCATTCACCAGCTTTTTTGCAACCAGATAGCTTATCAAAGAGACTTTGTCCTTTTGGGCCTCGTCCATGTATTTCCGTGCATCAGCCTCCTCCAGAAAGCCATCCTGGACCAGACATTTTGTCAGTCCGCTCAACGGTAAATTAGGTTTTGCAGTTGCCATAGACATATTCTTTATTTATGAGGTGATAATCCGGATCATGGGTCATGAGTTTTCAGGATTCTGGCTTATTGTTTCGAACGGTTCTGCCTTCAATGCTTTTGGGCTGTGTTTTTTATGAAAAAACATGATTGCCGAATTTTAGGTCGCCGGTTCGACACGGTGCGGGCCTCAAAGATCTTGATGGCATTTGAGGCCTTTGTTTTCAATAACCAGATTTTTCATTTCTCCACGGTTCACCGAAAAAATCGAACGAACGGCGGTAATGAATGCTAAATATAGATGAAATGGCCGTTTTATACTAGCCATGAAGCCACAAAACGGCACTATATTTCCCTATTTTCTGCCTGCTGTTCACAGAGCCTTTATTTTGTCAAGTTGCTGTTCAAGGTTTTTCAGCGAAGACTCCAGAGAAGCCAGCTTACCTTTTTCCTTTTTGACGACTTCGGCAGGTGCCTTGTCAACAAATTTGGGATTGTTGAGCTTGCCGGTGATTCTGGGCATTTCCTTGTGAATTTTCTGGATTTCCTTCTCAAGACGGGCAATTTCCGCTTCCTTGTCAATCAACCCGGCCAGGGGAATCAAGACTTTCATTTCACCAACCAGCGCAATCGCCGATTCCGGCGCATTTTCACCCGCATCCAGCCAGGTGATGGATTCAAGTCGGCCCAGCTTTTCAAGATAATTCCTGTTATTTTCAAGGAAAGTTTTATCAGTGTCCGAACCGTTTTCAATCAGTACCGGCAATGGTTTTCCGGGAGCAATGTTCATTTCGCCCCGGATTCGACGCAGCCCCAGAATGAAAGTCATGATCCAGTCCGTCTCGTCAATTGCGGCCTGATTGATCTGGCTGTCATCGCTTTCTGGATAGGGTTGCAACATGATGGTGTCGGCATGAATGCCTGTCAAAGGCGCGACTTTCTGCCAGATTTCTTCAGTGATGAAAGGCATGATCGGGTGTGCCAGACGCAGAATGTTTTCTAGCACTGTCAAAAGGGTCTTGCGTGTTCCCCGCTGTATCGAAGCATTTTCAGACTGCAATGAAATTTTGCTCAACTCCAGATACCAGTCGCAATATTCGTTCCAGATGAACTCATACAAAGTCTGCGATGCAAGGTCGAAACGATAGTGCTCGATGGCTTCCGAGGTTGTCGCTATGACCTGGTTCAGGCGCGAAATTATCCAAAGATCGACCTGGGTGAATTCGCAGCCACCGGACAGGCCGTCGTCGCGGCCTTCAGTGTTCATCAGCACATAGCGGGCCGCGTTCCACAGCTTGTTGCAAAAATTGCGGTAGCCCTCGGTGCGGGCCAGATCGAAACGGATGTCACGGCCTGTCGAAGCCATCGACGCAAAAGTGAAACGCAATGCATCGGTGCCGAAAGCCGGAATGCCATCAGGAAACTGCTTGCGGGTCGCTTTCTCGATCTTCTGGGCCAGATGCGGCTGCATCATGCCAGCGGTGCGCTTCTTGATGAGATGTTCGAGGTCTATGCCGTCAATCAGGTCGATCGGGTCGAGAATGTTGCCCTTGCTCTTGGACATTTTCTGGCCCTCGGCATCGCGCACCAGTCCGTGTATGTAGACTTCCTTGAACGGAACATCGTTCTGGAATTTCAGCCCCATCATGATCATTCTCGCGACCCAGAAGAAAATGATGTCAAAGCCCGTGACCAGTACGCTGCCAGGATAATGCATTGCCAGTTCCGGTGTCTTTTCCGGCCAGCCCAGCGTCGAAAATGGCCACAATGCCGAGGAAAACCAGGTATCCAGTACATCTTCGTCCTGCTTTAAAGGATAGTCGTCCGCAAGACGGTGGGTCTTCCTGATTTCGGCTTCGTTCTTGCCGACATAGACATTGCCCGCGTCGTCGTACCAGGCCGGAATCCTGTGGCCCCACCAGATCTGCCGCGAAATGCACCAGTCCTGGATGTTGCGCATCCACTCGAAATAGGTGTTTTTCCAGTTGTCCGGCACGAACTTGATGTCACCGTCCTCGACCGCCTTGATCGCGGGTTTTGCCAGAGGCTCGGCTTTCACATACCACTGGTCGGTCAGGAACGGTTCGATGACGGTGTTGGAGCGGTCGCCGCGCGGAACCATCAGCTTGTGATCCTCGACCTTTTCCAGCAGGTTAAGAGCCTTCAAGTCATCGACAATCTGCTTTCTGGCATCGAACCTGTCCGTGTCATGGTACAGCAATGGAATCAGGTTATGCTCGTCTTCCTCATTGTTGCGGATGGTCGCATCGGGGGTGAAGATATTGATCAGGCCACCATGCGGCAGTTCGGAAATCGCCTTGCTGTCACGGTGACGCAGCCAGACTTCATAATCATTGAAGTCATGAGCAGGGGTGATTTTTACGCAGCCGGTACCGAATTCGGGATCGACATAGTCATCGGCGATGATAGGGATGCAGCGGCCCGCGATCGGAATCTCGACAAACTCGCCAATCAGGTGTTTGTAACGCTCATCGCTTGGATGAATCGCGACCGCAGCGTCGCCGAGCATGGTTTCGGGGCGCGTGGTCGCAACAATCAGATGCCCGGTTCCGTTCGACAAAGGATAGCGCATGTGCCACATCGAGCCGCTCTCTTCCTCGGACAGCACTTCCAGATCGGAAACGGCGGTATGCAGCACGCTGTCCCAGTTCACAAGACGCTTGCCGCGATAGATCAGCCCCTCTTCGTACAGGCGGATGAACACTTCCTGCACTGCATCGGACATGCCCTCGTCCATGGTGAAACGCTCGCGCGTCCAGTCCAGCGAAGCCCCCATCCGCCGCAACTGCTTGGTGATGGTGCCGCCGGAATGCTCTTTCCATTCCCAGACCTTTTCGACGAATTTTTCGCGCCCGAGATCATGGCGGGTCACGCCCTTGCTGTTGATGATACGCTCGACGACCATTTGCGTCGCAATCCCTGCATGGTCGGTTCCGACTTGCCACAGGGTGTTGCGGCCTTTCATCCTGTGATAGCGGGTCAAGGCATCCATGATCATGTCCTGAAATGCATGACCCATGTGCAGGCTGCCGGTGACATTCGGTGGCGGAATCATGATGCAATAGGATTCACCCTCGCCTTTGGCGGCAAAATAACCTTTTTCTTCCCAGTCGTTGTACCAGCGTTGTTCTATTGAGTGGGGGGCGTATGTTTTTTCCATAGTTCTATAAATAAATATTTCGAGTGTGCGGTTAACGGCAGGGGCTGCCAATCATGCTTCATGAATGTCTTGATAAAGAGTTTTCCCGTTCATGGATGTTAAGCGGAAGACAAATTTTCAAGCCATCAAGTGTTGGGCATTTTGCTCTTTGAAGTGAAAAACAGGTTTTTTCACGGATGCCCAAAACCAAAACAAATGTGGCTCTCTGGGATTTTCCATGGAATAGGGCTGGCAATCTTTTCGTAGAGTATGAAAATTAAGAGAGGACTGCCAGTCCTTTTGTTGAACAGCACAAATTTTCACGGGAAATCCTGAAAGCCCATAAATGTTTTGAATCCCAACATTATTAAAAAAACCATGGTTTTCTGGGGTGGCCGGGTTTAGGAATGAAAATTAAACGGCTCGAAACAGAAGTAAAAAAGCTTGAGCTTTTTACGAGTCACGCCAATAGCTCTAAAGCTATTGAACTCCATCAAACTTGCAAGACTTGAAAATCGTTCTTTCAGTCAAAGATTGAGGCGATATTTGCAAACGTGAAAAAACCTGTTTTTCCATTCCTCTGGGCAGCATCAGTTAGTTATTTAGGGAGCTAGAACTAAATAACATACCTCACTGATATTGATACACCATGAAGGATACGAAAAGCATGAAGTTTATCGTAACTACTCAGCCGTCCAATAC
>SPJK01027943.1_pt1 | contig 11354 bp, 11 predicted proteins | sample 3741771 | NCBI WGS metagenome assembly SPJK01 (sample SAMN10925997, study PRJNA522277) | cold seep metagenome | isolation source: Elba SIP-enriched marine methane seep metagenome, extraction at timepoint T2 | place: Italy: coast of Elba, Mediterranean Sea
CCAAGATAAAATGCCCGATCATGATAAGCCCTACGCATGGCTTCAATAATTAAATGCTTACGCGTGGTCTGATCCATTTCATTCAATGGGTAAGCGGATATTATATTTAACGCTTCAGCCAGCACGATTCCGCCCGATGACGGTAAAGACGCACTGGTGATTTGTAAACCTTTATAACTTGCTTTCACCGGGCTTCTTTCTTTCACCTGATAATTATTCAGATCCTCCTGTGTCCAGATACCGCCTGCCTGACTGACTGAGAGAATCAAACGTCTGCCAACTTCTCCTTGATAAAAACCGTGTTTACCATGCTCAGCTAACTGCCGCAAAGTAAATGCCAGATCGTTCTGCCGTAGATACGCTTGTGGCTCAGGCAATTGTTGATTTTTTAAAAATATTGCCGCTGTTGCAGGATAAGACTGCAGTTGCGACAATCGAAACTTCAACAGTCTACGGTGACGTTGTCCAATTTTAAAGCCTTGCTGTGCATAACGTATCGCGGGTTGCAAAGCTTCTGACAATGTTAAACGACCATATTTTTTTGATAAATGCACCAGTGCAGCCGGTAAGCCGGGAATAGCGGCGGAAAGCGCACTGTTTCTCGATAAGCCTTTAACCACTTCCCCCCGCGAACCCAAAAACATATTCTGATCGGCAGCTGCTGGAGCTTTCTCTCTGCCATCAATCATCACCTCCAGTTTATCTTCCGCTCTATGCAATAACCAGAAACCGCCACCACCCAATCCAGATCCTGCGGGTTCAAGTACTGCTAAGGCGGCACTGACTGCAACAGCGGCATCAAAAGCATTACCTCCCTGTTGTAAAATTTCAAATCCGGCATAGCTTGCTAAAGAATGTGCTGAAGCAATCGCGGCCTGCTTTTCTTCTGCTTTGATCTGTCCGACAGAAAAGAAAAAAGCGATTATCAGTGCTAATATTAATTTCTTTAAAATTGTCATACTTTGCTCTATACCAATAGAAGTCGATAAATGATAGGATTCAAATCATATCATTCAAGCACGGATTATAATGACAAATAAAAGCTATACGCTCGGATTTATTGGTATTGGACTTATGGGCAAGCCCCTGACTCTACGTCTACTGCAAGCCGGTTTTAAAGTCAATGTCTGGAATCGCAGCAAGAAAAAACTGCAGGCCGTTACCAGCGCCGGTGCAAAGGCTTATGATTCAATATCCGATCTAGTCCGCGCCTCTGATGTGATTATTTTATGTCTGGCCAATAGTTCAGTGGTGGAATCAGTCGTAGAGGAGAATATATTAAGCTCAGGCTCTAGCGAAAAATTATTAATTGATTTATCCAGTATCGATCCTGAAACCACAAAAAAACTGGCAAAAAAATTATTTCAGCAATGTGATATGCACTGGGTTGATGCCCCCATTTCAGGCGGCACTATAGGAGCTGAAAAAGGGACACTGGCAATTATGGCTGGCGGACAGAAAGACGATATCGCTATCGCCAAAACCGTTTTAAAACCGCTTTACCAACAATTAACCCATATGGGCCCTGTTGGCAGTGGTCAAGTGACAAAGATTTGTAATCAAATGATCGTCAGCTGTAATGTTATGGTGATTGCTGAAATGATCGCACTGGCTCAAGCATCGGGAGTCGACGCAGAAAAAATACCGCAAGCCCTGACCGGCGGCTTTGCCGATTCCAAACCTCTGCAAATTGTCGGCCCGGAGATGGTCACAAAAACATTTCAGCCGATCAAATGGCGCGTGCAAACACTGTTAAAAGACCTGAATATGGCCGCCGATTTATCCAAACAACAGGGAAATGCCATTCCTATGTCGGGATTAGCTGCACAATTAATGCAACTTCATGGCAAAAATGGGTTCTTAGAACAAGACCCTGCAACATTAATTAAATTATTTGCGCAAGACTGATGCTTCAATTTTCGGCTAATTTAAGTTTATTATTCACCGAGCTCGATTTATCTGAGCGTTTTCAGGCTGCAAAACTGTCTGGCTTTGATGCGGTCGAAATTCAGTTTCCCTATCAACTACCCGCTGAACAGATCAGGCAATTATTGGATCAACATCAACTTGAACTGGTTTTATTCAATATTGCTGCCGATGATTTATTGCAAGGCGGAGAAGGCCTAGCCAGTGTCCCTGAAAAAAAACAGCAATTCAAGCAAGCTTTAGAGCAATGCAAAACCTATGCTGAGGTTTTACACCCCGCGGCGATCAATGTACTGCCCGGCCGATGCCAAATAAACCCAAAACGTAAAAGCGAATACTTATCGACTTTTATCGACAATCTGTTATTGGCTCTGGAAACATTTCGACCTCTAGGTATTAAAACCGTTTTTGAGGCTATTAATACTGTAGATATGGCGGACTTTCTTATTCACAGCAGCCAGCAAATGCTGGATATTTTGCAACAATTGCAGCAATCTGGATTATATATACAATATGATATTTATCATATGGCTCAAATGGGTGAAGATTACACGGCATTTATTCTCAATCACGCAGAAAAAATCGGACATATTCAATTTGCTGATCAGCCCGGAAGGCATCAACCCGGTACAGGAAAAATTGATTTCCATGCTGTTTTCAATGCAATTGACGATTCAACTTATTCTGGATGGCTTGGAGCCGAATATATCCCTAAAGACAGCACAATACAAAGCCTGGCCTGGCTGAACAAGAATCATTTCAGATCATGAAACATTTAGTCCACATTAATAGCCTGATTATCTTATTTATTAGCATTCTGCTAATACCAACAGATAGTTATTCACAGAGTTTTGAGGAAGAGCAACACATCGACCTCTTAGTCAAACAAATTCTAACTGCGGAAAACCACCCTTATTTAAATCAAACTGACTATTACACTTATCTTCAAGCCGTCAATGAGCTCTATTATTTTTCCCCAGATCATTTACTTTGGTTGAATAGCAATCAGGATGAAGACAATATAAAGGCTGTTATAAAGCTTTTGGCTGACGCAAAACAAAGTGGTCTTGATGAAAATCATTACAAACACGCGTTTCTTCAATCAAAATGGTTACAACTTAAAGCCCAGGCAATTCAACCAGTCAAAGAACGTGTTTTACTGGACACCGCCATCAGTTTCAAACTATTCCATTTATTATCAGACCTAAAATACGGTCGAATTAAACCTAAAGCAGTTAAGTTTAATTTTATAAGCAACAAATCCAGCCTGAATTTCATTCCTTTAATCTTAAACGCTGTGCACAATAATCAGATCGACAGATTAATTGCCCAGGTTGAACCCAGTTTACCAAGCTATCACAGCCTGAAAAGAGTGCTGGCAAAATACCGCCAACAACTTAAACAGAGACAACATTTTCCGGTCGAATACCAAACCTCAATTAAACCAAATGAACGTTCAGAGCAAATCAGCACAATAAGAAAACAGCTGGCTCAATTAACAATCAACATCAGCGGCTCAGAAACAGCAGAAACAGCAGAAACAGCAGAAACAGCAGAAACAGCAGAAACAGCAGAAACAGCAGAAACAGCAGAAACAGCAGAAACAGCAGAAACAGCAGAAACAGCAGAAACAGCAGAAACAGCAGAAACAGCAGAAACAGCAGAAACAGCAGAAACAGCCGTTATTGAAAATACCAGCGCGGATAAAAAGGATTTAGCTTTCCCAGATCCAGAATTCTATGATGATCAACTGGTTGCTCTAATTAAAGGTTTTCAAACAAAACATGGGCTGGAAGCTGACGGCGTTATTGGTAAAAAAACTATTGCAACACTCAATATCCCTCTTTCACAACGTATAGAACAACTTGAACTGGCACTGGAACGCTTACGCTGGCTACCCAAAATACAATCTGATTCATTTGTGCTGATCAATATCCCGGCATTTCAATTATGGGCTTACAACTCTGAAAATACAGATCCACTTCCACAACTCAATATGAAAGTCATCGTTGGGAAATCAGTTAAGACGCCTTCTCCGATATTCACTGCCAATATGTACTATCTGGAATTTGCCCCATATTGGAATATCCCCAGAAGTATTACAGTCGAAGAAATTATACCTAAGATAGAAGAAAACGAAGCCTATCTGGAAGAAGAGAATATGGAACTGGTCAGTGGTTTTCATAACAACTCATTGCCCATTCCTTTTACCGAAGAAAGTTATAGCGAACTACAAGCGGGGAAATTAAAGTTGAGACAACGCCCGGGGAAAGGTAATGCGCTAGGCAAAGTGAAGTTTATTTTTCCCAATAATTACAATGTGTATTTGCATGACACTTCGGCCCGCCGTTTATTCAAAAAGTCGAAAAGAGATTTTAGCCATGGCTGTATTCGAGTAGAGAAACCCGCTGAACTTGCCAATTTCGTATTGCGTTCCAAATCTGGCTGGAATCAGTCTGTCATTAAAAACGCAATGCACTTGAGCAAACCGAAAAAGGTTAACCTGAAAAAACCTGTTCCCGTTATCGTGTTTTACTCAACAGCTTTGGCTATAGAGGATAAAGTATATTTTTACGAAGATATATACAACTATGACAGCCGATTAAAACAGGCCTTAGAAATACACAATCAGGCCTGGTTAAATCAGCAAAGCCAAACTTCTATGCTTACCAGGAACGAACCCGACCTGTATCAATATGAACAAAATCAGATTTCCGGTAATAACCCACTCCACCGCGTTTCATTGCCATACCAGCCTGCTGAATAATTTTTGAATCGACTCCTTCAATACGAATATCGATCGCCTGTCCCAGCATATGCAGGCTTTTCTTCGCAACCCCAGAACTGCTTCTCTTCAGCATCATATTCGTTGCAGGTGAACGATAAGCAGATATAACCTGGATAGTTTTATTGCCACCCAGGCTATTTTGCAAGTCATATAATAAATTAAATAAATCAGGATCCATATTATGCACATCACCAGAACGATGATCTCTCAGCAGGTAATTAATCTCCTGCATAGCACCACTAACATATTGACCATCTTCAAAATAAGTCATACTCAATTTTTCATCGGTATGCAGATTATAGAAGTTTAATTTCTTTGCCGGTTGCTGCTTCCAGCTTGCTGCAGCCTGCACTATCCCAGGCATTCCAGTCAGGGCAACTGCTGAGCCACACGCCAGACCTTTTAAGAAAAGTCGACGAGATTTTAGCTCATCAATAACAGTTTCACGATTATCCATTTTTTCCAATCTCTAATAAATTTCTGTAATGCTTACAAAAAATATAATTCAACAATCCAAATATATTTGTGAAAGAGCTCTAGAAGTATTTAAAACCTCCATTTAAAACAAGACTATTGAGTCAGCTTTATATATTTTTGATATAAGGTGTCATGATCTTCGACATTTTTAGCATCTTTTTCAATGCAATCGACAGGACAGACTTCTATACATTGTGGAACATCATGATGACCAATACACTCTGTACATAAATCTGGATTGATTTCATAAATGTCTTCCCCCTGGCTGATTGCGCCATTTGGACATTCAGGTTCACAAACATCACAGTTAATACATTCATCATCAATTATTAAAGACATCTTAACTCCTTAACTAAACTTTTTAACCAATCTTTCTTCCACATATCGAGGCACAAAACTAGAAACATCACCGCTTAGTCTTGCTATTTCTCGAATCATACTGGAAGAAATAAATTCATATTGTTCGGCCGGTGTCAGAAAAACCGTTTCCAACTCGGGTGATAAACGGCGATTCATTCCAGCCAATTGAAATTCATATTCAAAATCTGAGACTGCTCTCAAACCTCGTAACACAACATTTGCACCCTGTTCTTTGGCGCAATCCACCAACAGATTATCAAAACCGATAATTCTGACGTTATCCAGCTTACTGGTAACTTCTGTTGCAATTTCGACCCGCTCAGCCAAAGTAAATAACGGCGCTTTACCCTGGCTTTCTGCAACCGCAACAATCACACTGCTAAACAGTTTCGACGCTCTTAATATTAAATCCAGATGTCCGTCTGTTATCGGGTCAAATGTGCCTGGGTATATCGCTGTCATATTTATGTGATTCTACTCATCACAAAACCGAGTATTGTAGCATAAACAACAACTAGGCCGAAAATTCATCGGCGAAATAGGCTTTGCATAAAACATTAAGCCTTATTGCGTTGAAACAAATAATAAGCCACTTCACCTGCTGTTTTATGCTTCAAGCATTGCCAGTTAAGCGGTAATTGGTCCAACAGCAATTGACTTTCCACTTCCACATATATCTTGGCTGCATCGGCCAACCATTGTTTATCTTCCAGCCATTGACAGACCTGTGATGCCATTCCTTTAGCGAAAGGCGGATCCAGAAAAACCAAATCAAATTCACCCGCATCGGAGGCTAAAAATCTAAACACGTCTGATTTTTCGATATTAATCTGTCTGGCATTCAACATTTTCCTGTTCTGGTCAATTAATCGGCAGGCACGGTTATTTTGTTCTACCATCAGAACCTCAGCAGCGCCACGCGAAGCCGCTTCAAACCCTAAAGCACCGCTCCCTGAAAACAAATCCAGACAACGGCTACCCCGCACATCTTTCTGCAACCAGTTAAATAACGTCTCCCTGACTCGAGCCGGCGTCGGTCTTAAGCCAGGAGTATCCTCAAACTGCAATTGCCTGCTACGCCATTCACCGGCAATAATTCTGAGTTTATTTTTCAATGCTAATCATACCTACTTATTACCACCGACAGTAATGGTATAAATTGACTCCGGCTTTACTCGGCGTCTGAAAGCATCCTTAATCGAAATAGCCGTTACTGCTTCCACGCGTTTCTGAAACGTATCCAGATAATCTAGTGGTAGTTGATAAAAACCTATCATCGCCACATAACTGGTTAACTTACTATTCGTATCTAAACGCAAAGCAAAGCCACCGGTAATATTCTTTTTAGCTGCAGTCAAAGCCTCCTCTGTTGGCCCTTGCTCAACAAAGCGGCTTAAAGTATTCTGCATAACCTTTACCGCCTCAGAAGTCTGATCATTTCGGGTCTGCAAGCCCATGGTAAAGGGGCCTCTTCTGAACATAGGCGAAAAATAACTGTATGCGCTATAGGCTAGTCCACGCTTTTCCCGCACTTGTTCGAACAATTGTGAAACCAGTCCGCTGCCTCCCAGAATATGATTCCCAACATATAAATCCATATAATCATTATCCTTTCTATGCATTCCTACCAAGCCAGCCAATACATGTGTTTGGGTAGATGGAAAATGTATATGTTTATTAAAAGCTTTATCCGCAACTTTAACCGGCACGATTGTTTCCGTTTTTTCACCACTAGCCAGCCCGGCAACTAAAAACTCCGATATTTGTTTTGCCTGCTCCCTAGACAGATCCCCCACGATAACCACCTTGGCATTTTTAGCAACATAATATTGTTGATAAAATTCACGAATATGTTTAGGGCTGAAGCCTGATACAGTTTCTATCAAACCATCTGTGGGGTGAGCATAAGGGTGATCCGTATATAGAGCCTTATAAAAAGCCATCGAAGCTAAAGCCCCTGGCAATTCCTCACGATGTTTCAAACCAGCCAGAGTACGGTTTTGTTCGCGGATAAAATCAGCCTCCTTGAAAGTAGGCTTACTGAGGATAATTTGTAGCGTGTTCAATGCTTTATCCAGCAATTTTTTATCCGTTAGGGAGCGTAATGAAAGCCATGCCATATCCCGGTTTACACCACTACCAAACTGCGCTCCCACACTTTCAAAGCGCTGGGCAATCATATCGGCATTCCAGTCACCGGCACCAGTATTCAACAAAGTCGAAGTTAATGCAGCTAGGCCGTATTGATCACCATCTCTGGCGCTACCAGCATCAAAAACCACACGCACATCAACCATCGGCAAACCACTGGTGTTAACATAAAAAACCGAACCTCCTTGAGGCGTTTGCCAATGTTCAATTTTTGCCGCTGCAGACAAACTCTGACTGAATAAAACAAATAATATGTAAATAATACTAATACGCATGACGTCCTCCGCTTAACTTAGCTGTCTTTTTTTCTTGTTCTATCGCCAGAGGTTGCAGATAAACAATATTTAACTGATCTTCCAGTAAATATTTTCTGGCTGCCTCCCTGACATCTTTAGCACTTATTTGGTTAATTTTTTCAACATATTCATCTGCCTTTTGCCAGCCAATACCAATAGTTTCCAACACTCCCAATTGCATCGCCTGATAAAAATTTGAATCTTTTTCATACACCGCACTGGCCAAAACCTGGGCTTTTACCCGATCCAGTTCTGCACTAGAAACCAGTTCAGTTTTCAATTGATAAATTTCCTGTTTTAAAGCATATTCCATATCAAAAACCGTTTTTCCTTCAGCCGGCGTTGCATCCAGCATAAACAAATCAGGCAAACGAGACATCATGTTATAACCTGCTCCTGCAGACACAGCAATTTGCTGCCCTCGAACCAAACGGGTATCCAAACGTGCACTACGCCCTCCATCTAATATTCCAGCAAGCACTTCCAGTGCATAAGCATCGCTTTCGTTATCTACAGAATTTAATACCGGCACTTTGTAGCCCATCAATATATAAGGCAGTTTTGCCGGCAGTTTGACTGTCATTTTTCTCAATCCATGCTGCTTTACTTCTGACTGTTGCTTTACTGGTTTAATGTTACTGGTTTTAATTTCGCCAAAATATTTTTCCGCCAGCTTAAAAACCTTCTCCGCTTGAATATCTCCAGCTACAACAAGCGTCGCATTATTCGGTGCATACCAAAGTTCATACCAATCCTGCAGGTCATCAATCTGGTAACTGGCAATATCGGAGGGCCAACCGATTACCGGGTTTTTATAAGGGCTGTTTGAAAAAGCCATCGCCATAAAATGTTCTTGGGCCTTAGATCTCGGCTTGTCATCAGTACGCATTCTGCGTTCTTCTGTAACGACTTCCAATTCTTTTTTCAGCTCTTCAGCCTTTAACAGCAATCCACGCATACGATCTGCTTCCAGCTTAAAACTTACCTCTAAACGGGATTTTTCCATGGTCTGGAAATACGCAGTATAATCGCGTCCAGTAAAAGCATTTTCACGCCCGCCATTTTCGGCAATAATCTTGGAAAAAGCACCATCAGGGTATTTTTCAGTTCCCTTGAACATCATGTGTTCCAGCATATGAGATATCCCGGTAATTCCACCCGGCTCATAACTGGATCCCACTTTATACCAAATTTGAGAAACTACCACCGGCGATCGATGATCTTGTTTTACCAGAACCTTTAAACCATTATTTAAAATTCTTTCATGAACTTTGACTGTTGAACTGTAGACGCTGACTGGCAAGCACATCAACGCCAAAATAGTTACCCTAAAAATCATAAATTCTCCGTTTTATTAAATGTTAGCGCTCGGACTATATCAAAAATGAATAGTTCATTGTATTCTATACAATCTATAAAGACCCAAGATATGTAGATAATAATGTCAAAACAAGCGTCAACACTTTCCTGGAAGAACTACCTCGAATTATGCAAACCCAAAGTCGTGGTATTGCTCGTTTTTACCGCTATAGTTGGAATGTTACTGGCTGTTCCCGGCATGCCTCCATTAGACCTGCTGCTCTATGGCACACTTGGCATAGGGCTCGCTTCCTCATCAGCTGCAGCTGTGAATCATTTTATTGATCAAAAAGCAGATGCCCAAATGGTCAGAACACATAACCGTCCGTTGCCAACAGGGGATCTTAATTCTCGCAGTGTACTAGTATTTTCCGCAGTTCTGTGCATCATAGCGATGACCATCCTGGTTGTATTTGTAAATACCTTAACAGCCGTTCTTACTTTCTTGTCATTAATCGGCTACGCTATCATTTACACTATCTACTTAAAACATATGACACCGCAAAATATTGTTATAGGTGGAGCCGCCGGTGCAGCACCTCCGGTATTAGGCTGGTGTGCAATAACCGGAGAAATACATCCTCATGCACTGCTGTTGTTCCTGATTATATTTGTCTGGACGCCCCCACATTTCTGGGCACTGGCAGTCGCCAAACGAGAAGAGTATGCCAAAGCAGGTATTCCCATGTTACCAGTCACTCATGGAGCTGAATTCACCCGTCTACAAATATTACTCTATACCGTATTATTATTTATTGTCACCTTGCTACCATATTTAACTGGCATGAGTGGGTTGATTTATTTATTGGTGGCCATCTTACTAGGTCTGGGCTTTATTTATTACGCAATAAAAATGCGGCGACAAACCGATAATAAAACCGCGATGAAAACCTTTATCTATTCGATCAATTATTTAATGTTGATGTTTGCTGCTTTATTAATTGACCACTATTTTCAAGTAACCTTGATATCATGACTGAACAGACTGAACACCCTTTTGCTGAATTTATAAAAATACTGGGTAAAGGCAAAAAAGGTTCACGACCTCTCACTCAGGATGAGGCATACCGGGCGATGACGATGATCCTGAACAATCAGGTCGAAGCCATACAACTGGGCGCTTTTCTCATGTTGATGAGGATAAAAGAAGAAACCCCTGAGGAACTTGCTGGTTTTGTTCAAGCTGCACGGGAGTCATTTGCTCTACCTCAAACGCCTATCCAGATTGATCTAGATTGGTCATCCTATGCCGGTAAACGTCGACACCTGCCGTGGTTTTTACTTTCCACCCTACTACTCGCACAAAATGACGTACGCGTCTTCATGCATGGTGCAGGTGGCCATACTGAAGGCCGTATTTATACACACAATGTATTAAAATACCTTGGCCTTCAGGCAGCTGAAAGCATTGAAGAATCTATTCAACAATTAGAGAAGGATAATTTCAGTTATTTATCTCTGGAATATATTTGTCCGCAATTATTTCAAATGATTAATCTGCGCCCTCTAATGGGATTACGTTCTCCTGTACATACTCTAGTCAGGCTGCTTAACCCGCTTAATGCAGAACATGTTATCCAAGGTATTTTTCATCCAAGCTACAGGCAAGTACATCAAAAAGCAGCCTTATTGTTGAATGAACGTAGTATGGCCGTTTTAAAAGGAGAAGGCGGAGAAACTGAACGCAACCCTGATATAGACTGCCTGGTTCAATCCGTTAACAATAATGAGCTTTATGAAGAAACCTGGCCAGCTCTTTTCAGTCGACGCCATATCAAACCCGAAACATTAGACCCTTTACAACTGGCTTTATTATGGCAAGGTCAAATAAGCGATGAGTTTGCAGAGGCTACAGTTATTGCGACCACAGCAGTGGCGTTAAAATTAATCGGCAAAACTGACAACCAGCAACAGGCGCATGAACTCGCCACAGAATACTGGTCTAATAGAACTGCTAAACATTGTGTAATTGCTTAACAATATATGAATACAACCGA
>SPJK01050284.1_pt1 | contig 11354 bp, 5 predicted proteins | sample 3741771 | NCBI WGS metagenome assembly SPJK01 (sample SAMN10925997, study PRJNA522277) | cold seep metagenome | isolation source: Elba SIP-enriched marine methane seep metagenome, extraction at timepoint T2 | place: Italy: coast of Elba, Mediterranean Sea
AAACGTTGAGACACGGTATCAAAACTGATGATTTCAGAAGAAATCGGGTCAATTGCATTAATCAGCTGCAACACCCCTATGGTTTCAGATAAGTGATTCTGCATAGGGACTGACAAGAAGTACTGGGAATGGTAATTATTTAATTGGTCAAACTTTTTGGTTCCTGAAAAGTCATAGGTTCTATCCTGATAAGCATTGACTATATTGATAGGGCAATTTTTATGATAGGTGGATGAGACCACATTGGTGAAGTTTTTACAGCCATCTGGCATATAAAGTGGGATGGGTGGCAGGTCTACCGAATTTCCTGAGATGCCTCCTAAAGAGATATTTAGTGAGGTAGAACGCACAATCTCCATCGCCATGGTTTTGTCCTTGACCAGATACAAGGTTCCTCCATCTGAGCCGGTGATATTGATGGCACCATCGAGAATATTATGGAGCAATTTCAATGGATTGGTTTCTGATGAGATAGCGATCCCGATATTGATTAATTCATCGAGTTGATTGATTATTCTGTTTTCTATCATACGGCTTCAGTCTATAGTTTGTTTTCAGTTGTCCAGTCTGTGATTTATGCATGACTATCATGACTGAGCAGCGGTTACCTGGTGTGATTATTTCAATCTGAAAATCCTTTTGATATCCAAATAAATACTAAGCAAATCATTGAATTGTTTCAACAGATTTTTTATCTGCAGCTGATTGCGCGTGTTTATACTATGGCATTTGTCGAATGCTTAATAATTTTTCTTAAAGCATTTATTGGATTCCATTGTAACGTTAAGCGGTTCAATTCCTAGGTATTATTTGACATAATAATTTTGTTGTAGCACACATAATCCAAATTTACTGATTATGAAGAATATAGCATCAGAGAGAAGCTTTTTTGATTAATTATCGGGTCTAGCGCATGAAATCCTATGAATTTGAACAACATTTTCTGAAATCAGATTGATAGAAATGTCATGAATAAAATTAAACTAAAAAATTATATGGAACAAATGCATGGGGAAATGATCGCCTGGCGGCAGCATATTCATCAATTTCCTGAAACGGCTTTTCAGGAACAAAAAACAGCGGATTTTATTCAGAGAAAACTGGAAAGCTTTGGTTTGACTGTGGAAGCTGGTATAGCAGAAACAGGTTTGGTTGCCAGTTTAACGTCAGGACAAGGCGATAAAAAAATGGCTTTAAGAGCCGACATAGATGCGTTGTTTATTCAGGAAAAGAATAAATTCAGCTATCGCTCGCAACATGATGGCATTATGCACGCCTGTGGTCATGATGGGCATACTACGATGTTATTAGGGGCGGCTAAGTATCTGGCAAAGCATCCAAACTTTAATGGTACGGTCTATTTTATTTTTCAGCCGGCAGAAGAGGGGCGAGCCGGTGCAAAAAGAATGATAGATGAAGGTTTGTTTGAAAAATTTCCTGCTGAATCGGTTTTTGGATTACACAATTTTCCGCAGATTCCTGCCAGCCATTTTGCAGTCAAATCGGGTGCAATGATGGCGGCCTTTGATTGTTTTGAAATCCGTTTACTGGGTCAAGCCTGTCATGCAGCTATGCCGCATTTAGGGCAGGATGTAATTGTTACAGCTGCATCCATCATCAATACATTGCAAACAGTCGTCAGCAGAGAGGTTGATCCCAATCATGCGGCTGTATTAAGTTTTACCCAGTTGCATGCTGGTAATACCTGGAATGCGATTCCGGAAAATTTAATTTTAAGGGGGACTTTTCGTTGCTTTGATCGTTCAGTTTCTGATTTGATCCGGCAGGCTATCGAGCGTATCGTTCAGGCTCAGGCTGCCAGCTTTGGCATTGAGGCTGAACTGGTTTTTAATCCTGAGAATCCGGGCTATCCTGTAACTTCCAACAGTGAGGAAGAAACCCGGCTTGCAATCAAAGCCGCTGAAGATGTGGTGGGTAAAGAGCGCATGATTTTAGATCCTGTTCCCAGTATGGGTTCTGAGGACTTTGCTTATATGTTGCAGGAAAAACCCGGCTGTTATATTTGGCTGGGCAATGGGATGAGTTCGGGCGATTGTTTACTGCATAACCCGCATTATGATTTTAATGATGAGATTTTACCGATAGGGGTGCAATACTGGGTCAGGCTGGTTGAATTGGGTTTGCCATAAGCACTTAGCCTAGATCATTCATCGTTACTAACTAATTTTCAGGCGAGTGGGTAAAAGAGAGCATGGCTTTATACAAACCCTAGGTTGCTTCCATTTTATCTTTCTAGGGACGGCGTGAATACGTCCGTGTAGCCTGAGTGACAGCCTCCCTGCTGTCAATAGCCTTGAGAAACAAAACGGAAACAACGAATAACCAGTGGTTTGTATTGAGCCATGAAAGAGATTATTGATATTTCTCCGCGCGTTTGATTAATTTGTCCAGATTCGGTTCTTCCGGATTCCAAGGCGTGCCTGGGTGTATGATAACGGCCGTACATTTTTCGGCGGATTTTACGATTTGTTCATAAGTGCCTTTGGTTGGGTCAACGACAATAGCCTTTTTATCTTCGTTGTACTGGAAAATGTTTGGCGCGATTTCTACACATTCATCGCAGGTTGTACAATCCGGTGTTTCAATCCAGACAGGTTCATGCGCGGTTGCTTTTTCGGGCTTTTTCTCTTCCTTGGCAGGTTTTTCCTGGCTTTTGCTGGCAACCGGTTTTGGCGCTGGTTTTTTTTCAGCGGTTTTCGGTTTTTCTATATCGGGTTTTTTACCGGGAATTGTTGCCTGGGTGGCAGATTTAGGAACTTCAGTTAACAGTGACGCTATGATACTGTTATTGCCATTCATCATTTCCATCAGCCCTTCTGTGATGCTCTGTGCCATATCACTTCTGGCCTGGTCTGCGATGGCCTGAGTATCGACTTCTACCCGGTTTTTGCCGCTCAAGGCTTTGATCGTATGCCAGAAATCCCGGCTTCTTTCTGTTGCTTTGACTAATTCATTTGAGACAACAAGCTTGATCAAATGATTTGTTTCTGGTTGTGCTGCCCAAATGAACGGGAGCTGCTCTTGTCTTTCCGGCTCAGAAAGCAGGATGTATTCGGTAATAAGACAGAGTTTATCTTCATCTTCAGCTTGAGCCATCTGAAAATGTGGTTGATAGTGTTGTACACTCAGAGCCCAGTCGGCATAGCTTAAAGGTAAGTCTTTGCTGAACTGATTGCCATATTCGTCCGTGTAATTTAAAGGGTAACTGATCCAGTCCTGATCTAAGTCCTGATTGATATTTATATTCAGGCAATTTTCCCATTGTGGGCCTTGTCTTGGGTCAAAAACGATCAAAGGGTAGGCTCTGGATTCAACCGCTAGCTGGCTTTGTTTTATGAGAGAATTATTGGCATAACCGGTTTCTGGTTGGCTGGCACTATAGACACTCCACAATGCGGGGCCTTGATAATTCAGGCCATCGATCATGCCTTCAATTAAATGTGGAAGATTTGAGATTGAGCCTTGCTGCACAAAGGTATTCTTGTGGGCGATGCCTAACAAAGTCATTTGTTTTGCGTAAGGTTGTTTTAAGTCTGTAATCTGATTGTCCAGAATAAGGACTTTTAGCGGCAGTTGTGATGCCAGGCTTTGAGATAAGCTTTGCAGACCGGCATATAGATTGAGCCCTTCCGAATTGACAACAACGATAGGAGGGCACATCAGATACTCTTCTTCGCTGAATTGTTCCCAGTTAAATTGATTAAATAATTGATCGTGCTCTGCTTTTTTATATTTACCTTTGATTTCAAGCTCAGCGATGCGAATAGCTTTAAAGCCTTTGGCCATTTTAAGCATTTGGCCTTCAAACAGTCCCATTGCCAGAGCCGGGGCATCATGCGATAAATGGCTGGCCCAGGGAAATGGAAATGGATTGTAGGGGAACTCGGTTTGCCATTCTGCTAAAAGATCATTGCCTTGTACCAGTCCCATTGCAGCGCGCTTTTCACCCTCTATACCCGAAGTATATAAGGCTTGCAATTGCTTGAGATCATTGACAATGTTCAGTGCCCATCTCAGCCATTCCGGGTCTATAGGCTGGGTTGCTTTATATTTGTCTATTGAACCAGTCAGTCTGGACAGGGTTAAATCGACATTTTTATTTTCGTCGATGGCACTGATGATTGCATCGTTATCACTGACATCCAGTGATTCGGCCAGTTGCAGGCGGATATGTTTTTCCAGCTCTGTAATCAGTTGTTTGATTTTTTTGACATGTTGTTCAACTCTGGGCTGCATCAGGGCAGAAACCGTTGCAGTAAAGATACGTAATGCGGTTTTTTCTCCACTACCTGCTTTGGAATGGTCGCTGTGTATGGTTGAGTTGTAATTGGCTTTATCCAGTAGCAATGACTGCAACACCCCTTGTTTATTATTCAGGTCATCTATCAGGCTGAATTTTTTATTGGAAGTGGGCAGGTCTTGCCAATAGTTCCATTTATTGTTCAGTGTTTCCAGCGATTCAGTTGTTTGTTCAACTGTTTCTAAGGCTCCAGGTTCGCAGACCTTGATACATTCCATGCAGCCTTTACAGCTATCTGGATTGATTGTGATGGAAAATAAACCGCCGTTCCGTGGCATGCGGTTATTCATTTCTTCATGATAAGTCTCAGTGAGAGCGAATTTAAAGTCGCCCATGACTTCTTTAAACCAATCAAATTCCTGTTTTACGTCGTCTCTTTCATGTTCAGGATATTCTTTAATGGTATCGCCGATTGATTTGGCAATGATAGGATCAAGATTCGTACCTACGGATTTGTCGTTGGTAAGTTCATGATATTTCTTTTCTACCGTTCGAATAGCCCGGCGTAGAAAACGGACTTTATGACCATTTTTTTCTATGCGCTTGATATTACATTCAAATACTTCATTCACGGTATTAACCAGACCGGGAATTGCACTATCCGGGCAGGCACTATAGCAAGCACCACAGGCGGTACAATTTTCAGGATTCCAGACTGGATGCTGTGTTCTGAGACTGTTTAAGTTACCCATTAAGCCACTGGCTGCGGGAACGACCCCTAAACTGATAAATGGATCTGCCTGGTGTTCAGTGTTTTTGTTCAGGTGATATTGATAGCCTGATCGTATCCAGAATTGATTCAGGCTGGCAATTTGATTTGGGTTGGATGGATGGCGTTGAAATGCGGCGGGCGCTTCCGGGTCTTCCCAGTCAGTTGTCAGGCTGGTGCTATTGCCTGTTTCATCGATGGCTGTTTGTTTGATAGCGGCTAAAGTTGAAGCAATCACATCTGGGCGAGAGTCTAGTCGTTTGAAAGCCTCTTCCTCTGTCAAATGGGTCACTTCGGACATGATGGTTTGTTGAAACAAGCCCAGTTTAAATGCTAAATTGATTTTGTCCTGATCCGTTGTTTCCAGCTCAAAGCAATGAAGTGGGATCTGATTTTTTATGATGTAGCTCTGGATATACGCAGGAATTTGATCCAGTTGATGTGACTGGCTTTGTTTCTGAAGCTGGATAATGCAATGGCCATTTTGTTTCAGATCTAGCAATGGATTGGCAAAGGCCAGCACTTCAAGGGTGCTGATTAATATGGTATCGATTTGTCCCGCTGGTTTATGGTTTATGGGCTTTTTTGTAGCAAAAGAAACCGTGCAGGCAACGTGATTATTTTTGCCTTTTGTTTGAATTGGAGTACTTTTGATATGCAGTTTGAATTGTTTCCAGTAGACCTGGCTTATATCCTGTCGCAGGTTTTCCAGTTCAATTTTATTGCTGGCATGAATTTGTATGCTAATGGTTTGTTTTGAAACGGGGGCTGCATTGAGGGCAGCTGGCAGGGAAAGCCGATCTATATCCGGGTAGGCTATCAATAAGTCTTGCTGTTGTATTTCCTGCTGAGGAGAGAGTGCGTCTTTTTGACTGAAATTGATGCCTAGATAGTAAAAATTCTTAGCCTGTTTTTCTGTTTGCATATTCTCAACACAGGCCTTGATGTCGTTGGCTGTCAGGTCTTTTCCACCCAGGCCATAACATCCAGAATATAGTTTGGGTGCATCAGTGATTTTTGTAAATTGAGCATAGTTGGGATGATTATCTTTATCGTGTGCATTTTCCCATGCTTTGCTTATGGCAGACCGGATTTCTGTAATAATCGGCAGGCCTTCTGCCAGCGGCTGATCCGTTCTTTCCAGAATCGTGACCCCTTGTTTGTTTTTGATTAACTGACTGATCAGGTCACCGGGAAAAGGCCGGAAAAAAGTAATGCAAAGTATTCCCGTTTTTTGCTTAGTGTTTTGATTCAGAGAGTCTATGGTCTGTTTAGCCAGATCGTAAGTGCTGCCCTGAACCACGATTAGATAATCGGCTTTTTCACAGGCATATTGCTGTACACGTTGATATGTTCTGCCGGTTAGTTGTTCCCATTCATCCAGGCATTGGGTTGAAATTTCTTCAATATGTTCATAAAAATAAGGTCTTTGGCCTGCCACTGAGCTCATGTAGCTGTCTTGATCAAGATTGGCACCTGTTTGCAAAGGCTGGTCAATATTCCATGTTTCCGGTATGCGGCGTCGTAGTTTTCCAAACAAGTGTTTTTGTGCCGGTGTGGGAGGCTCGATCAAATCATTCGCCTGACCCAGATACTTTGCTAGCATAGCTGGTTCAGGTAAGGCAACGGTTTGAATACTTGCAGAAGTGTAATTGTAGTCCTGAGCCACGATTACAGGTGTCAGGCTTAATTCAGCAATTTTACGCCCTATCACGGTAAAGTCAGCCACTGACTGAACATCAAAGGCAAACAGCTGTATCAGCCCTGTTTTTTCCAGGCTGTGATAATCGTCATGAGAACATTGTGTATTATGGCCGCTCTTGCTGACAGTATGGCTGGACATGCTGACCACGTAAGGCAGTCTTTTGCCGGCAGCGGCATATAATGATTCAGTGATAGAGCTGATATTTTGTGAAGGACAATTAAACAAAGAACATCTAACACCGGATGAAGCCAGTCCTGAGCTTGCAGCAGCGGCGCTGCCTAAGTTTTCAGTCTGAATGGAAATCAGGCCGTGCTGGTTAAAATTTATGAATTCATTGTTTTTTTCCTGATTCCAGGCAGAACCAAAATGATTTGCAGCCGTGTTTTGATAAAAACAAGCGGCTTCGGTATATTCTTTCTCGCAGGCAATAACCGCTGAAATTCCATTCAATAGTTGTTGGGTTCCAGGGTAAGGTATTGTTTTATTTGTTTTTTTCTTTCCAAATATGTCCATTATGATCCATATTGTTTAAGTGTGTAAATTAAACAGTCTAAGAGTAGCTTAGGCTAACTTCCCTGTTCACTTCTTTTGACTTAGCCCATCACTTTCAATAGGGCGGTTAATAATTTTCGTGAAATATATGCGTTTAGATGAGAGGCAATGACTCAGTTCTTAACGATTTTTTTGCAGCTTCTCCGACACTTGAACGTGTTGTGCCAAATTTACTGTCTATCCAGACTATTGCTCCCGTGGGGCAGCGTTCAATAGGTGTTCTATCCACAGAAATCTGATTGAATTTGTCGTAATCTATCACAGCCAGATTATTTTTAATTTCAATTAACCCTTCGGGCGCATCGACCACGCATTTTTCACAGGCTGTGCAGGCAACTTCGCATTCTTCTTCTGCTTTTCCTCCTTCATCCAGATTTTTGCATGCGACAAATAATTGATTGCTTACTGGTTGTAAAGAGAACAGATCCTTAGGGCAAACAACCACACAGTCATTACATGCGGTACATTTGTCTTCAATGACGATAGGCAGTCCATGATCATCCATAAAAATAGCATCAAAGTCGCATACATCAGCGCAATCAGCAAGTCCTAAGCAACCCCAGTTGCAACCTTTGCCTCCACCTGAAACAACGGCTGCTGCTTGACAGGATTGCATGCCTTGATATTTTGCTCGTGTATAGGCTACATGTGTTCCGCCCGCGCATGCCAGTCTGGCGACCACTTTTTCAGTATCTGCCATATCAACACCCATGAATGCTGCGATTTTTTCATTGCCTTCAGGGCTGTTAACCGTGCACTCAGAGGGGTTTTTTGTACCGGATACCACGGCTTCTGCAAAGGGACGACAACCGGGAACGCCACATGCACCGCATTGCGCTTGCGGCAGCATATTATCAACGTCATCAATGCGAGGGTCTTCGTAGACAAAAAGTTTTTTGTTGGCGATGGCAAGAACCAAGGCAAGAATAATGCCCAGTACAACCATAAATAATGCAGCTGTTAAGATACTAGAAATCATTGCGATAATGTTGAGTAAGCGATTAACCGGGCTTTTTTGAATCGTCCCTTTATTCAAAAAGCATAAGATTTTTAATTATCAATCCATGCGAAACTTTAGTTTGCCACTAAAAGTAATCGCGATAAATTTCCAAAAAGTGAAAAAACTAACTTTTTGGAAGCTACTAATTATATACATAAGCAGCATTTTTCTTCAATCGTTCTGTGACAAACTTTGTTAATTTTTTTACCAGCCTAGAAAAATCAGAATGAATGGGCTGTAACTTATTGTATTAGATGGCGTTACTATCAGAAATTAGAATATAAAAAAAATTGGATTTTTTTATAATTCTGGTTATACTTAAGGCGTAGGGTAACCGTTAATCTATTCAGCGCTTTGAATGCATATAAGATATTCATAGCCTTTTTATAATACAGGAGATGAAATGCCAACTATTAATGATGTACAACAAGCTTCCGATGATTTTTTGCAAAGCGCTGCTACTGTTGCAGTTGATGGTCAGGAGGGTATCAGTTTAGCGACCGATGATACCAGTGAAATTGGTTCTGCGTTAACTACTGATTCTACTGATGTGGATTTAAATGCAATAGATGATTCTGATAATGTGATATTAACAGGTGATTCTGATATTGGTGTTACTGGTGATGGAGCAGATAATGTCGTTGTAGGCAACACAGGCAGTAACGTGATAGATGCAGGCGCAGGAGATGATCAGGTCGAAGCCGGTGCTGGTGACGATATTGTTACAGCTGGTGGAGGTAATGACAACATCGCTCTCGGCGAAGGTGATGATACGGCTATTATTACGGGTGGTAATGATACAGTTAACGGTGGCGCGGGTAACGATACTTTTGTAATCGATCCAACTAATCCAACTGAAGAGCCAGTTAATGCACGACTAACCGGTTTAAATATCGGAGACAGAGCGACAGTGACTGTGACTGATGCAAATGGTGATGGTCAGCTGACTTTTGATGATGTGACTGTGACGTCTGGTGTTGGTGGTGTATCTTTTGAATTAGCTGATGGAACTGTATTTACTTTAGATGGTGTGTCTGTTCCAGAAGCATCCAATGGTGCAATAAGCTACGATATTACTGATAACGGAGACGGTACGTTTGATGTAGTATTAAGATCTTCATTTGAAGATGATGCGTAAACTGGCATTTTTTTAGAACGTTTGCTAAATCCAAAAGGGCAGATTATCTGCCCTTTTGTGTATTTGTAGTTCAGGGTTCTGTTATTGACTCAATTGTTAGATCAATTTAAAGTTTCCAAATATTCTGTTTCTTTCGTTCCTATCATGGTGTTGTCACATTCAGTGATGTTTATCCTGAGTAATTCCTTCTGTTCTTAAATGTGAATATACTGATTATTCATTCCCAGTTACCGGGTCAGTTTATTCATTTGATTCGATATTTTTCCAGTTTATCTCAGTTTCAGCTATATGGTATCTGTGAGCAAAGCAATGCAAAGTGTATAGAACCAGCCTGGTTTGAAGAATTGTATACCTATAAGGAAAAACAGGTATCATCCACTCAGGTTCATTATGACGTAACCAATTTTCAAAGAGCTGTTTTCAGGGGGCAATCCATTACGCATATTCTTGAGAAATGCAAGACACAAGGTTTAAGTTTTGACATTGCTCTTTGCCATACGGGTTGGGGAGAGGCGCTGTATCTGAAGACAATTTATCCTGATTTGCCACTCATAGGCTATGTAGAGTTTTTTTTTAATATTAAAAATTGTGATGTCGATTTTGACCCGGCTTCTCCTTTAACTCAGGAACAAAAAATTCAAATTAAAAACTTGAACGCCCAGTTATTATTAGGCATGAATGAATGTGATGCTTTGGTTTCCCCTACCTATTGGCAACAAAGCTTGTTTCCCGATATTTGGAAGCCGAATATTAATGTCATTCACGAAGGGGTTGATACTGAATTATGCTGCCCAGATGCGAATGTTTCTATTCGTTTACCCAATGGCCTTGAACTCTCAAAAAAAAATAAAGTCGTTACCTATTGTGCGAGAAATCTTGAACCGTATCGTGGTTTTCCGGTTTTTATGAAAGCCATAGACCAGCTTTTAAAAAAAGGGCTTGATTGTCATGTTTTGATTGTGGGAGGGGACGATGTCAGTTATAGTCCTCGATTGCCTGGAGAGTCTTATCGGACTTACTGCATTAGACAAGGTGATTTTCCTGAAGATAAAGTACATTTTTTGGGTGAAGTTGACTATGAAGACTATTTAAAGGTTTTGCAGATATCTAGTGTGCATATTTATTTAACCTATCCCTTTGTTTTATCCTGGTCATTGGTTGAAGCAATGGCAACTGGATGTGCCATCATTGCTTCAGATACCGGGCCATTACAGGAAATAATTCAGCCTGAAAATAATGGACTGATGGTAGAGTTTTTTGATTATGAAGCTTTATCGAAAAAGATAAGTGAATTGTTGCACAATCCTGAAAAAAGCAGACAATTAGGCGTGGCAGCAAGAAAAACAGTTATACAGCACTATCGCTATCAATATGCGATTCAACAGTATTTAAAATTAATTCATACCTTAACCCAGTCAGTTCATGCGTGAGATTTTATCAAAATGCCGTGCTTTTGTTATTTATACCGGCATCTTTAGTGTTTTTATTAATTTCCTTCTTTTGACGCCTGTAATTTTTTTAATCAGTGCGGTGGATAGAATTTTATCTAGCAGAAGTCTGGAGACTTTGACCATGTTGGCAATCATCGCTGTGTTTGCCTTATTGATTGAAGCATTTTTGGAAAATATAAGGACCCGGTTGTTAGGACGTTTTAGTTTGACCCTGCAGGAATTGTTGGGCATTAGAACTTTGACTGAGATATTAAAAAATCGAAATAATGACGTTGAAATTAAATATGGTATGGATGATGTTAATGTTCTGCAGGAATTTATTACAACAAAAGGAATGAAAGCCTTATTCGATTTACCTTGGATCCCCGTTTTTTTGATTATTCTTTATTCATTCCATGCCTATTTATTCTGGTTTGCACTTTTAATATTATTCATTTTAATTGCTTTAGCTATTTGGGAACAGATTACCAGTTATCAT
>SPJK01071378.1_pt1 | contig 11354 bp, 16 predicted proteins | sample 3741771 | NCBI WGS metagenome assembly SPJK01 (sample SAMN10925997, study PRJNA522277) | cold seep metagenome | isolation source: Elba SIP-enriched marine methane seep metagenome, extraction at timepoint T2 | place: Italy: coast of Elba, Mediterranean Sea
ACAACACACGCCCCTGGACACCTGGGTTTCTCCGCATGCACCGCTCGAGGTGCACTGCACCGCTCGAGGTGCACTGCACCGCTCGAGGTGCACTGCACCGCTCGAGGTGCACTGCACCGCTCGAGGTGCACTGGCCCAAAAAACCGACGGGTCGGAATCACCCAAAAAACCGACGGGTCGGAATCACCTCGCGACACGCGCCCTATTTAGGCCCCGGCGGAGCTCGACCTCGAGCAGCGTTTGGACAGCGACGAAATTATGGGCGAATGGCCAGCGGAGGATGTTCGATCGACACCCCTATCCCTTTTTGACCCCCCTACCCTTGTACGGACATGCCGCGGGACGACGCTGCTTCGGACAGGGACACTTCTACGGCTTCGAGGGCAGCGCGCCGGGCCTTTGTGCTGCCCGGGTCCTTGAGCCCTTCGGGGATGACGTAGCGGACCCGGCGGGGTGTCTCGCGGTAGGGTGAGTCGTACAGCACGCGCTGGCCGCGCTCGCTCTTGCAGCCGCGGCTCCGGAAGAACCGACCCTTGACCTTGTTCCGGAGCTCGTCCCCGGCCGGCAGCTGCACGTCCTCGGAGTACGTGAGGATCGCGCAGTATCGCTCGAACTGCTCCGTGGTGAAGATCTTCGGGTCGATCTCCTCGATGAAGCGCCGGTACGCGTCCTCCAGATCCGTGACCTGGCCCTCGAGCAGCGCTTCCTTGGCCGCGGTCATCGGTGCATCGAACAGGTCGGTCTGAATCTTGCGGCGGTACAGGTCCTGCCAGACGGCAGCGAGCTTCGCGTCGTCGCTGAGCAGGCCCGTCGAGCCCATGTGCCCGTGCAGCGCACGCCGCATCGGCTCGCCCATCTTCTCGCCGTTCGCCAGGACGCACACACGCCTGTCTCCTCGCTCGATGGCCACCCCGCCCGAGTGGTTGGTCGCCAGGATGATCGAGCTGTAGACGTCGCCCACGGCTGCCTTGACCTGCTTCCGTGGGAGGTACATCGTGCTGCCGTTGCCGGGCTCGATCACCTGCTTGATTCGCTCGAAGGCGGACCGACGGCGGTGCCAGTCTACGGTCTCCTCCTCCAAGGACTCACCCACGCACACCATCAACGAGCCGACGAGCCAGTCGTAGTACTGTGCCTGATGGGAGGTACCCGCAAAGATCTCGAAGGGGACGTTGTAGGTGTAGGCATCACCCATCAGTTTTCCGATGACCCCGAAAAGGGACCCCCGTCCGGTTCCGAAGATCCCGTCGGCGACCATGAGCACGCCGAACATGCGCTCCCACGGGCGCTGAACCTTGTTCGCGAGCCAGTCGAGAAAGATGGCGCGCTCGCTGGCCGCGGGAATCAGGTGCTCAAGAAACTCGTTCCACACACGCAGGCCGTCCGGGTCCCCGCTGACGTTCTTCCAGATCGGCGGACAGTACGTGTTGAGCAGCGTCTGCGAGCCGTCACGAAAGACTCGAGTCCCCACGTGTCGTGGGCTGAACCGGCGAGCATCGCAGCGGTGCGTCTTCTTGTCCTGGTCGAGCCAGTAGTTGACGACGAGCTCGTCGCGGTACTCGACCTTCCGGGTGAGCGTGACCAGCGCGGGCCGGGTGTAGCCCTCCGACGTCGGGTCGTCCAAGCGGAAGGCTTTGTGCTCCTGCGCGACGTAGGCCCAGCGCTCCTGAAGCTCTGCGGCCCAGCTGTCGCCTTCGCCGACGAGCTCGCGCTTGGCGTTCTCGTCGATGTCGTCCATCCGATCGACCTTCGGCCGCAGGTGCACGGTCCGGTCGACGTAGTCGGACACGCGGAGGAAGCCGTCCGGGCAGAGCCCGACGTTGCCGTTGTTGCCGTCCGCGCCGTCGCGGAAGCCTTCGAGCGTGCAGCGTAGCGATGTGGTGCCGACCTCTTCGTCGAGCTCGCGCAGCGCCTCTTCGAGGTCGACCACGTCCCACATGCCCGCGTAACCGTCGGAGACGATGTGCACTTCGCTCTTGTCTTCGAGGTCATACACGCGCGTGAACTCGTCCTCGATCGACTGGCCCTCGCGGACCTTGGGCGCCCACTGCGCGTTCTGAAAGAGCTTGTGGCACTCGTCGAGGTAGTCGCGCAGCTTGGAGTCGGAGACGGACGGCAGGTCCCGGCGCGGGACGGTGAGCGGTGTTGCGTGGCCCCACTCGTAGGCCTTGTTCGTCTTCGGGTGAATGCCGAACGCGGCGAACTGGTACTTCTTGCCGCGGAGGACTTCAACGCCGTGGTCGCGGTCGCTGTCGTCGAGGTACTTGCCCGTGCTGGTCTTCTTGGGCGTGCAATGTTTGCCGGCCTTGTAGACGAGGATCATCTTGGGCGCTTGACCGACGCGCTTCAGCGGCGTGTCGCCGAGCATCAGCTTCGCGAGCCGGAAGCACTCGCTGGCCATCACGGGGTCGAGCACGTCGATGTCGACCGCGACGATGCCGTCGGTGCGTACGCCCGTGTCGGGCAGGTAGTCGAGCTCGCGGCTCCACCGGTCGACCTCAGCTTCGTCGACCTTGACCTTGGTCCACTTCTCGAGCATCGCCTGCTTGCCGCGCAGAGGCAGCGGCACGTACCCGGCAACGCGGAGGCCCTGTCGTACGTCCCTCGGATTCATTCGGGAAGCTCCCTGACAATCGAGTCGTGCAGCGATACATCTAGCGCGCCGGCAAGGGCGTCATCCAGATAATCCCGCAGCGAGACGTGAAGACCATTGCCTAGCGAGTCGATCAGCGCGTGAAACATCACCGCGCGCGGGTTAGCGTACACCACGTCGTAAAACGTGTCGTCTAGCGCCTTCATTTGTGCCGTCCGAATCCCGGGATCCCGCGGACGCGTCGAGCGGATGCGACGGTCTTCACGGACACTCCGTACTTGTTGGCGAGCACGATGTCGTAGGTCTGGCCGAGCTCGGGCTCGCTGTCCCAATCCACGGGCGCTCGCCGCGGGATCTTTTGCTTCTTCAAGAGGTAGTCGACGAGTGCCTGCGTCATGTTCACACCTTGTAATAGAAAACGCCCGTGTCGATTTCGACCTCGAGCGGGAGCCCGCCCGCCCACGCGGGCACGTCTCCCATGGTCGCGAGCATGCGCTCGACGGTTTCTTCGGTCTTGTCGATCGGGCACTCGGCGATCAGCTCGTCGTGCGTGTGCCCGACCAGGATGTTCTGGAGATCGACGGTCTTCTCGCGAAGCAGCGAGTTCGCCGTCGCCTGCGTGATGTTCTCCAGAAGCAGCCCGCGCCACATGTAGCCGCGAAAGTGGTTGTTCCCCTTCACCTTGCGGTAGCTGATCTGCACGCGGGTCCATGGTCCGTGTTCGGTTTCCGTCGTGACGGTGTCGACGGAAATCTCAGGGTAGTGGATGAGACGCCCGCAGGGAAGTCGGCAAAGCACCGTCCCCTTCATCATCTTCGCGTCGTAGCAGTACGCCACCCGCCCTACAGGGAACCAGATACCGGGCGTGCCGATCGCCTGATGCACCGTGTCAAGTAGGCGGTTCCCGAAGTCGACGCACCCCGCGTTGGCTTCACGCCAGGCCTTGACGTGGGCCTTCGCTTCGTCGGGTGAAAGCTTCATCCCGAACTTGCGAGCCATGCCGATGAGCGCGCCGGCCCCGCCGAGGAAGCCCAGCGCGAGCTCGGCGATCTTGCCGACCTGCCGACGCGGGTCCTTCTTGTCGAGGTCGTCATAGCGAACCTTGTGCATCTCGGCCGCGGTCTGCCGGTACGGGTCGAGCCCGGTGTTGAAGAAGTCGAGACGACGCCGGCCCCACGCGGTCTTGGTCAGCCACGGGTTGACGACCCATTCGATTGAGCGCCAGTCCCCCCACACGAGGTTGTACCCCTCTCGCGCGATGATCGTCGGACGGCAGGTGCGGCCGAGCGCGCGCGTCATCGACAGCTCTGTGTCTGCGAGAACGTCTGCGATCGTCAGGTCGTCGTTCGCGATCACTGCATCCTTGAACGTCTGGTTCAACTGGACCGCTTCGTCTTTCGACGGCCAGCCTTCCGCCGGCTCGATGAGCGGATCGCGTGTCAAGTTCTGCGGTTGAAAGCCACGCCCGCTGCTTCGTCCGGTCTGGCCCGCGCCGTTGCACTTGTACATGCCCCGGATGATGCCTTCGTCATCCGCACCATTGACCGCAGCCTGGTACTTCTTGACGGCCGCGCCGTTCGCTTCCTCGAGAATGGCGCACAGGTCGCCGACGACTTGCAGCGCCGGGTCCGGGCTGTCGCAGTACGGCTCGCGCGTGAGCGCGTCCTTCATCTCGGCGACGGTCACCTTGTCGAAGCCGAACCGGTCCATTCCGTTCTTCGGGTTCGGTGGTCGGACCACGAGCCGTTGCAGGTCCGGATAGTCTTCCAACTGGTCGAAGACGAAGCGCGACTTTCGCGTGCTCGCGTTGATGGTCATCTTCGGGTCGGCGGTCAGCTCTTGCAGCTTCTCGTTGACCTCGTCCTTTTCCGCTTCCGCGTACTTGATCGCGGCTTCGGCGAACGGCACATCGACCCGGATCCCTCGCTGGTTGATCTGCTCGTGGGCCAGGAAGAACACCCACTCCTTCGTGGTGAGCTGCCGGACCGCGTCGAACGTCGCCTTGTCCGCGAGCACGTCACCCTTGCAGTACTCGCGCATACCGCGCATCGCTTCACGGTGCTCCGCGTCGTCGATCCAGTCTTCGCGCGAGCCGTGGGACAGCTTGCCGATGAGCCCGCGACCGGTCGCCATCTTTTGGAACTTGACCTTGAGACACTTCGCGGACCCGTCGAGCGAGCGCGGTACGTTGGACGCGGCGACCTGCGCAGCGCTGTCGAGCAGCTGCTCGAGCTTCATCGGCGGCGCGCCGTACTTCGGCACCATGACGTGGTTCCAGATGTCGAGCTCGAACGCGCTGTTCCGCGCAACGAAGACCTGGTTCTGCTCGACCTTCTGATACAGGATGTTGAGCTCGGCTTCTTCACCCACCCAAAGATCGGGGTCGGGCCCGCACCAAGGCGAGCTCCAGATCTGGGGTTCCCCCTCCGGGTACAACCACGCCAAACAGAGCACGTCCGTGCTCGGGTGCTTCGCGTAGTTGTGGGCCCCACGCGTTTTCAGGTTGCAGTTGGACCGCGTCTCGAAGTCAATGAAGATCAAGGGGGCGTGACGGGACTCGAACCCGCAACGACGACTACACCGGGTCTACGCCCAGCCACCGCGGTCTACCTATTGGCCTACACGCCCCAAAGTGCCGGCTCGCCGAGACCCCGGCCGGCGCAGGGTTGCATCACCCCTCGGCTAGACTACGAAATCAGCGAAGCGAGCGGCGCTTCCCCTTCGGCTGGTCGGGCGTCTCTTCGACGACCTCGACCGATTTCACCTCGACCTTGCCCGCGTCTGCGCGCGACTTCCCCTCCGCGTTGAGCCAGTCGACGACCCGCCAACGCGGGTACCGCGCGCCCTGGTCGTCCTTGTCGCTCGCGTAGAGCTGGAAGAGCGGATACGTGTAGCCGCCCCCCTTCTCCTGCTGCTTGATCATCTCGGCGAAGAGCTGCCGGCCCATGCCGCTGAACCCGGCGTTGACGCCCTCCATGATCACGGCCGTCCCCTCGTGCTCGCCCGACGTGATGTGCAGCTTGAACTTGTAGCTGCGGTGCCACGCCGGCACACGCCCCTTGTTGCGGCCCGTTTCGTTGGCCGGCAGGTCCTCGGGCTTGTCGACCTTCGGCGCGGTCAACGGTGCGTAGCCCTTGCGGACCGGCTTTCCGTTGTGCCAGCACATCCACCCCTGCTCCGCGTCCTGTCTCGTGCACAGGAAGAGGTCATCGGACCCGACCTCTTCCTTGTTGCGCCCGAAGATGAAGCAGCCGTCCTCCTGTCGCATGGACAGAAAGTCGTCTCCCCCCACGCCCGTCGGCGCGTCCTCGTCCTCGACGTGCTGCTTCATCAGCGCGAGCGCCTCGTCCTCGGTCTCGGGTAGCCCCGCATTCGCAAGAATGCTGAGGGCAGTCTCGTTACTCGTCATCGTTCTCGTCCTTTCGTGCCGCCAAAGCGGCGATACAGCCTACGTCCATAGGCTCGAGATTGGTAGCGGCTGCGCGTTTTTGCAGATCGATCTGCACGGCCGGCCGTTTATCGGAATCGGGCACGAGCACGTGCCCCGACGATTGCTTGTCCTGGAGCGCGCGCAGCTGCTGAATGACCGGCTTCGCCTTGTCCCTGCCGAGCTTCTTGCGTGCTTCCATTTCCAACTGGTTCGGGCTCCGCATCTTGCGGTGCTCGAATGCGATCTTCTTTTTGCGTGCGAGCTCGCGCACCGCGTCTTCGTCGGTCCAGCTTCGGCGGGCCTTCTTCTCGACGACCTTCATGCCAGGCAGCGCGACCCCCTGCTCGGCTTCCTGCATCCCGAGCCGCTTCAGCTCGACGATCCGCTGCTCGAGCTGCGGGATGTTCTTCAGCGCCCACGCGAGCTCGACGCTCGTCATCTTCTTGGGCTCGCGTGTCAGAATCTCGTCAGCAAGCTCCGTCTGCATGCCGCACGTCAGCTTCGCCTTGCAGAAGCGGCACCACGGTCCCATTTTCAGCGACGCGTCCGGGTCGTCGAGCCTGGCGTTGCCGGCGACCAAGAAGTGTTCGAACATGTCGAACCACTCCAGACCCGTCACCCAGATGTCGGGATCGTCGTGCCGGGTCGGCTGGATGATCGCGAGTTCCATCGCACCGACGTCCGAGAACATCGCTTGTAGGTCCGGGTCCTGACTCCGCAACGCGCCGAGCGCGTAGAAGCCGAGCTGATAGTTGCCGCGAGCCTGGACCTCGATCCCGTGACCGAACTTCCAGTCAACGACCCCGCCGACCCTCTTACCGTCCCGCCAACCGGCCCACGCCAGATCGAGGTGCCCCCACGCTTGCGGCACGATGTGTGACAGATCGACGCGTTGCTCGGTGAGAAACTCGACGTCGTCGACGTACTCGACCATGCGATGAAACTGCGCGACGGCTTCCTTGGCCATGTCGTTGTTCGACTCCCGATCCGGGTCGAGCAGGAGCTTTTCCGCGTCGTCGTGGTCGCGGTGACCGGCTTCGGCTTCCGGGCTGTACGAGTCGTCCGACCCGACCCTGTCTTCCTCGCGCATCGACCCCGGGCAATGGAGCCGGCGAAGGACGGAGCTGCCTCCGATTCGAGTGCTGTGTTTCACTTCGCGCCTCCGTGTTCCGTTTCGACGAAGTCGTCCTCGAACATAGGCCGATAGCGCGCGCCCGTGTCGACGACGAAGCGGTTCGAGTTGAGGTGCGCCAGACACACTGGCCAGGACCGGCGAAGGTAGCGCGCGGGTGCGTCACACCGCCCCTTCTCCCCGGTTAGCTCGGCGGAGCAGCGCAGCGATCGCTTGCTTGTCTTCTTCGGGTCGTCAGTGATCACGGGAACACCCCGAAGGCTTCGACGTGTTCGAGTCGAACGCCGATGTTGGGGATCGTGCGGATCGCGAGCTTGTGCACCATGGAGACCTTCTCCAATCGCCGGTGCGCCTCTTCCATTCCGCGGGACCAACCGAAGTCGGTGTAAAACGCGATCACGTCCGCGCTGCTCCACCACGCGAAGCCGGCGTTGATGCCCTTGGTTCGCTCCTCGGGTACGTCGTCGCGCAGCACGCCCGGCTGTGTGTACAGCGCGTGCGACGCGATCGGTGCTTCACCTCGAGCGAGGCAGTCGGCCATGCACAACCGCAGGTAGGCGATGTTTCGTCGCACGTCCCCGGCGAACGGGGACTCGATGATCGTCCGCTTCATCGGTAGAACTTCACTTTCCACGTGCGGCCCTGGTGTTCGATGGGCGCAATGAAGGAACGTAGTTCGTCGGCCCGAACGGTATCCGGGCCGACGAACCACGAGATGACCCAATCGAGGAAACTCCAGATCAGAGCCATGTGATCTTCTCCATGTTAGGCGTTGACACGCTGTTTTGACACTTCACCTGAAGCACGTGCTCGTGGCTCCAGACGCAGCAGATCTCGCCGTCGGGGGTGAGACCGCAGGCCATGCCCGGGTCGGCCGACTCCTCGAGACACTGATGCAAGGCGGCTTGGTACGCATCGCCGGGCAGCGCTCCGTGCGCGCAGCCGGCGAGGAAGAGCGCGAGAACAAACCACTTCATTCTACGAACTCCGCGCAGACTGCGTTAGCCAGGCCGCGAGTCAGCGATCCGTGAAGGGCGTCGTACAACGCGTCGTCCAGATAGTCGTACAGCAAGCTGTCCAACGGGAGGTCGAGGGATTTGGGCAGACGTCTAGCCAAGGAGACGCGCGACATCTCGATCAGACCCCAAGTGATATCTGCGCGGAGGTCCTTCATCCCTCGATCTCGCGGAGCACGGCGCCGAGCTCGTGCATGGTCTCTTTGGCACTCTCCAGGGTCAGGACGACGGGCGGGTGACCGGGGGTCGGGCGAACGCGAACGGTCCACCCGTACTCGCCGGACTTCTTCTCCGCTTCGACGTGCCCGAGTCGAACGGTCGTCGTGACGGTGGTCGTCGGCTCGAGCGTGGCCCCGGGAAGCGCGAGGTCGTCTTCCTTGACCGTGCGAACTTCGCCCGCGTCCTTGTCGATGATGTGCTTGTCTACCACCGGATACCTCCGTCGAGAACCACGCCCAGGATTGCAGCCCACCAGCCGACGAGCGCGAACCAGCTAGCGAACATCAGAAACGTTGCGACGTACCCGAAGGCCGTCGACCCGAAGATGCTAGGAATCACCGGCGCGCCTCTTCCTGGATCACGTCCAGGAGCGAATTCACGAGAGCGTCTGCTAGCTCCCTGTACAACTGCATGTAGATTTTGTCGTCGGCCCAACCTTTCATCGAACGATCAAGTGCCTCGTCCAAAGGACCGCGAAGATTCCAGTGCAGTTCGTGGTCTAGCACCGTTTCGAGCGCGATCACTCCTCACCCCCAACCGTCTTCAGCGGGCCGTTGGTCCCGTCCGGCTTGGGCGGGTCGTCGAGGCACGTCACGGACGAGACCTGAAGCAGCTCGAACACCGGGACTACATCGGTCAAAGCCCGCGCCGCTCTTGCGGCGTCGCTACGGAACACTTTTTCCGACGACGCAGCACCTTCGAGTCGGAACATCAAAACAGCCGCGTAGCGCTTCCACTGAATCGTTTTCTCTTCGTCGCTCATCTTGACGAAGCATGGCGCACGGCCTAATGTCCGTCAATAGTGAATCTGTAATGCGGAGTGAAAAAGACCTGTTCGACATTCAGCGCCAAGCTATTTCGTTTGGCCTCGAAGGTGCAGACATGTTGCTGCTCGCGCCCATCGGGTACGGTAAGACGGCGATCGCCTGGACCATCGCCGAGAAGCGAATCCGCGCCGGGCTCATCGATCGCGTCATCATCTTCGCGCCGATGCGCGTCGCCCGGCTCGTGTGGCCCGACGAGCGCCGGGAGTGGGAGCACCTGCACGATCTCCGTGTTGCCGTCGCTGCGGGCGAGCCTGCGAAGAAGCGCTTCCGTGCGTTCGACAGCGACGCGCACGTCATCACGATGAACTACGAGCAAATGCCCTGGTTCGTCGATCACTTCGGCAAGCGAAAGAAAAACCGCGCGCCCCTTCAGGACGTCGGCGAGCGTGTGATGCTCCTGCTCGACGAGGTCGACAAGATGAAGACGCCGGGCAGCAAGCGCTTCCGCCGCATGCGGGGCGTGCTCCCGTTCTTCAAGGCCCGGCTCGGGATGACGGGCACGCCAACACCAAACCACCTGCACGAGATTTGGGGGCAGGCGTTCATGGTCGCGGAGAAGGAGTGCGGTCTCGGTACGAGCTACACGAAGTTCAAGGAGACGTACTTCTACACGCAGCCGTACAGCTTCAACGTCGAGCCGCACGTGTTCGCCGAAAAGGAAATCTACGAAGCGATCGCGCCCTACACGTACCGGATCGGCGACGACAACGACGAGCTCGAACTGCGCGAACACGACATCTTCGTCGACCTGGACAGCGACCACCGCGCCGCCTACGACCAGATGGAGAAGGAGCTGATCGCGATGCTCGACGATTGGGACGACCCGGTCATCGCCCGGTCCGCTGGCGCGATGACGCAGAAGGTTGTCCAGATGGCCTCCGGTTTCGCCTACTACGAGGGAGGGCCGGATCCGTACAACCTCGACGAGACGGAGGAGTCTCCTCCCCCCGTCGCGCCCACCGTGCAGCGACAGACGCGACTGCTCAGCTTGGCCAAGATGCAAGCGCTCGAGGATCTGATCAGCGAGCTACAGGGCGCGCAGCTGCTCGTCGTGTACAACTACAACGAGACCAAGAATCAGCTTCAGGAGCGCTTCCCGCGCATGCAGTTTCTCGGCAAAGGCGAAGAGGGCGACGCGACTGTCGAAGCGTGGAACAAGGGAGAGGTCGAGCTGCTCGCGATCCACCCCGCGAGCGCCGGGCACGGGCTCAACCTTCAGAAGAGCAACGCGCACCACATCTGCTATCTGACGTTGCCGTGGTCGGGCGGTCTGTACAACCAGACGAACGGGCGCCTGCTCCGGCGCGGTCAAGAGAAGACGGTGTATTGTCATCGCATCCTCGCTCGGGGCACGATTGACGAGCGCATCGTCGAGGTTTTGAAAGACAAGCAGGAGGGCAACAAGGCGTTGCTCGCTGCCATGAAGAAGTACACGGATGGCCGAAAAGCAGATTGAAGATCGCTGTCGCACGTACGCGCTCAAGCACGGCTGGTCGGTGTTGAAGCTGAACCCGGCCGGTCGCATTGGCACGTTCGACCGGCTCTATCTCGGTCCCGAGGGAAAGGTCTTCTTCTGCGAGCACAAGCAGCCGGGAGGCAGGAAGCGCCGGCATCAGATCATCGAGCAGGAACGGCTTCGGCGGCTCGGCTTCACGGCCGAGTTCTGCTACACGTTCGCGCTGTTCGTCGAGCTGTTCAACCAGGTCAGACGCCCAGAATAGCCCACGTGTCCGTCGCGACCTTGACGAGGCAGCACGACTCGCCCGAGGCAAGCGTGGTCGTTCCAACCTTCGTCGCCGCGCCGCCGCTGAGGTCCACCTGCCCGCCCGCTGTCCGGTTGTTCACAACCACGACGACCGACCCTTCGGTGATGTCGCCGCCAATCGTCGCGTCGTCTTCGATATCGAACGCCATGTTGCCGGAGCCCGTGCAGTACACGATCGCCCCGCGGTCGCCCGAGGCAACGCTGTCCGCGCTGGTCACGCTTCGTACCCCGCCGAGATCGCGGACGCGGGTCGAGCCGTCGAACAGCTCGTCAGCCACTGCCGTGAACGACTGGCCGGCGGCAACCGTCGTGCTACCGCCAAGACTGATCGCGCCACCGCTCGGGTTGATGTCGAGCGCCGATGCCGCGCCG